>Ga0265300_10000090_pt1 | contig 100245 bp, 87 predicted proteins | sample AusTroGonzalo_MG_FD_193482 | JGI IMG/M metagenome (GOLD analysis project Ga0265300, IMG submission 193482) | Bovine rumen microbial communities from tropical cattle in Woodstock, Queensland, Australia - Gonzalo_03 | ecosystem: Host-associated > Mammals > Digestive system > Stomach > Rumen ... | reverse complement strand
GAACGAAAGTATCGCTACAGCCATTCTTATTCCGTTCGACTTGCATGTGTTAGGCATGCCGCCAGCGTTCGTCCTGAGCCAGGATCAAACTCTTAAGTTTAATCTTGGTTTTCCGTGCTCCCTTTCGAGAACACGCTCAAAACTCATAATAAATTATGAATTGACAGAAATCACTTGCTTTAATTTTCTTGCTTGTCTATTCTATTGTGAAGTTACGCTTGCCGCTCCTTAGAGACAGCCTTATCATATTATCATAAGAGAAAGGTGTTGTCAATGGGTTTTTAAAACTTTTTTCACGTTTTTACTCGATTTTTTTAAAAATCGGCGTGTTTTGCGAAAAAACCGTCGATCAAGCGCCTCTGCCGAGTGAAAAAAGCAGAAAAACGCCCTCTTCCCTCAACCGAAATCTCGATCGTTCCCAAGGTTTACGTAGGGTTTTTTGCGCGTTTGCGCGTATCGAAACGTTTGCGCCGCACCACCCCACCCATGCAGGATAAAAGCGATCAAATAATCCGCGTGCCGCACCATCCACTCGTTTCGTTTCGAAATCGAGAATCGCCGCGGCACCCTTTCCATCTCGGGATAGAGGATCTCGTCGTATCGGCGCAAGGAACATTCGCGGTTTTTCAAATAGGTTTCGTCGATATAGGGCGTGACGAAGATCAGTCGCGAAGCGGGATGCTCCGCCTTATATAACAGGCAAGCGTCGTGCGCGATCCCGTCGAAATCACCGTATCCGCCCAAATAAAACGTGACGGGGTCCCCTTTCGCCGCGTCTTCGATCGCGGAAAACATTTTTTCGCGCAATCCCTCGATTCTGGCGATTTTCGAATGTCCGCAAAACGTGATAATCAAAAAAGTGCGCTCCTTTTGACGGGAACGCACCGAAAAATGCTTCCCGAAATGTTGCTACACATCATCCTACGAAAAGAGGTTAGGGAAGCACTTTTACCGAGAAAAGCGCCTCTCTTTTCGTAGTATTTGCGATGTGTAGCAAAATTATTATGGCACAAAACCGCCGAAAAAGTCAAGACACCACGCGATAGTTACCGCGCAAAAGGCGATACGGCGGTTCGATCCGACGAAAAAACAAAAAACTACGCCGTGAATCGGCGCCGTTGCCGTCGTGATCTCCCGCTTTAAGCGCCCGACAAAAAATCTGTGACGAACGGTTGTGCTCGTCACAGATTTTGTTGCTCCGTTTTTTTGGGGCTATCGGGAGCAGCGATTATTCTTCGCCGCCTTCGCCGCCGTTATCCGCGGGGGTCTCCGTTTCGGCGGGAGCGCCGCCCTCGGCGCCTTCCTCGCCCTCGACGTACTCCTCTTCCTCTTCGTAACGCTCGGTCAACGCGACGCCGACGACCTTGCTGTTCAGCTTGCCCGCCGCCATGATCTTCACGCCTTGACCCGCTCTGCCGATCTTGCTGATCTCGTCGAGGTGGGTGCGAATGATCACGCCGCTTTCGGTGATGAGGAGGAGGTCGCCGTCGGGTTTCACGGTCTTCAGCGCCGCGATACGACCCGTCTTCTCGTTGAAGGTGCCCGCCTTGATACCCGATCCGGCTCTGCCTTGCACGCGGTATTCGTCCACGTCGGTGCGTTTGCCGTAGCCGTTCTCGGTGACGGTCAGCACTTCGTCGCCCTCGTGGATGACTTCCATATTCACGATATAGTCGTCCTCGCCGATCTTCATCGAGCGAACGCCCGCCGCCGTCCTGCCCATCAGACGAACGGTGTCTTCCTTGAAGCGGATACACTTGCCGAGGCTGGACGCCATCAGGATCTCTTCGCCGCCCATCGTCAGCACCGCGCCAATCAGTTCGTCGCCCTCCAGGAGGTTGATCGCGATCTTGCCGCCCTTACGCATATATTCGTATTCCTTGAGGGACGTACGCTTGATCTTGCCCATCTTGGTGGCGAGCACGAGGTTGCCCGTTCTGCCTTGCTCTTCGGTGACGGGTAGCACGGTCGTGATCTTTTCCCCTTCCATCAGCTGCAAAAGGTTCACGATCGCCCTGCCGCGCGCGGTACGCGCCGCCTCGGGCACTTCGTACGCTTTGATCACGTACGCCCTGCCGAAGTTCGTAAAGAAGAAGAGCTCGTCGTGCGTAGAGCAGGTGAAAATGTCGGTCACGAAATCCTCGTCCTTCGGCTTGTGCGCCGTCACGCCCACGCCGCCGCGATGTTGCGAGCGATATTCCTTCAACGGCACGCGCTTGATGTAGCCGAAGTGGGTCGTGGAGATCACGACGTCCTCACGCGCGATCAGGTCGGCGAGGTTGAGCCCGCTGTAGGCGTAGCTGATCTCGCTCTTTCTCGGCGTGCCGAACTTATTTTTGATCTCGAGCATCTCGTCCTTGATGATGCCGTCGCGCAGTTTGTTGTCGGCGAGAATGGACTTGTAGTAGGCGATATTCTTCTCGGTCTCTTCCATCTCCGCGAGCAGGCTGCCCGTCTCCATAGAAGTCAAGCGGTGCAGGCGGATGTCGAGGATCGCGTTCGCTTGGCGATCGCTGAGCTCGAAGGCTTCCATCAGTTTGGTCTGCGCTTCCGCCCTGTCCTTCGCCGCGCGAATGATCGCGATGACGGCGTCGATATTCTGCAGAGCGATCACGAGGCCGCGCAAAATGTGGTTCCTCTCTTCCGCTTTCGCGAGGTCGAACTTGGTACGGCGCTCCACGACGTCTTGCTGGTGCTTGACGTAGGCGGTCAAGATCTCCTTGAGGTTCATGATCTTCGGCGTGCCGTCGTCCAGGGCGAGGAAGATCATACTGACGGACTTTTGGAGCTCGGTATGCTTGAACAGCATATTCAAGACGACCTGCGCGTTGGCGTCGCGCTTGATGTCGATCACGAAGCGCATACCCACGCGGTCGGACTCGTCGCGAATGTCGGCGATGCCCTCGATCTTCTTGTCCTTCACGAGGTCGGCGATGCTCTTGATGAGTTTCGCCTTATTGACCTGATAGGGGATCTCGGTCACGGCGATCCTCGAACGGGTGCCGTTATTGTACTCCTCGATCTCGGTTTTCGCGCGCAAAATGCAGCTGCCGCGACCGGTCAGATAGGCGTTCCTGACGTCTTGGCTGCCGAGCAGGATCGCTCCGGTCGGGAAATCGGGCGCAGGGACGTACTTCATCAGGTCGACGATGTCGATATCGGGATCGTCGATCAAGGCGCAAGTCGCGTCGATAACTTCGCTGAGGTTGTGCGGCGGGATCGAGGTCGCCATACCGACGGCGATACCGTCCGATCCGTTCACCAAGAGGTTCGGATAACGCGAGGGGAGCACCTCGGGCTGCATACGGGTATCGTCGAAGTTCGGATAGAAGTTTACCGTCTCCTTGTCGATGTCGCGCAGCATCTCGAGCGCCATCTTGCTCATACGCGCTTCGGTGTACCTGTACGCTGCGGCGGGGTCGCCGTCCACCGAACCGAAGTTGCCGTGGCCGTCCACCAGGGGCACGTTGATCGAGAAGTTCTGCGCGAGACGCACGAGCGCGTCGTAGACCGAGCTGTCGCCGTGCGGGTGATACTTACCGAGCACGTCGCCGACGATGGTCGCGCACTTCTTGAAGGGCTTGTCGGGCGTCAGACCGATCTCGTTCATCGCGTAAAGGATGCGACGATGCACCGGCTTCAAGCCGTCGCGGACGTCGGGGATCGCGCGGCTGACGTTGACCGCCATCGCGTAGGAAATGAAGGATTTCTTCATCTCGCTCTCGCAGCCGACCTCCACGATCTTGGTATTATCTATAATCTCTCCATGTACGATTTCTTTCTCTTTCATATCTCACCTCATTATACGTCCAGATTCTCGACGAGCTTCGCGTTCTGCTCGATGAACTGTCTGCGGAGTTCGGGTTGCTCGCCCATCAGGATCGTAAAGGTCTCGTCCGCCTTGATCGCGTCTTCGAGGCGCACCTTCAAAAGGATGCGGGACTCGGGGCTCATCGTGGTCTCCCACAGCTGTTCGGGGTCCATTTCACCGAGACCTTTGTAGCGCTGGATGTCGTAGCCCTTTCTGCCGAGGGAATCGAGATAAGCGTTGAGGTCGTCGTCGTTGTAGAAATAGCGTTCTTCCTTGCCCTTCGTGACCTTGTAGAGGGGCGGCTGAGCGATATAGACGTGTCCTTCCTCGATCAGGGGCTTCATAAAGCGGAAGAAGAAGGTCAGCATCAAAATACGGATGTGCGAGCCGTCCACGTCGGCATCGGTCATGCAGATGATCTTGTCGTAGCGGAGCTTCTCGGTGCTGAACTCGTCGCCGATGCCGCCGCCGAACGCCGTGATCATCGACTTGATCTCCTCGTTCTCGAGGACGTGGTTGAGCCTCGCTTTCTCGACGTTCAGGATCTTACCGCGGAGGGGCAGGATCGCCTGGAACCGTCTGTCACGACCGGACTTCGCGCTGCCGCCTGCGGAATCGCCCTCTACGAGGAAAATCTCGCACTTGGAAGCGTCCTTTTCGGTGCAGTCGGCGAGCTTGCCGGGGAGCGTGGTATTCTCGAGGAAACCCTTGCGGCGGGTCTCGTCGCGCACTTTGCGCGCCGCTTCCTTCGCCTTCTGCGCGTTGATCGAGCGCAGCACGAGCTCCTTGCTCTCCTTCGGGTGCTCTTCCATATAGGTGCCGAGGCATTCGGTCAAGACGCGCGACACGATCGTACGCATCTCGCTGTTGCCGAGCTTGGTCTTGGTCTGACCTTCGAACTGCGGGTTGGTCAGCTTGACGTTGATGACGGCGGTCAAGCCCTCGCGGACGTCCTCGCCCGAGAGCTTCTCGTTCTCCTTCAAGATGTTGAACTTGTGACCGTAGTCGTTGATGATACGCGTCAACGCCGCCTTGAAGCCGTCTAAATGGGTGCCGCCTTCCTCGGTGTTGATGTTATTCGCATAAGCGTAGACCGTCTCGTTGTAGGTCTCGTTGTACTGGAGCGCGATCTCGACCTCGCTGGTGTCGACCTTCTCGTCGAAATACACGATCTCGCTAAAGAGCTTTTCGTGCGCGGAATTGAGGTCCTCGACGAAGTGGATGATACCGCCGTCGTACTTGAAGTCGTCCTCGATCGGGGTCTCGGGGCGGAGGTCCTTGATATTGATATGCAAGCCCTTATTGAGATACGCGAGCTCGCGCAAGCGGTGCTTCAGCACCTCGTACTTGAAGACGATGGTCTCGAAGATCTCCTTGTCCGGGAAGAAGGTCACCTTCGTGCCCGTCTTGTCGCTGTCGCCGACGACCTTCAGGTCGTAGAGCGGCTTGCCGCGGGAATACTCTTGCTTGTGGACGTGACCGTTCTGGCAGATCTCCACGACCAGCCATTCCGAGAGCGCGTTGACGACCGACAGACCGACGCCGTGCAGACCGCCCGAGATCGTGTAGCCCGAGCCGCCGAACTTGCCGCCTGCGTGGAGCTTGGTCAAGACGACCTCGACCGCGGACTTCCCTTCCGACTTCTTGAAGCCGGTCGGAATGCCTCTGCCGTTGTCCTCGACCGATACGCTGCCGTCCGGCTGAATCACGACGTAGATGTCCGTGCAGTAGCCTGCGAGCGCCTCGTCGATACTGTTGTCCACGATCTCGGATACGAGATGATGCAGACCCCTCTCGTCCGTCGAGCCGATGTACATACCGGGACGAACGCGCACGGGTTCCAGGCCTTCCAGGACTTGTATGGCGTCTTCATTATAGGAATTCGTGACCTTATCCATTTTTCCCTCCGATGTTGTTATCCAAATAATATGTTCGCGCGCACGCACGTTGCGCGCACGCGTGTGCATAATATATAATATATTATATATTAAATTAATTTAATTGTAAATACCTTTTTGAAAATATTTTTGAGTTATCCACAAAAAGAGAGGCGAAACGGTGGGTAAATAAAAAATCAGCCGTTTTTGTATGCATTTCTCATATCCTTATATGCCTTAAACCCATTATAAAAAAGCGCCCTATACGGGGTGATCGAATTGGACGATTAGGGGTAAACGGATATTTTTTATCGGAAGCTCTCCTCTCCGTACTTGCTGAAATAGTAATAAATACTGCGTTTTGCCACCTCGTACAGGATATCGTAGAGTTCTTCGATCTTCCAATTTTCTGCTTTAAAATAATAGCTGCCCCTATTAAAGATACCGTTGGGGCCATCGTTAAAGGTGTGATCTTCATTTAAAGCACCGAACATTGCGATCGTCAGCACTCTATCCAAAATAGAAGAGCCTTTTTCAAAATCGCAACCATCGCCGAAACAGACATAAGGAAAGATGGATTCCGACAGCATATAAGTTCTGAAACCGATAACGTTTTTGCCGAGCCGTTCAACGGCATTCCCTTTGGCTTGTTTAGGTAACCCTTCCGCCAAACGTGCGGCGTTTGTACCTTGATTCTTGACTTCCCCGATCAAGATGGGGTATCTGTTTCCTTTTTTATCCTCTATGTAGGTTATTCCCCCATCGGGTGACATAAAGGAGCTTTCCACTTCGGGATCCGCAAAGGAGATGTCGGGGTATTTCTCCCGCAATTCCTCTATTACTTTTTTTACTTTAATCCTCTTTGTCCAATGAAGTTTTACATGGAACTCCGCCGACAATTCTTCAATCAAAGCGGCAATCACTTCTGCGATTTGCTCGTCTTCGTGTTTGGACAATTTGTTCAATTGCATTTTTTGATGTATTTTTCTGAGTTGTTCGGATTTCGCCATACTATTCTCCCCTTTTTACCAAATAAAGGTATTCTTTAATATGTATATCACGGTTATTCAGGTTTCTGCACCCCCTGAAAGTATTGTATTCTTTATCCAAAACTCGAACTTCACCCAAAGTCGAGAGCATTTCCAGCATTTCTTCTTTGCCTATAAAGCCATCTGAACTGAAAGAGATTAACAAAAACTTCGTTTTCAGCTTTTGGCACAAATCGAATAAGCTTGTTAAAGCCGTTTTCTTTTTATTGTAATTTGACTTATTCCATCCTATGGGAATCCCTGAAACATTGCTTATTTCAAGCGGACGCCGATAATTGTTTATCAAGTTTAACATAAAGTAGTTGGAGCCATACGGATGTTGGTTATAAGGAGGATCGATATAGACCAGATCAACGGAAGGTAATTCATCCGCTAACAGATTGGCGTCTTTTTGATAAATAAACGTTTCGCACTCAAAGTTACTTAAAACAGGCAACTTGATATTGATATCGGATAGAATGCGCTGTAAGGCATTTTGTCCATCGCCGCCGAATTGTCCTATTCCCGTTTTAGAGTTTTTATAAAACCCCTTAAACACACCGCTCGTATTGTTGTGCACGGACGCTTCGTATAACAAGGGCGCCAATAACAGGGTTTTATACGGTTCCGGGATCTCTTCAAGCAGTTGCCTCGCGGTATCAATGTACATTGCGTTTCTTGTGGTATAAAAGACCCGCTCGCCCGTTTTTATTTGATGATCGTCTTTCGGCGCATACATCTCACTTATGAAGCCCCTTTTTAAGGGCCCCTCGCCGATCTTTTTTATCAACGACTGATAATACGACTCTAAGAGCTTGAAATCAATTTGACTTTTGTTGGACAAGTAGCATCTGTTTATTGTGACACAATAATCCTCCAAATCATTGGAAAAGAGTTTATTCGCGTGCTGTTTTAAATATCTTGAAACGATACCGGAGCCTGAGAAAATGTCGACAACATCCAACTTTTCCTTGCCCAGCGTCTCTTTCACCGTATCCAGCGCCGTGCCGATAAAGGATAACAAAGAACGCTTATTACCTAAATAGGTAATAATTTGGTCCGTTAAGAACGTTTCATTTTCTGTTTGATTATCAAATAACCCTATTTGATAATAATTATTCATTTTCCCTCTCTTGTGATTTATCCGCCATAATCTATATTAATTACTTATAGGTTAATTATAGCATAATGATAATTGGCTGACAAGAATGTTTTTTCTGCATTATCAAGCTATAATAATCTTTTGAAAGTTCTATCTGATTAAATCAAACCTAATCTTATCAAAGGATAATAGAAAATACATCAGTCTAAGAGCGTGCCGTTACTGATGTGGATCTTGTGATAGTCCGAGACGTTCTCGGTGAATTCGGTGCAACTGATAAAGGTCTGGGTGCCTTGGGTGGCTTGGAGCAGCGCGGTGCGGCGCTTTTCGTCCAATTCGCTGAGGACGTCGTCGAGGAGCAGGACGGGCTTCTCTCCCGACTCGGCGTGATAATACTCGATCTCGGCGAGTTTTATGACGAGGGCGGCGGTGCGCTGCTGTCCCTGCGATCCGAACTTCCTAAGGTCGATCCCCTTGCTCGTAATATTGAAGTCCTCGCGATGCACGCCGACCGTTGTATAGCCGAGTTCGTAGTCCTTTTCGTGGCTTTCCTCGAGCTTTTTAAGTAGCGCCGCCTTGAGCTCCTCTCTCGTCTCTCCCTCGACGCAGGGCTCGTAAAGGAGCGTGATGTCCTCGTTTTCTCCCGCGATACTGCGATGATATTTGTCCGCCGACCGACCGATCTTCTCGATAAACTCGCGACGTTTCAAGATGATGTCCGCCGCCACTTCCGCCATCTGCGTCTCCCATATAAAGACCGTCGTCGTGAACTCCGCGAAATCCGACGTCTTCATAAGTTTGTTGCGTTGGGCGAGAAGGTTGGTATATTTCGATAACGCGACGTAATAGGGCTTGCTCTCCTGCGACAGAGACATATCCATAAAACGGCGCCTTTCTTGCGGCGCTTCCTTGATCATCTTGAGTTCGTCGGGCGAAAAATATACGACTGTCAACAGCCCGATCAATTCGCCGAGACGGCTGATCTTCGCGCCGTCCACGTTCACGGTCTTTCCTTCCGAGCGGTCGATCTCGACGTTGATCTTATGCGCGCGAAACTTCTTCTCGAGAGAGAGGTGTATATACGCCTTATTCTCCCCCATCTTGATAAGGTCCTTGTCGTTCTTGGTGCGGGGAGAACGCCCGATCGCGGCGATAAAAATACTTTCCATAAGGTTGGTCTTCCCCATTGCGTTGTTGCCGCAAATGACGTTGAGCCCCTCACGGAAAGTGATTTCTTGCGAAGTGTAATTTCTGAAGTTCTCTAAAACTACCTTTTCTACTTTCATTATCCCGTCACACGCATCGGCAGGACCAGAAACAGATAGTCGTCGCGATCCACCTGCGTGAAGACGCAAGGTGCGCTGGACGCTTTGATATTCATTTTGATAAACTCGTCGTCAATAACGGCGAGGAAGTCCTGCAAATATTTCCCGTTGAAACAGATGACGTTGTCTTTTCCTTCCACGATGGCGGGTAACGACTCGTTCAGGTTGCTGATCTCGGAATTGGATTCGACGTTGATATAGCCTTCTTTCACTTCGATCTTCACGAGATTATTCTTGCTGATCCTCGACACGAGAGAGGCACGATTGATATACTCTTCGAATTGGCTCTTGGAAAGGGTCACGATCGAGGTAAAATCGCGATTGATGATATTCTTGTAATTGATGAAATCACCCTTAATAAGGCGGCTGATCAAGACGGTGCTGTCGATCTCGACGCGCAGCTTTTCGCCGTCCATCGTAATGACCAAATCGTCGTCTTCGTTCACGATCATCTTATTGATCTCCGCGAGAGAACGCGCGGGAATGATACAGCTGAAACTTTCTTGATTGCTGGCGGAAAGTTGCTTGTTGCAGAGAGCGAGACGATATCCGTCAAGGGCGACCATCGTCGCGGTCTTGCCGTTCACCTCGAGCAAACATCCCTTGAGCACCTGACGATTGTCCTCGGTAGAGGCGCAGAAAACCGTCTTTCCGATCAAGGTCTTCATATCCTTATTCTTCAAGGTGACGACGTAAGTATCGTTGACCTCGCCGACGTTGGGATAATCGTCCACGTGGAAACAGCGAATGTAACCGTAGCTTTCGCCGTACTTGATCTCGAGATTCGTGCCGTTGGAGCATTCGATGGTCAGGGTCTCTTCGTTGAGCGTCCTTATAAAGTCCGAGAAAAACTTGCCGGGAACGAGAATGTCGCCCTCGATCATCACGTCCGCCACGACCTTCTTCTCGATCGTGAGCTCCATATCGGTAGCGGTCAAGGTCAGCACGCCTTCGCGCGCGGACATTTTGATGCATTCCAAGATAGGATTATTCTTTTTTACAGAGATAGCCTTGATGACTTTATTGACCGCTTCGGACAACGAAAGGGAATCGACGGTGAACTTCATACTGCTGCTCCTTTTTATCTATTTTCAGTAGATAATAATACCTATAATAATAAGCGCGGTGGAAAAGTGGAAAAGACCGCTAAACCACAATATGTAGTATATCATACTTCAAAAAAAAAGTAAATATATTATTAAGCATTGTGATTTACTCTGTGAAATTGCCGTGAGTTGCTTGTGTAAATGCGTGTATAAGACGGAGTTTTACACACAGAGTACTTTTGAGGACGAAAAATAGGTGATCCTAATAGGAAAAAGGCGGTTTAGAACTGCCTGATTTTCTATCTTTTATTTATTAAGAACGCGGTTTTTGATGTCCTCTACTTTCCTTTTATAGAGTTCGTCTACGGTGATGCGCTGCTGGATCTTATCCCTGGCGTGTATCACGGTGGTGTGATCCCTGCCGCCGAAGAATTGACCGATCGAAGCAAGGGGGATTTCGGGCAACATCGTCGTCACGATATACATCGCGAGTTGGCGGGGTTCCACGAGCTCCTTCGTTTTCTTTTTGCCGCAAATATCCGCTTGTTTGATGCCGAAATATTCGCACGTTACTTCTGCGATCTTATGGATCGTTACTTCTCCCGCTCCCGAAGAATTGGTCTTACTGTCGCGGAGCGCTTCCATCACGAGATCGATGCTGTCCGCGGTGCGCCCGTTGAGAGAGGCGTAGTAGCCGACCGTCTTCAGCATACCTTCCATCATACGGACGTTGTACTTCTCTTTATCCGCGATGTAATTGATGACCTCGGGCGAGACGTCTATCTTGAATTGATAGGCTTTCTTTTGAAGGATCGCGACCCTGGTCTCGAAGGAAGGCGGCTGAATGTCGGCGACGACACCGCTCGCGAAACGGCTGGTCAGACGATCTTCTATATAAGTAAGTTCCTTGATCGGACGATCGCTGGATAAGATGATCTGCTTGCCGTCGGTATAGAGGTCGTTGAATGTGTGGAACAGGCTGTCTTGCGTGCTGTTGCTCTTCGCAATAAACTGCACGTCGTCGATCATCAGGACGTCGAGATTGCGGTACTTGTCGCGGAATTGCTTGGTCAGTTCGTTATTATTGCTGTTGCGGATCGAGTAGATAAGGTCGTTCATATAGTTCTCCGCCGTCGTGTAATAGACGCGGAGTTCGGGATTGACCCGCAAGATCTCGTTGCCGATCGCGTGCAGAATATGCGTCTTGCCGAGACCCGGTTTACCATAGATAAACAGAGGATTCAAGTTGGTGCCCGGATTCTCCGCAACGGCTTTTGCCGCGGCGGCGGCATACTTATTGCTGTCACCGATAACGAAGGTGTCGAAGGTAAAGTTTTTCTGGAAGGTGATCTTGGTCATCGTGGGGGTGAACTCTTCCTTCTTGACTTCGGGTGCGGACTCTATCTCCGCATAATCCGCGATCTCGCTGTGTAAAATGATCACGACCCCCTCTACCTTCGCCATACTCTCGCGAAGCGCCATATTCAGGGCGGACTCAAAGTTCTTCATGATCCCGTTTCGGATCGAAGTTTTGGGAGAGGAAAGGATCAACTTGCCGTCTTTCAGCGCGACGGGCGTCAGCTTGCTGAAATAGATGTCATAGCAAGGAGAGGACACCTTGGTCATCAGTTTATCCAATATTTCGGACCAAATAATTTCGTAGTCTTTCATATCACTTCATTACGACGCGGACAGCACGAGGTAGCCGATACCGTTCGGCTTGTCGTCCGACATTAATTTCATCATTTCCGTATTTGCATAGAGTTTGTATTCGTTTTCGGTATGGAGATAGCTCTCGAAATAAACGAATTCGTCTGCCGCGAGATGGGCGGCGACGTTCGCGCCGGGCAGGATGCTCGTAACGAAGGCGTTGATCTGCTCCTTGATCTTCCCTGCGAACTCCATCGCGATCGCCTTGATGTTGAAGTTGTTGCTCTTGGACAAGACGTGCTGGAAGATCTCCATATCCTTTATGGACATATCGTACAAGAGACCTTCGCTGTTTGCGGTCGTATCGAGGTCGGCAAGCACGGTGAACCACAGGTTCTCGGGCAGGAGAGTGGTCTTGTCGCCCGAGTTGTAATAGTCGAGGCTCACGCACGCCGTTGCGATCATATAGTTGTCGGTGCGGACGTAGGTCGATCCGCCGGAGAAGAACTTGCTTTCCCACGTCGCCCTTTCGCCAAGCGCTTCGCTCTCACCGAGACCGCGCAGCAGAATGGTCTGCTTGATCGAGTCGCCGAGGGAGATCTTGCCTTCTTGCAACGTGACGGCGGAGAAACGAGTCGAGATCTCGGACGCGAGATAGCGGTCGGAGAATATCATCGTGGCGTCGGTCATCGGGTTGGACCCCGTGAAACCCGCCGCGTGATAGGCTCCGTCGTTCATCGGATTGGTGACGACGGCGCTTTCGACCGCGCTGTCGCCTGCGTGCAGATGGACGAGCATGGACTGCATCTCGGATTCGAGCGGCTTAGCCTCTTCGCTCGTATAGAACATATCGATCAGGTAGGAGTAGACCGACGGGAAGGAGATATAGCCGTCACCCGCCGCCACGCGGATCGTGTCGCCGTAGATCGTAGCGTTGTACTCGCTCGTGACGTCCGACGAGGTGAACTCGCCGAAGGTGACCGAGTTCGGGAAATTGCCGAGAGCGGTCGAGATCGCGTTATTGATCGTGGTCTCGATATTCGTCTTATCAAAGGAAGAGGTCATACCCTTCGAGGAAAGCGAACTGATATTCTGGAACAAGACGTCGGTCACGCCGGTCGTGAGGTTATTCATCGAAACGGTGGTCGTGAAGCCGCCGAGGCCGTCCGACTTGGTCTTCGCGATCACGAAGAAGTAGTCGGGCATCATCTTATAGGAGTCTCGCCCGTCGAAACAAATCTTCACGCCGCTCTCGATCACGAGTTTCGCGTCTTCGAGATAGAGTTTCAGGCTCATCAGTTCCACCGTCATACCTTCGCCCGAAGCGGCGGCTGCCAAGGACTGCTTCTCCTTGACGATCACGGCGAGAGCGCGATCCGAGACCTTGAGATTCAAGATGTTGCCGTTATAGTAGAACAGACCGTTTTCGTCGCTGTTGAGGTTGAAGGTGTCGCTCTTGATCGTACTGAACTTGGACGCGAAGTCGTTATAGACGTCGTCCATCACAGGCGTCTCGTTCAGGAAGTATGCGCGTTGCATATTCTGATAGATGTAGTCGTCGTCCGTGTCGGCAAAGAGTTTGAGCAGATCGCCCATCCAGGTATAGACGCCTTCGTTCGCCGCGTCGAACTTGGTCTGCTGACCGAAGCCGCGCAGACGCGCCGCGAGAGCGTCGGGATCGGTCAAAGGCGCGTTCTCTTCGGCAGAGTCTTTCATCGAGGTCTCCTTGACGAGGAAGGTGAAGACGTCCGCGACCTTGATGCACTCTTCCGTGCCCGAGGTATAGGCGGCGCCCGCATTCTGATAGTAGAGAGGCACCTTGCCCTCGAGGGTATTGAAGGTGGTCGCGATGGATTCCGCGATCTTATCCGAGATCGCCTTTTCGGACAGATCCTCGCCGCCGAGGGCGTGCATCAGCATAAAGACCTTGGAATCGGGGTCGTTATTCAGCACGATGGTCGTGGAATAACGCGGCGCCGCTTCGGTGTAGGAATCGGCGTACAAAAGGATCTTCGCGGAGAGCTTGATCGCGTCCGGTACGAGGGCGCCGTACTTGATCGCCTCTTCCCCTTCGCCGCTCGATTCTTTATTGAAGAGGAGCTTCATATTGAAGGTCAGATAGGTCTTGCCCGCCTTGGTCTCGAAGGCGGCGCCGAGCACCTCGATCGAACCGAAGGAAGCGATCATATCCGAGGGGATCAGATTGCTGTCACCGACCAAAGCCGCGATCTCGCTGCCCGTCAAAGAGGCGCGCAATTCGGCGGACGTGCGGGTGTCGGTGTAAAGGGCTTTCTTCTCGCCCGTCCATTTCGCCGCTTCCGTTTCGGTGGGCTTGAAGTAGATGGAATCCGCCTTGATCTTTTCGGACAAGCCGCTCGTACCGTCGCCGAAGAGGTCGGAGACTGCGAGGGCGCTGTCCTTCACGATGTAGAACTTGTCGTTGATCTCATCGAGGAAGTCCTGCGCCTGATCTTGATTTTCGGCGGTATTAAAGGTCTTATCCATCAAATGCGCGTCGGTCTCCGGCACCTTGTACATCAAGTAAAGGGTGTCCTTCGCGTCCGCCGCGGTGAAGGTCTCCGCTTCGCCGAGTTTCGGTTTCACGAGGCTCTCGATCAATTCGTAGATGCTGGGCAGATTCACGCCGCCTTTGCTCGATTCATCGGACGGATAGAGGCGCATCGTGAGATCGAAGTCGTTGCTCGCGAGAGACTCGAAGACCTCGCCGATCGAATCCTCGATCGAGCCGGTCAGCGAAGCGACGTCGAAGGAAGAACCGGACAGCACTTCCATAAAGGTATTGAGCGCGTCGAACACGCGGGAAGTCTCCGCATAACTGAAATCGTTGATGCGGATCTTGGACGCGTAGGCAGAGGCGACGCCTTCCGCGGGATCGTCGATATTCTTGCCGACCTTATGTTTGATCTTGCCCTCTTCCTCGTATTCGGACAAATAGAGCATAATGCCGAAGTAGGAGCTCTTCTTGGGCAGGATCTTGCGCGAGAGCTCGCCCGCGATGCCTTCGTTCGGCATCTTGTCGTTCAGCATTTCCGCGAGATCGGTCGAGACGATGACCTCGAAAGAATAGATCTTGACGCCGTCCTTTTCCGAGACTTTCTTGATCTCGATGCCGCAGATGTCGAGTTGCATACCCTTAAAGAGGGAATCGGACGAATCCTCCTCGGCGGCGGCCACTTCGGGCGTTTCGCCGTCCGAGAACATCTTGGTCATAAAGGACGCGAGCGCCTCTGCGGACAGATTCACGCGCATCTTGTCGAGGTCGGTCTCCGCGTAGTTGATCGTAGAAAGGTCGATATGATCAAGCATACCGCCGAGATCGTCCGCGGAGAAGATATTATGCTCGTTGAGGTAGGTGGCGTCAACGCCGTACTTGTGGGACATATCCGTCTTGAAGGTCGTCATCGAGCCGTCGAGGTCGAGGGCTTCGGGACGATTGTTCGAGATATACAGACACTTCAGCATCGTGAAGACGTCGTGCGCCGAAAGCCTGCCCTCTTTGTCGATCAAGGACAGCACGGTCTCCCACGTCATAATTTTCATTTCGGAATAGGTGTTGCCCTTGTCGTCCTTCAAGGAATTGCCTTCCTTGTCCTTAGAGGCGATGAAGTTGATCTTTACGGTCTCGTTGACAGAGGTGAAGGTGGACGAGATCTGATTATTGATGCCGCCGAGGAAAGTCTCGCTTGCGTTTTCGCCCTCTTTCCCGAGGAGCGCGTTCAAGAGGGTGGACAAACGCTCGGCGTTCTTCTCGGACGGCTTGTTGACCATCAGCACCACTTCGCGCTTGTCTTCCGCGGGCGCGAGGGGATAGACCGTCGCGTGCGCCGAGAAGTGCTTGGGTACGAGTTTCGGGATCAGGTTCAGCGCGAAATCGGGCACGCCCTCGAGTTGTTTTTTGAGATCTTCGGTCTCGAGCGCCGCCTTGACCATATCCCTGAGAGAGAGGGAGATGGACAGACCGAGCGCGGTGTCTTTTTGATCGTAAAGCGCTTCGCCGTTCTTGGTCGCGAGCGGCGAGTTCATGATCGTGACGGACGCGACCTTAAAATACGAGTTCAGGTCAAGGTCTTTTACGACGGATTCTTTCAGCGCCGAGGTCAACGGGCTGTTTTTACTCGACAGGAAATAGGTCAGCACGTCGTTTATGAAGGCGGAGACCTGCTTTCCGTTCACCGAAAAGGTCGTAAACTTCTCGTTGGATTGGGCGGCGGCGTTGTCGATGTCGTAATTCACGAGGGTGTCGAAGTTGAAGTCGAGAGAAGAGAGGCTCTTTTCAAGAGCGGTCTCGGGGGAGAAATCCTCCGCGCCGAAGTCCATCTCGCCGAGCAGTTCCGCGAGGGACAGACGATAGGTCTTCAGCCCCACCTTTTTGCGCGCGGCGACCGCGGCGTCCCCCGTCCCCGCGAGGGCGGAGTATTCCGCAAGCGAAAGTTTGCCTTTGATCTCGTCGGACAGGAGGGCATAGCGATCCGCCTTGCTCTTCAAAAGAAAGGCGGCGTAGGCGGCGTCTTCGTCGTAACCCGCTTCGTCGTCCTCTCCCGCCGCGGCGACCGCAGGCGCGAGGGTGGCGCGCTTTTCGTCCGAAACCAACTCGTATTCCAGTTCGTCCTCGGTCTTATCCGACAGGAACATCGCCTCGGACAACCCCGAATAGAAGGAATCGAGATCCTCTTCCGCGTAGGTCACTTCCGCTTCCTTGCCCGAGAGGACGTTCGCCGCGAGTCCGATCGCGTCGTTCAAGGACAAGCCGCCGATGTGGGGACTAACGTAGGTCTTGAACATGATCGAGCCGCCGATATACAGCGCCGCGAAGAATACGATCGTCAAAATAAACGATATGATCGAACAAGTCAAACAACAATTATGTTTTTTCAGCCTTCCGCCTTCTCCGGCTCTCGACATATAAACACCTCACAAATGCGGTCAATGTATAATGACCACGATACTATAATAAATTATACAACACACGCGCGCAAGAAAGCAAGAGTATCTTTGATGTATTGTTTACAATCAGCAAAGATCCGCGCGTACTTCTAATTATGAATTATGAATTAGGAATTAGGAATTGTGGATTTTTGACGCCTTGCTTGCAAAAGTCAAAAATCTGTGCGTTAGCACTAGAGCGAGCGTAGTCGAGCGTCTCTTGTCTGCAATCGTCAAAGATCCGCACAGGCGTTCCTCCCCCCTCTCGGCGAGCGAGGAGAGTGGTAAGAAGACAAACGCTCACCAAAAAGGCGAGTAGGCGCGTACTTATTGTACGCAACTACCCGCCTTTGCAGGTGTAGTGCAGTATTCGTGCCGCTATACTCGCTCGCCTATCTCTCTTCGCGGAAGTAATTGAGTCCGAGAGATGCGGGCGGCTGCGCCTTCTTGCTCCCCACGATACTCGTAAAGATCAGCACCACGATGGTCATAACGTACGGAATGGTCTTGATCAGTTCGGTCTGCGCGAAAGACACGTTGATATACGCCGCCGAGATATACAGTCCGCCGAAGATCAACGAGCCGAGGATCGAGAGCGCCGGGCGCCAAACGGTGAAGATGACGAGCGCCACGGAGAGCCAGCCGAAGCCTTCGAGGATGTACTCCCAGTTGCCGCCCATATATTCCATGATCGTGAAGTGTCCGCCGAGTGCGGCGATCGCAGAGCCGATGATCGTCGCGGTGTAGCGATACCCCGTGACGTTGATACCCGCGGCGTCCGCCGTAGCGGGACTTTCGCCCACGGCACGCAAATGCAATCCGACGCGCGTCCGATTCAGAATGATCTGCGCGGCGATCGCGATGATGATCGCGAGGTAGAAGAGTAGTCCGTGCGACAGGAAGATCTTGACGAACCAATTCGTGCTTTCGATGTTGAACAGAGAGGAGAAGATGCCGCTTGCTTTGCCTACGATCAGCGCCGCCTCGCCCTTCGTCGTCATAATGTAACCCGCGAGACCGACGCCGAACGCCGTCATCGCGAGACCGGTCACGTTCTGGTTCGCGCGGAGCGTCACGGTCATAAAGCTATAGAGAAGCCCCATCAATCCGCCCGCGACGACGGTCGTCAAGAGGGGGAGCAGGAGCAGGAGAATGGTCGAGTACAGCTTCGCTTTCAGCATATAGTACACCGTGATGCACCCGACGGCGCCGCCGACGCTCATCACGCCCGGGATGCCGAGATTCAGGTGGCCGCTCTTCTCGATGACGATCTCACCCGTCGAGCCGTAAAGAAATGCCGCGCTCAATTTGAATGCTTCGGTCAAGAAAGGTACGATCATAGTTTTTCCTCCTTTGCGGGCTCGGTGGCGGGCGCGTCTTCGGTCACAGCCGCATCATCGGTCGCCGCGACCTCTCCCGCGGGATCGGCGGCGACGGTTTTCTCCGTCGGAGCCTTCGGCTCATCCGTATGGCGACGGAAGACGATCTTGTAGTTGATGAAGAATTCGCATCCGATGATGAGCAGGAACATGATGCCCGTAACGACCTGCGAGAAGAACGAGGTCGTGATGCCGCCTTTCGTCATGATCTCATCCGTGCCCTTGGACAGGAAGACGACGAGCAAGGACGTGAAGATCATGCCGATGGGGTTGAACTTCGCGAGCCAAGAGACGAGGATCGCGGTGAAACCTCTGCCGCCCGCGGAGCCGCTGCTCAAAGAGTGGTTGATGCCCGAAACGAGCAGGAATCCCGTAACGCCGCAGATGATACCGGAAACGATCAAGGTGCGGATGAAGACCTTTTTGACGTTGATGCCGATATAGCGAGCGGTGTTCTCGCTCTCACCGACGACGGTGATCTCATAGCCGTGTTTGCTGAATCGCAAATAGGCGAACATTATGCCGGTGATGACCAAAGCCACGATGATCGAGAACCAAAAGTTCTCGCCGCCGATCGTGGGCAACGTGCCGTACTGGATCGTGGGCAAAACGCCCGTGCCGCCCGGGACCCACAGTTTGATCGTATAGAGGATGATCTGGATCGCGACGTAGTTCATCATCAAGGTGAAGAGGGTTTCGTTCGTATTCCATTTCGCCTTGAACAGCGCGGGGATCACCGCCCAGATCGCGCCGCCGATGATCGCAAAGGCGAGCGCGAGGAAGATCAAAAGGACGTTATTGACCTTGCCGCCCAGGTGGTGCAGACACACCATACAGGCGTACGCGCCCATCAAGACCTGCCCTTCCGCGCCGATATTCCAAAACTTCATCTTGAAAGCGGGGGTGACCGCAAGCGCAAAGAGTAGCAAAATGGCAAGTTCGCGCAAGAGAACCATCACTCTGTATCGACTGCCGAAGGCGCCCTCAAACATATATTTCCAGGCTGCGGTCGGGGCGATGCCGAGGAAGGCGTAAACGAGGACGCCGATCAGCAAGAACCCGCCGACGATCGTGCCGCCGCGGATCGCCCACCCTTGCCAGGCGGGGACGTTAATCCGCTTTACGAGGTGGAAAAGCGGTTCGCGAGTTTTCTTTTGTTCAGTCATTGTCCGATCCCCCCTCTTCTGTCGTTTTCGTTTCGGAGTTGGCCGCGAGCATATCGGCGACCGCTTCCGCTTCCGCGCCGCTCGCGCGGCTCAGCATCAGCAAGCCAACCTCTTCCTTCGTTACGTTGCGCGCGTCCACAATGCCCGCCACTTTGCCGCCCGACAGGACGACTAAGCGATCGGATAAGGCGAGCAGTACGTCGAGGTCTTCGCCGACGAAGACGACGGCAACGTTCTTTTCCTTTTGCTGATTTAAAAGGTTGTAGATCAAGTAGGACGAGTTGATGTCGAGACCTCTGACGGGGTACGCCGCCATCAGGACTTTGGGCGAGGACGAGATCTCGCGACCGACCAAAACCTTCTGCACGTTGCCGCCCGAAAGTCTGCGGACGGGGGTCTGATCGCTCGGCGTTACGACCTCGAGATTTTCGATGATCTTATCCGCGAGGCTCTTCGGACGCTTCTTGTTGACGAAGATCGACTTGCCCTTGCGGTAGGAGCGGAGAGCCATATTGTCCACGATCGACATGTTGCCTACGAGACCCATATTCAGGCGGTCTTCGGGCACGAAGGAGAGCTTGATGCCGAGCTCCTGGATCTCGCGCGGGGTGCGGTGTCTGAGGTCGATGATCTCGTCCTCGTAGAAGAGGAACTGTTCCTCGTTCACGAGGCGGGTGATCTCCTTGTTGCTCTTGCCCGTGAGGTCGACCTTGGTGCCGTCGGGGTAGTGGAACTTGCCTTCCGCCGCCATCTTCTTGATCTTCTTGAGATCCTTATGGAAGAAGGTGACGGGCTTGTCCTTCTTGGGATTATGGAAGATGATGTTGCCCGATTCGACCTTTTGCAGTCCGGCGATGCCTTCCAAAAGCTCCTTTTGTCCGTTGCCCGCGATGCCGGCGATGCCGAGGATCTCGCCGCCGTTGATCGTAAAGGAGACGTCGTCCACGGCGTTCAGCCCGTCGCGGTTCTTGACCGTCATGTGCTCGATGATCAGGCGCGGCTTGGGATCCACGGGATCCTTGCGGTCGATATTGAGGTCGAGCTTTTTGCCGACCATCATATCGGCGAGCGCCTTTTCGTTCGTGTCCTTGGTATCCACCGTCGCGATATGCTCGCCCTTTCTGAGCACGGCGACGCGATCGGAGATCTCCATGACCTCGTTCAGCTTGTGCGTGATGATGACGATGGATTTGCCGTCCTTCTTCATCTCGCGCAAGACGGCGAAGAGGGTCTTGATCTCCTGTGGGGTCAGAACGGCGGTCGGTTCGTCGAGGATCAGCACGTTCGCGCCGCGGAACAGGACTTTGATGATCTCCACCGTCTGCTTTTCGGAAACGGACATCTCGTGTATCCGTTTGTTCGGATTTATGATGAAGCCGTAGCGAGCGCCCATTTCGCGCACGTCGGCTGCTATTTTCTTGATCGAGTAACGCCCCTTATCCTTCACGCCGAGCGCGATATTCTGCGCGGCGGTAAAGACGTCCACCAGCTTGAAGTGCTGGTGCACCATGCCGATCTTGAGGGCGTAAGCGTCCTTCGGGCTCTTGATCGTGACCTCTTCGCCGTTCACGAAGATCTGTCCTTCGTCGGGGTAATAGATACCCGCGAGCATATTCATCAGGGTGGTCTTGCCGCAGCCGTTCTCGCCGAGCACGGACAGGATCTCTCCCTTACGAATATCGAGGTTCACCTTGTTATTCGCGATCACCGAGCCGAAGGTCTTGGTGACGTTTTTCATTTCGATTGCGTTTATGTATTCCACAATGTTCTCCGATAGAAGACACAGATGCCCCTCGCAGGCATAAAACCCGCGAGAGGCCGTGTTTTTTAGGTTGATAAAGATCGATGAACGAATTAGTCGATGAAGATCGGGTTGCCGTTCGCGTCGGTGTCGTAAACCTTGTTCAGCATCGTGATGCCATCGATGTCGAAGTCGAAGGACGGAGCCGAAGCGACGGAAGACTCGTTGTAAGCGCCGTCGCTGACGAGAGCGCTGTCCGCAGAGGTCAGAGCGCGACCGTTCACGGTGAAGGTGGTGGTGTCGAAGACCTTGAGGGTGCCGTCGAGGAGCTTCGCGCGAGCCGCAACGATAGCGTCAACGGTGCCTTCCGCGATCGCGTCGCCGTTCAGGGCGGTCAGAGCGACGGAGCCGTTCTTCAGGGTGCCGGTGTAGTCGGTGCCGAACGCTTCACCCTTCGCGGTCTTCGCGATGATGTACTTCACGTACGGAGTCCAATCGATACGGCTGGAAACGAGGAACGTATTCGGGCAGGAAGCGATGGTGCTGCCGTTGTAGGAGACGTTGGGGATGCCCGCAGCTTCACAAGCGGAAGGAGCGCCCATCGAGTCGGCGTGCTGGCTGATCAAAGCGCAGCCGCTGCTGATCAAAGCGTTGGCGGCGTTCTTCTCGGCGGTGATGTCGAACCAAGAACCGGTGAACTTAACGTCCATCGTGAGCTTGTTGCCGAGGCCCGCTTCCTTCTGGTTCAGAGCGTACTTCGCGCCGAGGAAGAAAGAGGTGTAGCCGGAGATAACTTCCGCATAGGTCCAAGCACCGACGTAACCCATCTTGTAGTTCTTGGCATCGGCGGCCTTGTCCTTATTGATCTCGTAGAGCTTCAAGCCCGCGGCGATACCGGCGAGGAAGCGGCCTTCGTAGATCGAAGCGAAAGCGTTGTGATAGTTCGCGAGGTTCTCGATCGCAGCCTTGTAACCGGTCGCGTGGCAGAACTGCACGTTGGAGTGCTCGCGAGCAGCGCGGAGCATATAATCCTCATGACCGAAGGAATCCGCAAAGATCACGTTGCAGTGGTCGTTGTTGATGAGGTCGACCGCGGTGGTGTAGCAGGCTTCGCCCTCGGGTACGCCGGTCTTGATGATCAGCTGACCTTCGCTCATGCCGAGCGCCGCAACCGCAGCCTTCGCAGCATTGATGAAGTTGAGGTCGTAGGTGGACTCGGTGCCGTGCAAGCAGATCATACCGATCTTGAAGTTAGACAGATCGGGGAGATTGGAATAATCCATGTCCGCGACCAGATTCAAAGCGGGCAGGTTGACTTCCTCCGCGTCTTTGATGTCGTTCTTGCCGCAAGCGGCCATACCGACGACGACTGCCGCTACGAGAGCGAGTGCCATGATGATGGTGATAAGTTTTTTCATTTTTTCCTCCCTTTGCCTTTCGGCTGTTTATTCAAATTTTATATCGCCCGCCCGCAACTCCTTGATGCGTGCGAGAGAATACACCTTGACGCCCTTTTCCGCGATGCGCGCCCTGCCGCCCTGCTCCGACTTCTCGATCGCGGCGACGAACCCGACGCAAGTCGCGCCCGCCTGCTCGATCAGGGACAGAAGCCCCATCGCCGCGTTGCCGCTCGCGAGGAAATCGTCCACGATCAGCACCTTGTTCTCGGCGGACAAGTATTCGCGGCTGACCAAGACGACGTTCTCGGTCTTGTGGGTAAAAGAAAAGACGGGAGCCGTATAGACCCCGTCCGAGATATTCATGGACTTGTGCTTTTTCGCAACGAGCACGGGCAGACCCATCTTGAGCCCCGCCGCATAGGCGAGCGAAATGCCCGACGCTTCCACGGTCAAGACGAGATTCGCACCCGAGGTCGCGAACTCCCGCGCAACGTCTGCGCCGAGCTCGGCGATCAAGGCGGTGTCCAAGCGGTGGTTCAGGAAACCGTCCACCTTGAGGATGCCCCCTTCGAGCACTTTGCCTTCCTTCTTGATCTTGTCTTCGAGTAGTTTCATTCCTTCCTCTTGCGCCCCGAAAAGCACTTCCAAAAGAAAACGAAAAAGCAAGTTAAACCCTTAACTTGCTTGCCAATAACTACCATAAATCGCGACGGTGTCACGATCCTTCCAATAGTCGCACTTGTGGCTGTGCGGTAGAGACTCAAGGGCCATTTATCCTTGATTATATTGGCAATATTCTTTTGTTGTCTTTATTGTACCGCAAGGCGATTTCGTTGTCAAACAAACGAAAGGGGAAAAGCGAAATATTTTTGACATTTTTTGCCATGCCGCAGGGCGCTCTGCGAAACCCGCTTAGGAGGCGCCCCGCGGCGTCCGTTTTATTCTCCGTCCGAGAGCTTGAGGAGTACGACGCCCTGCTTCGCGCCGCATACGGGGCAGATCTCGAACGCCTCTTTCTCCGTCCACTCGTAGCCGCACCCGCCGCACTTCCATTTGGTCTTTTCGGGCTTTTTGTAGAGGGTGCCGCTCTTCATTTGCTCGTAGAGATCGTTAAAGAGCTTTTTGTGGCAGGTCTCGATGCCGATCAGGTTGCGAAAGAGCCCCGCGATGTCGGCGAAGCCTTCCTTCTCCGCGGTCTTTTGATATTCGGGATAGACGCGCTCCGCTTCGATCCCTTCGTCTTCGGCGGCGAGGCGCAGGTTCTCCACGAGATCCCACTTCTCCTTGAAGGGATAGCCTGACGAGACCTCGACGTTCGCGATCGTGCCCTCGGACGCCGATTGCAGATAGGTGTAGCACATACGGGCGTGGTTGAACTCGTTGTAGACGATCTTGTCGATGACTTCCGCGAGGGCGGTATAGCCCTGCTGCCTGGCGCCGTATTCGATGAATTCATAGCGGGTGCGCGCCATACATTCGCCCGCGAAGGCTTTTGCGAGATTGAGATAGGTCTTGCTTTCGATGAGTTTCATAGTGTCCTCCGAGATTTGATACGGAGAGTTTTGCCCATCGGGAGAAGGATTATACCGCTTGGCACGGGTTGAGATGCGCCGGGGGCGCTTGATATGTCGCTATCGCGACCCGATTGCGCTCGGCGGCGCTTGATATGTCAGTAAGACTGACCGGATATGTCGCTATCGCGGCTTGATAGGGGCGGTGCGTTGTCGCCCGGATGGGCCTGCTCGGGAGCGTGTTGCGCGTGCGTATAATATATGGATAGCGGACGAAAAAAAAGAAGCCCGCAAAGCGCAGGCTCCCCTTTTTCTTGACAAAGCACGCGGACGGCGAAATGCCTTCGCGCCGCGCCCCGTGGATCATTGACCTTCGAGATCGATGAACTTGTGGATATCGATAAGACCCTTGGCGAGCATGATGAAACGATCGTTGTAGGTATCGACGGTGCTTACGGCGGTATGCAGCATACGCAGGAAGAACTCCTCGTTGAAGTCGGTGCCGACGATGCTGTTCGCCATCGTGTAGTAGACGCTGTTGTCGGAAACGTCGTAATCGAAGTGTCCGAAGACCATGCCGTGATTCGCCACGCAGACGGCGAGGGCGCCGTTCAGGAAATTGTCGTCGTCAAAGGTCGTGATCGCGGTGGTACGGAAGGTCAGGCATTCTCTGTTTGTATCGACCTTGAAGATGAAGGTGATCGGGAAATCTTCTCCGGTGCAGCCGGAAACGAGGATGAACTCGTCGTCGCTCGCCTTATACTTCCAATCGTCTCGATCCATCGTCTCTTTCAGCATAGTAAAGATCTTTTGCGCCTTTTTGATTGATTCGTTGCTCATTTTTTCCTCCTTAGTCGGTCCTCTTTGTGAGGAAAACCGTTTTGCCTCGCAAACGAGGCGATCTATAAAAAGTATAAACGAAAACCGTCAACATGTCAAGACGGGTTTTATCTGGGCAGGCGTTTTCCGAATGGGCAACCGCAGAAGTTCTGCCGATATAGGTCGTATTCCTTGGACAATTCGATCGAATGAGCGTAACCGCCCTCTTTTTTGAAGTCGGAAGGCAGGTATTTAACGCCGTACTTTTCCGCCGCTTTCTCGCCGATCTCGTTGAGGATCATCGGGTTTTTGAGGGGCGAAAGGGTCAAGGTCGTCGCGAAGTAGTCGAACCCTTCTTCGGCGGCAAGGCGGGCGGTCTCTTCTAAGCGGAGCGCGTAGCATTTGACGCAGCGCATACCCCCTTCGGGCGCATTCTCGAGCCCCTTGGACAGAGAGAGGAATCGCTCCGCGTCCCCTTCGCCCTTGATCAGTCCGACCGTGGGGCACATCGCGTCGATCAGGCGCTCGAGTTCGGCGTAGCGCTTTTCCCGTTCCGCCTCTTCGACGATATTGGGATTATAGTAATAGACGGTCAGGTCGAAGTCTTCGGGGAGAAAGGTCAGCTCGTGCGACGCGCAGGGCGCGCAACAGGCGTGAAGAAGGAGCGAAGGCCGTTCGCCCCGCTCCCGCAATTCGGCGATGATCGCCAGCATTTGCTTGTGATAATTGGTCGCTCCCATCAGTTCTTGTTGCTGCTGAGCGGCGCGGGGATCCTGCCCCCTCTCGCGATGAACTTCGCGGGAGAATAGCCGCTGATCGGCATAATGGGCGCATGCCCCAAAAGCCCGCCGAAAGAGGCGGTGTCGCCGACCTTCTTGCCATAGACGGGGATCACGCGCACGGCGGTGGTCTTGTGATTGACGACGCCGATCGCCGCTTCGTCCGCGATCAAGGCGGAGATCACCTCTGCGGGGGTGTCGCCGGGGATCGCGACCATGTCGATGCCCACGCTGCACACGGCGGTCATCGCCTCGAGTTTTTCGAGGGAAAGAGCCCCCATCGTCGCGGCTTCGATCATGCCGATGTCCTCGCTGACGGGGATAAAGGCGCCCGACAGTCCGCCGACGTGCGAACTCGCCATAATGCCGCCCTTCTTGACCGCGTCGTTGAGGAGCGCAAGCGCCGCGGTCGTGCCGCACGCACCGACCCGCTCGAGCCCCATCTCTTCGAGGATCCTGCCCACGCTGTCCCCGATCGCGGGGGTGGGTGCGAGGGAGAGGTCCACGATGCCGAACTCCGCGCCGAGCATCGAGGCGGCGGTCTTCGCGACGATCTGTCCGACGCGCGTGACCTTGAAAGCGGTCTTTTTCACCGTTTCCGCTACGGCGGTCAGGTCGCCGTCCACCTGTTCGAGGGCGGCTTTCACGACGCCGGGGCCGCTGACGCCGACGTTGATGACTTTGTCCGCTTCGCCCGTGCCGTGGAACGCGCCCGCCATAAAGGGATTGTCCTCGACGGCGTTCGCGAAGACGACGAGTTTCGCACAGCCGAGCGAATCTTTGTCACGCGTGAGATAGGCGGTCTTTTTGACGATCTCGCCCATCTGTCTGACCGCGTCCATATTGATGCCCGCGCGGGACGAGGCGACGTTGACGGACGAACAGACCTTCTCGGTCGAGGCTAAAGCCTCGGGAATGGTCTCGAGGAACGCCGCTTCCTTCGGGGTGGCGCCCTTTTGCACCAATGCGGTATAGCCGCCGATGAAGTCGATGCCCGTCTCCTTCGCCGCCCTGTCCATCGCTTTTGCGATCTCCTTATAGCCGCCGCTCGCCGCGCCGACGAGGGAGATCGGAGTGACCGACACTCTCTTATTCACGACGGGCACGCCGTACATCGTCGCGATGCGGTCGCCGACCGATACGAGATCCTTGGCGTAGGACGTGATCTTGTCGTAGACCTTGGCGGCGGTCTCTTTTGCGGACGAGGAGATGCAGTCGAAGAGGGAGATCCCCATCGTGATGCACCTGACGTCGAGGTGTTGGGAACTGACCATTCCCATCGTTTCGAATATTTCTTTATCGCTGAGCATAACCTTAGATCCTGTGCATCGCGTCGAAGATCTCTTCGCTGCGGAGACCAACGTCCAAGCCGACCTCCTTGCCCTTTTCGTGCAGGAGCGCGGCGAGGCGGTCGATCGGCATATCGCTCTTCTCGGTATTGGCGCGCATGATCATCGTGAAGTATTCGCCTATAAGGGTCTGCGAAATGTCGACGATATTGACGTTCAGATCGGCGAGGATGGTCGAGACGTCCCGAATGATCCCCACGCGGTCTTTTCCGATAACGCTGATGATAACGTTCATACTTTCCTCCAAAAAGGTCGGATTTGCCTCTATTATACCGCGCCCGCGCGGCGGGGGCAAGCGAAAAGAGAAAAGGAAAAAGCCCCTCCGCTTTTTCGGAAGGGCTTTTTCTTGATGTCGGCAGTTTCCTGCCGTCCTTTGTTAAGATTTGCTGATGTCTCCGTCGGTGCAATGAATGGTATAGTCGCCCGTATAGAAGTTCCAATTCACACCTTTCGAGATGGCTTTCCATTGCGCCTTGGTTCCTTGGAAAGTGATCGATTCCAATTCGGCGCAATCGAAGAACGCATCCCCCCCGATACTCGTCACGCAGCCGGGGATCGTGACGGACGTCAAAGAGGAGCACCCGTAGAACACATAACCCCTGATTCTCGTCACGCAGTCGGGGATCGAGACAGAGGTCAAAGAGGAGCACTCGCGGAACGCAGAATCGTCGATGCTCGTTACGCTGTCGGGGATCGTGACAGAGGTCAAAGAGGAGCAGCCGGAGAACGCTTCCTCCCTGATGCGCGTCACGCTATTGGGAATCGTGATCGAGGTCAAACCGGTGCATCCCGAGAACGCCCGCCACCCAATGCTCGTCACACTGTCGGGGATCGTGATCTCGGTTATGCTCGAGCATCCGCGAAAGGCGTCGTTGCCAATGGTCGTGACGGTGTCGGGAATCGTCAGCGCGCCGAGATAATCGGTTTGAACTTTGGTCAAGGTCGAGCCGGAAAGAGCCAATGCCGAGGTGCCACAGCGCAAGCAAATGTGAGCACTGTTGTAGCTGTGTTTCTTAATCCCACAACGCGTGCAAACGCACTCATCGTTCAGAGAGTGAGCAAGATCCAAATAACTGATTTCGGAAAGAACCTCTTGCTTGCCGGTTCCGCACTTCGTGCAAACGGCTTCGTTGCATTTCATTCCCGCGTGGTTGCACTTTTCCCATTCCGCGATCAGGACCGTGTCCTTCCAAATGGGGGCATTTTCGTTGAAATAAACGTCGGACGAGACTTTCCACCCGCCGAACGCACAGTTGTCTTTCCCGGGATTCGGGGGAAGCTCGGAGAGCCTTTTCCCCATCTCTACCTCCACCTCGGTCGAGCCGATGCCGCCGTTGGCGTCAAAGGTCAGCGTGACCTTGCCGCCGATGGAGTAGCCGACGTATTCGTAGACGTCGTCGCCGATCTGTATCTTTTTGTTGCCGTCCAACTTTTGGAAGGAGGAGGTGTCGCTCATCTCGCCGAACAACCCGTCCTCAACGGTGAAGGTGATCTTGTTGCCGGAAATGCTGTATTTCCCCTCCATCATCATTTCGGGGTTGTCTACGTTTTCGCAGTATTCGACCGACGACACGCCGAAGCGATAGTATTCTCTCGGGTTTTTCACGTTGACGTACACGCCGCGCACGCCGCAGAAGGTCACGAGGAGCGGGATCATCAAGGCGAAGATCAACACAACGGCGACCGCCGCGATGATGGTTGCCTTTTTGTGACCCTTGACCCAACTGACCGCCTTTTTGAAAAAGGAGCCCTTTTCGCCGCTGTCTTTCGGCGCGGAGGCGCGGCTTGATTCCATCTCGGCGAGGCGGCGCTCCAATTCCGCGATGCGGCGCTGTTCCTCGGTCTGCGGAGTGGGTGCCGGGGGCTCTGCCGGGGATTCCTCTGCCGCTACGGGCGTTTGCTCCGCCGCAGGCGCGCTTTCTTCCGCGGGCGCTTGCGCCGTTTCTGTTTTCGCGGCGGGCGTTTCCTCGCTTTTCGCGGGTGGGGTGCTTTCCGCAGGAGCGCTCTCCGCGGGTTGCGGTTGCTTCTTGCGGAAGCGGGCGCCACAGCCTTCACAAAGATAAACGCCGTCTTGATCGACCAGCTCTTTTCCGCATTTCGGACAGTTCATGGTGTTCCTCCTTTTTACAAAAAATAAAAACAATGTAAATCAAGTATATACGAGGATTCCTCGTAAGTCAAGACATACACGAGATTTTCTCGTAGAATGGTATCGTGAAAGATCAAAAGTTGCTCTTAACCGAGCGCATCAAGGAAATAAGGATCGAGGCAAACCTGACCCAACAGGCGTTCGGAGAATTGTTTGCTGTGTCGCAGGACACGATCTCCTTGTGGGAAAACGGCAGATCCTATCCTAACACGGAACAACTGTATCAAATATGCACGCGGTTCAAGGTTTCGGCAGATTACCTTTTGGGCCTAAGCAATTATTAAAAATCCTTTCGGCGCGAACAAACGCGCCGTTTTTTATCAGGCGACCCCTTTGACAAAGGTCGAAAATTAGGATAATATAAAGTTGACTTTGGATTTTCGTCAAAATGGGGACGAAAAAGAGGTGATAATATGAAAAAACTCAGTTTGAAAGACGTCATCTATCTCGTCGTGATCGTATTGCTCGTCGCAGCGCTGACGACCGTGTCCGTCCTGTACGGGCTCGCAAGCAAGAAAAACACGGAGAAAACGCCGACCTATTACGAGAAAAAGTGCGCCGCATTTGAGCTCGAGAACTTCAATTATTCCAAAGGACAGATCGTCTTTATCGGCGATTCGATCACCGACGGCTATCCTTTGGATAGCCACTACGCCGCCCTGCCCCTCGAGACCTACAACCGCGGCATCAGCGGGGACACGTCGGACGGCGTGTTGGGGCGCTTGCAGGTCTCGGTTATTGATCTTGCTCCCGCCAAGGTCGTCCTGATGATCGGCATCAACGACATCAACGGCGGTCGCGATAACGACAAAATCATGGAGAACTATGCCGCGATCATTCGCGAGATCAAGACCAAGCTGCCCGCCGTGGATATGACTTGTCTGTCCGTCCTGCCGATGGGCGCGATCGTCGCGAACTGGGGTATCGACCTCGCGAGAGCCACCGCGCAGATCAAAGATCTGAATGCGCGCATCAAGGCACTTGCGGAAGAAAAGGACGTGCGTTTTGTGGACCTGTATCCGCATTTTTCGGATGGGAACGACCGCTTGATCGAAGGATACAGCGACGATGGGTTGCACCCGAACGCGGCGGGATACGTTGTGTGGACTAACGTCCTCAAGCCGTATTTGAACGGCGGCGCATAAGGGTCATATCCTTCGCTAACTACTTTCTCACCGAATAATCACGTACAAAGAGTACGCGCCTCCACCCCACAACATCTGACAATATTGCGGGGACCCCAATGGCGCGTCCGCGCCTCTCTTTTTTCTACGCATCCGTCATAGTATATCCGTCCGATAGTCCGTCTCAAGCACCATTAGGTGTTTATCAAGCGGCGAAGCCGCATATCAAGTCCCGACAGGGACATATCAAGTTTGCGTAGCAAACATATCAAGCCGAGCGACAGAGAGGCATATCGAGTGGCGAAGCCGCATACAAGAGACGTTTCGCTTCGCTCCACTCTAGGCGCTACGCGCGGATTTTTGACTTTTGCAGGCAAGGCGTCAAAAATCCACAATTCCTAATTAGAGAGACGCTCGTCTTCGCTCGCTTTAGCGCTGACGCTTGGATTTAGGCGGCAAATAAAAGGATGATCAAAACGCCGAAAGCGACGCCTGCGACGACCAGCTTTACGCTGCGTTTTGCGAGGCTGTATTTGGAGACGAAAAAGACGGTGGCGTAATAAACGACGGTTTCCGCTACGGCAAAGCCGTAACTCGCGGTAAAGCCGAGCCCTACGCCCGCTCCGCTGATCTCGGCGATCAGCAGGGGCAAATAGCCGAATAGGGAGAGTAGGATGCCGAATCGCGCGAAAAGGAGCGTCGGCAGGAGCGCCGCAACGTTCAGGATCAACGAGACCGAAGCGACGGGTACGACGACGAGGTTCAAGAGGAATCCGACAAGGGCGATCCGCCCGAAGACGAGCGCGGATACGGGGATCAAGGCGATGGTGGTCGCTGCGGAGAGGGCAAGTCCCGAGGCGAGACGCGGCGGCATTTTGTGGCGTTTGAAAGCGTCTTCCAGAGGCGTGCCGAGCGCTTGTATGCCTAAGATCGCGAGGAAACTCATCAAGAAACTGAGGTCAAATAGGTAGAGCGGGCGGACGAGAAGGATCAGGATCGCCGCAAAAGACAAGGACGAGAGATCGTCGTAGCGCTGTCCGAGCGCGGACGCCGCGAGCGAAAGAGAAAACATGATCGACGCACGCAAGACCGAGGGCGTGAACCCCGCCAAATAGGCGTAAAACCCGAAGATCGGCAGTAGGATCGCAAGGCAAACGCCGTCTTTCAGGCGCAGCTTTCTCAGCAAGAACAGCAAGGCGGCGGCAAGCACGCCGACGTGCAGGCCGCTGACGGCGATCACGTGCGCCACGCCCGCTGCCCGTATCGCTTCGCGGTCGGTTCCTTCCATAAACTCGGTGTCGCCGAAGAGCATCGCGTAGGAGAAACCCCCTGCCCTCTCTCCCTGCGTGGAGACGAAGACGGCGCGCACCTTTTCGCGGATCGTGTGCCGCAAGGGCGGCGCGCCGCTTTCGGCGGAAAAGGCGTCGAGGTCGATCGAGTACTTCGCGCCCTTCCTGTATTCGAGGGCGCTCGCGACGGTGTCTAAGGAGATCATGCGGATGGAGACCGTCCCCTCCAGCGTCATGCGGTCGCCTACGGCGACCGCGTTATCTATGTCGAAGGCGATTTTGCCACAGCGGAGCCTGCCGTCAGTGCGGAGATCGTCCGCCGTAACGCGGAACCCGTCTTCGGCCTTTTTGACCTCGATCACGCGACAAGTGACGGTCGTTTCACCCGTCGTACCGACTTCGTTGCGACAATAGAGGGAGACGCGAGACAGCGCATAGCCGCAGACGAGGGCGACGCAGAGGGCGATCACGACGCCGCGGCGCAAGCGCCCCGTTTTCAGCGCGATGAAAAGAAGAAGGATCGCCCCGCCGAGAAGGGCGAGAGCGATCCAAAGGTTCAAAAGCACGCAAAAGATCCCGAAGATCAGCGCGGTGGCGAAAAGAGGAAACGGGCGCGGATTGAAGAGCCGAAAGGGCTGCTTTGCCGCGCTTGCCATTTAGATGCGGACGACGATGATGCTCGCCTTTCCGTCCAAGGTGAAATCCCCGTGCCCTGCGGGCACGAAGACGGTGTCACCCTTTTTGTAGGTCGCGCCGTCGCAGGTGAAAGAGTCGCTGAGGGTGATGATCGCGACGAAACTGTCCTCGTCCGCCGTGAAGGTGCGCGCGCCGTCAAGTGTGAGGCTTTCGCAGTCGAAATAGGCGCAGGACGTGCGCTTGTCGGGGGCGTAGGCGGTGAGTTTGCTGACCTTGACGCCCTTTTCGACGTGCAGTTCACGCGGCTTCCCGTCCGCACCGACCCTGCCGTAGTCGTACAAACGATAGGTCAGGTTGCTGTTTTGTTGGATCTCGGCGATCACGACGCCCTTGCCGATCGCGTGGACGGTGCCCGCCTCGATGAAGAACCATTCGCCGGGCTTGACGGGAATGAAGTTCAGCACTTCCTGCAAGCGATTCTCGGCGATCAACGTGCGGAACTCCGCTTCGGTGACGTCGCGATTGAATCCGACGTACAGTCCCGCGCCTTCTTCCGCCTCGGCGACGTACCACATCTCGGTCTTGCCGTAGCTACCCTCGTTTGCGAGGGCGTATTCGTCGGAAGGGTGGACCTGCACGGAGAGGTTGCTTTTCGCGTCGATGAGCTTGATGATCATCGGGAACCGCTCGAAAGCTTCGGCTTTTTTGCCGATGAGCGCGCGATCCTTCTCGAAGAGATCGGCTAGGTTGAAGGTCTCGCCTTCAAAGCCGCTCGTGCCGTCCTTGTGCGCGGCGAGTTCCCAACTCTCCGCCACGATCGCGAGGGGAGAGGTTTTGCCGAATTCGGTTTTCAGTTTTTCGCCGCCCCAAATATAGTCTTTGAAAGCGGGTATGGTCTTGGTAATTTTCATCGTTTTCACCTCGACGATATTATAGACGAAAACGCCGCGTTTTGACAAGCAAAAAGAGCCGCGATCGAGCCTTGCGATCCGAAAAATGAAAAAATTAAACAATATAAAACAAGTGGAATCTATGCACAAATTGTGGATAAACTGTGTACAAAACCACCCAAAAGGCGCAATTTGCGAATAGTTGAGCGTAAAATCGGCACAATTCTAACCGGTTACGGGCGATGAAAGCACCCGATCGAGCGTGCCCGATCAAGAAAAAGGAGCGCGGAACGGCGCTCCGAAGGATGGCGCTCCGTAACGGACGGGATCAGCGAAGAAGGGAGAGTACGAGATCGACGGCGACGCCGAACGCACGCGTCTTGCTTGCGGAAAAGGTCTCGACCGCGACGTCGTCAGCGGCGTCCGAAACGAGTTTGATCATCGTGAAGGGGATGCCGGCGCGCGTGCAAGTGAGCGCGACGCCTGCGCCTTCCATATCACAAATATTGGCGTCGAAGTCCGAAACGAGGCGATTCTTGAACGCGGTGTCCGAGACGAACTTGTCACCGCTCGCGAGCCGCAGGGCGGGAAGGTCCTTCAAGGCGCCTTGCAAAACCGACAGATCGGCAGGAAGATACACGAGATCGATGTCGGCAGGCATACCGATCGGACGGCCGAACGGCGATAGGTCGAAATCGTAATAGACGACGTCCTTTACGGCGACGAGCGTGCCGATCTCCTTGCCGTCGAGAGACCCGACGAGCCCGAAATTGACGATGCGGTCACAGCCGAATCGTCCGATCAAAAGAGACGCAGTCGATGCGGCGGCGATCTCGCCGATGCCGCATTTTCCGAGAATTATTTGTTTCCCCGAGAAGCGATAGGTGCAGAACTCAATGCCGCAGACCGTCTCCGTCTCGACGCATTCGCCGAGCGAAGATAGGAAGGGGGCGTATTCGCTTTCCATTGCGACCAAAAAACCGATTTTCATAATTCACCTCACGGATCCTATTATACTACACGGGCGAAAAAAAGACAAGACAAAAGACAAAATGTTCCACGTGGAACCGAGCGGGTGCCGCGAGGAGCCGTGTAAAGGGGGTGCATTGCGTCGTTGACGGTTTATATTGAGAAAGGATTGTGCGATCGTTTGTGCTCAGCGGATTTAGAGTGTTGAAAATATAAACAAGATCCGCATAAAACAAAAACGACGCTCTGATTTGTTCCACGTGGAACGCTATCGAGCGTCGCCGATATGTTGCTTGCTGTTCCACGTGGAACACTAGTAAGCGGCGTTTAACAGTTCGAGGAACTCCTCTCTGTTGGTCGGGTTGTAGGCGCCGATCGCGGCTCTCGTGTCTGCGGCGGTCTGTGCGATTTTGCCGAACTCTTCTCTCGTGATCTTGGTTTGGCTGATCTTGGTCGGGATGTTGCTAAGTTCGCGCAGTTTTTCGAGTAAGGTTGCGACTTCTTTGATGGTTCGTTGGGTTCGTTCTGAGTTCGGCGTTTCTGCGTATTCGTCTGCGCCGACGATCGCGAGCAAGAGGTTTTTCACTCGTTTTTCCGCATATTTCAGCGCGGATTCCAGCGCGGGAACGAGAACGAGAGCGTACATCTCTTCGATGGGTTCGCCCGTCGTATCTGCGAGCCCCTTTGCGAGGGCGTGCGCTTGTCCGTATGGTGCTTCCGCGTATGCAATACCGCCAAGAGTTCCTGCAAGTGCCGTCGCACGGCAGGCCTCTTCGTCCTCGCCGTTTTCTACCGCTTTCAATAGGTGTTTTGACAGTAGTCTGATCGCCTTTTCCGCATAGATCTCGACGGGACTCTCCTCTTCGGTGTTGAGGTAGGCTTCGATCGCGTTTGCCATCGCGGCGACGCCGCAGGCAGCCACCGTTCTGGTCGGTGCCGCCATGGCGGATTCTTCGTCGATGATCACGACGTTCGGGACGAGGGAACGAGAGGCAACGTAGTTGTTGTCGTTTTCGAGGTAGCCGCCCGCCTCTTTGCCGGTGCCGTTTTCCGTCGGTACGGCGATCAGCGGGATCTCCTTCGGCTTTGCGTTTCCGACGCCGAGGATCGGGACGAGTTCTTCGCAGTTTTCGGTCAAAAAGAGGCGCAAGCATTTCGCCGCTTCCATCGTGGCGTCGCCGCCGACGGCGATGATCGCGTCGCATTTTTCCTTTTCGTATAGTGCCTTGATCTCGCGAACCTTCCCTTCGTCAAAGGTCGTGTCAACGTATTCGTAGGTGGCGACTTCTTTCTTCGCCGCCGCTTTCAGTACGTTGCGGACCTTGCTCGTGACGCCGAGTTTCACCGCGGAAGACGCGGTCAGCAGCAGGGGACGCTCCGCTCCGAAATAGGCAAGTTCCGTGCCGATCGTGCCGAGTGCGTTCTCGCCGCAATTAATTTTTACTCCGTTTTGGAACTCAAAGTATTTACGCATAGATCAATCCTCTTTCTTTTTGCCGTACAGCTCGCAGTATTCTTCGTTGGGCAAGACCGTTTTGTCTCCCGCCGCGCTTGCGCGCACGATGGCGGCGAGGTGGGTCGTCTTGCCCGCGAAGGTCATTCTGCCTTCGGCAAGGGCTTTTTGCAACGTGCATTCTCTTCCGACGATGTCGCCCAAAACCGCGAGATCCTCAAGGTGTAGCCTGAGCAAGGGTTCGGATTTTTCCGATGATCTCATGATCCGCAGCGTGTTCGCCTCCTTGATCAGGCGAACGCGTGCGCCCGCCGCCGATATTTCCATCGAGAAGATGCCCGGGAGCCCGTAAAGGATCTCGTCGCTCGCCTCTTCGGACGCGACGGTGCCGAGACAAAGGGCGCGCGCCAGTCTCTTGAGTGAGAAGGCGGCGATAGCGTCTCTCAGTTTGCGGGATATCCCGTTTTGGGTTTTGGAATCGTTGTTTTTCATTCTTTTACTGTATCACCGCGCGCGGGAAAAGTCAATGGATCGAACGGATCAGGGCGACCGCGTGGGCGGCGATCCCTTTCTCTTGCCCGATGATCCCGAGCCCTTCTGTCGTCGTGGCGGCGAATTTGACGGCGCTCGGCTCGACGCCCGCGGCGTCTGCGATCGTGCGCTCCATTTCGGTGAGGTAGGGAGCGAGTTTCGGCTTTTCCGCGAGGACGGTCGCGGAGACGTTCTCGGGGACGAACCCTTTTGCTCTCAGCTTCGCTACGACGGTTTTCAGCAGTAGTACGCTGTTTGCCCCCTTGTATTTCGGGTCGCTCGGCGGGAAGAGGTGTCCGATGTCGGGCAAGCCTGCCGCCGTCAGCAGCGCGTCCATAATTGCGTGCGTGAGTGCGTCCGCGTCGCTGTGACCGAGGAGCCCCTTGTCGTGCGGAATGGTCACGCCGCCGAGGATAAGGGGGCGATCGGGGGTCAGCTCGTGCGCGTCGTAACCGACGCCGACTCGCGTAAGATTATCTTTATAAAGATCGGATAAATAGGTGATTTTTTCGTTTTGCGGCTCGCCGTCCGTCAAGGTGACGGCGCCGAACGCCTTTTCGTACAAGGTCGCGTCGTCGGTCGCCTTGTCGCCCGAGGCATAGGCGGCGAGGATCCGATCCAGAAGGAAACATTGCGGCGTCTGAACCCTTAGGACCTCTTCGCGAGGGAGCACCTCGCTGCCGCTCGCCTTTCGCCTGCGTAAAGAATCGGTGCAAGGAACGACGGGGACGGCGCTCCCCCTCTCTGCGGCGAGGGTCATCGCCCGTTCGATCAGAGAGCGGGTGAGGTAGGGTCTCGCGCCGTCGTGGATCGCGACCACGGCGTCCTCTTGCCCTGCCAGGCGCTTTGCTTCGTATAGGGCGAGGCGCACGCTCTCGGTGCGATCCTCTCCGCCCGCGATCACGGTGCAGGGCAGGGGGGCGGACGAGAAGACTCGCCTCGCTTCGTTCAATCGCTCTTTTCGAACGACGACGATCGCTTCGTCTACCGTCCCGGCGGAAAAGAAGGGGTCTGCCGCACGCTCGACGACGGTTTTCCCGCCCGAACGCACCCAGACCTTATCCACGCCTGCTCTTTCGCTTTTTCCGGCTGCCACGATGATGGCGATTCCTTTCATTTTCCCTCACGATATTCGGATAGATCCGATTTTTCAGTCGATCACTTCGTAGAGTGACGCCGCGTCTTGCTTCTTGGTGGTTTCCAGGATCGCGGTGACGCGGACTTTCAGCGTCGTATTGCCGTAGACGATCTCGATGACGTCGCCGACTTTGACTTCTTTGGCGGGTTTCGCCTCTTTGCCGTTCAAGAGAACGCGCGACGCGGAGCAAGCGTCCGCCGCGACCGTCCTGCGTTTGATCAATCGGCTGATTTTCAAATATTTGTCCAGTCTCATAAGGATATATTACCACACTCGCGCGTTTTATACAAGGCGCAAAGCGGCTTTTCGCCGTGAATTCGCCGTCCCCGCGAGAAGTTTTTTGCGATTTTTGTAAATCGGTGCGCCCTCGCCTTCGGATCGTGCTACAATATCGGTATGGAAAACGCAGGAGCCCCATCGGCGGAAAAGAAAGGCGCTTACGCCCGCGGCATACGGGCCGGGATATTCGGTCTCGCGTCCAACGCGGTTCTTTTTGCCGCCAAACTGACGGTCGGGGTCTTGATCCACAGCATCGCCGTCATCGCGGACGCCTTCAACAATCTGTCCGACGGCGCGAGCAGCGCGGTCACGATCGCCGGTTACAAACTATCCGCACGTCCCGCCGACCGCGAGCACCCATACGGGCACGCGCGTTTTGAATACATCGCAGCCCTCGCGCTGACGATCGTGATGTTTATGATCGGCGCGATCTTCCTTAAGGAGTCTGTCGTCGCGATCCTTTCCGACCCCACCGCGCCCGAGATCGGCGCGTACGTCTACGTCGTGCTCGGTCTGTCCATCCTCGTGAAGGGCGCGCAAGCCTTGGTCTACGGGAGCTCCTATCGCAAGACGCGCTCTCTCGCGATGAAAGCGGCGGCGACCGACAGCCTCGGCGATATGGCGGCGACGTCCGGCGCGCTCCTTTCCACGATCCTATGGCAGGTGACGGGTGCGGACCTCGACGGCTGGTTCGGCGCGGCGATCTCGCTGTTCATTCTGTTCACGGCGGTGCGGCTGATGAAAGAGGGCGTTTCGCCTCTGCTCGGCGCGGCTCCGTCCGAAGAGCTCGTCGGCGCCCTAAAAGGGCGGGTCGCATCCTACGACGGGGTGCTCGGCGTTCACGACGTCGTGATACACAGCTACGGCGCGGCGCGCGTCTATGCCGTCCTGCACGTGGAGATCGGCGCGGATACCTCTCTCACGGCGGCGCACGATCTGGCCGATCGTATCGAGCGTGACGTCCTCTCCGAGCTCGGGGTGGAGCTCGTCGTCCACGTCGACCCGCGCACCGTCGAAAAGGCGGCGACCGAACGAGCCGCGTGGCTGCGCGCGTTCTTGTCCGCCCGCTTCGAGGGGGTTTCCTTGCACGACATTCGTCAGACCGAAGAGGGTGGGCGGCTCCGCGTCTATTTCGACGCCGAAGTCCCCTATGAGTCCGACCTGACCGCAGAGCGGATCGCCGCCGCGCTTTCTAGCGCCGATCCCGATTGCGATTACGTCGTGAACGTGGACAGAAAATAGTCCTTTTCTCGTCGGTTGACAGCGCGCGCGAAGCGTGATATAATCGAAATAACCTATTTTTAAGGAGATTTTACTATGGGTGTCAATAAGTTAAAAGTTTGCGGCTACAGAGTGTTCCAAAAGTTTATGTACGTCGGGCTCTCCCTGATGCATTGGCGTGAGCCGGAGAAGATCATGGGCGCAGGTTGCCTAAAGTCCGTCGCGACGAAGCTCGGCGAGCTCGGGCTCAAGCATCCGCTGATCGTGACCGACGGCTATCTGCACAGCATTCGTATCTACGCGCCTTTGACCGATGAGATGGATCGCCTCGGCATTCCCTACTCGATCTACGGCGAGGCGGTGCCCAATCCCACGGTGCACAACATCGCGGACGCATACAAGATCTATACCGACGACGGTTGCGACTGCTTGATCGCGATCGGCGGCGGCAGCTCGATGGACTGCGCCAAAGGTTGCGGCGCGCAGGTCGCCAACCCGCATCGCACGCTCGCGCAGATGAAGGGTCTCTTGAAGGTTCGCAGGGATCTCCCGACCCTCTTCGCGGTGCCGACCACGGCGGGTACGGGCAGCGAAGTCACCGTCACCGCGGTCATCACCAACCCCGAGGCGCGCGACAAGTATCTGATGAACGACTTGCATATGATCCCGCACTACGCCGTTTTGGATCCGACCCTGACCTACGATCTGCCTCAGCACATTACTTCCACGACGGGTATGGATACCCTGACCCACGCGGTCGAGGCGTATATCGGCAGCGCGAACACCAAGCGCACGAAGGAGAACGCTCTTGCGGCGGTCAAACTCGTCTTTGAGAACCTCTTGACTTGCTACGAAGACGGACACAACGAAGCGGCGCGTCAGAATATGCAGGTCGCGTCCTATCGCGCAGGCCTCGCCTTCACCCGCGCCTACGTCGGCACCGTGCACGCCCTCGCGCACGCTCTCGGCGGCTTCTACGGCGTACCCCACGGACTCGCGAACGCGGTGCTTCTGCCCGTCGTACTGCGCGCATACGGCAAGGCGGCGCATAAGAAGCTCGCAGAGCTCGCCGACCTCGTCGGCATCAAGGGGGAGACCATCGCCGACAAGGCGAACGCCTTTATCGACGCGATCGAAGATCTCAACAAGAAGATGGCGATCGGCGACAAGATCGGCGGCAAGTGGAAGATCTTGGACGAAGATCTGCCCGCCCTCGCGAAGCACGCCTATGACGAGACCAATCCCTTGTATCCCGTGCCGGTGATCTTCTCGAAGGAAGAGCTGATCGACATTTACAAGCAAGTCCAAGAGTAACGAGCGCGTATAAGGGCACATCTGCTTTGTTTCTGACTACAGGGCGGCGAAATCACGTACAAGGAGTACGCTCAGTCGCCGCCCTTTGTCGAGCCTCGCAGCTGCAACCCTTCTCCGCGCTCGTTGGGGAGGGGATCGCGCCTGCCCGTTTCTTCAAAGAGCACTCGTCTCCGCACCACTCTCCGCGAGCGTCGGAAAAAGACAAAGGAGCGCTTGCTTGTTGCTTTGATAGATGGTTTGTCCTTCTCGGCGAGCGACGGAGGGGAATAAACAAAGGTCTGCACCTCGCGCATGTTCCGTTTGATTTAGGATTTATGGAAAGAAAAGAACAAGCCCAAGAGTATTTTAAGAAAGGATATAACTGCGCCCAATCGGTCGTGATGGCTTTTCACGACCTGACGGGGCTGACGGAAGGGGAGAGCGCAAGGCTCGCCTCTTCTTTCGGCGGAGGGCTCGGCAGAATGCGCGAAGTGTGCGGCGCGGTCAGCGGTATGTCGATCGTGGCGGGCATTTTGTTCGGCTACGACGATCCGAAAGTCCCCGGAGCGGTCGGCGCGCACTACGCCCTCGTACAACGCCTCGCGGGCGCATTCCGCGAACGCAACGGGTCGATCGTCTGCCGCGAACTGCTCGGCGGGGCGGCGGCAACTTCCCCTACGCCCGAAGCGCGTACGGCGGAATACTACAAGAAGCGTCCCTGCGTTGATTTGGTCGGCGACGCCGCGGAGATCTTGGACGAATACGTCCGCTCCCGCACGTGAAAAGCAACCGAAACAAGGATTATAAAGAAGGTTAATAAAAAAAGTCCGAGACAAACGCCGTTTCGGACTTTTTCGTCGCGCTGAAAGGAAGGGGCTCGCGCCTTTCTTCGCGTCAGCTGATGCTTTTGACCCGCCCGTCCTCGTCGTAGTAGACGAACGTGCTGCCGATTTGATGCAGTTTGCCTTGTTCGAAGCTGTAGCTGCTGTAGGTATTGTAGTAGAGGAAGGTGCTGCCGATCTGATGCAATTTACCGCTCTCGTAGTCGCTGTCGTACGAGGAGTAATAATAGAAGTAGACGCCGCCGATGCTTTTGATCTTGCCGCGCTCGCCGCCGTAATCGTTATAGTAGAAATAGGTGCCGCCGATTCTTCTGATCTTGCCGCGTTCGTAGTCGCTCGCGGAGGAATCGTAGTATTCGACGTCGCCGTAGTCGTCGATCTCGAAGACCAATTGTCCTGCGGCGTCCAGATAGACGTGGTCGCCGACCGTTTTGTAGGGATTGCCGCTTGTGGACAGCACGCGTCCGTCAAAGGAAATCTGTAAATACATCTCGTTGCACCTCGCTTTTTCGTTGCGGCTCAAAAAAAGGACCGAGCCGATAACGTTATGTTATCACACTCGGTCCGGTTTTTCAAGTCCCGTTTTACGCTGCGGTGGGTTCCGCTTCGGGTGCGGCGACCGTCGTATAGGAGACCGTGATCTCCTTTTTGCTCTCCGCAAGGGTGATGAACGCCTCGATCTTGTCGATTTCGATGGCGAAAGCGATGCAGTCGATGTTGGAACCGACGAACTTGCAATTCGCGATCCCGACCAGGCCGCCGAAGAGATTGAGGACGGGGCCGCCGGAGTTGCCGCCGTTGATCGCGGTGTCGGTCTGGATGAAGGTGAGTTCGGGCGTGTCGTTGAAGGTCTTGCCCGTCGCAGAGACGATGCCCGTCGTCGCGGACAGCCCGAAGCCGTGGGCGTTGCCGAGGGCGATCAGTTCGTCGCCGCGTACGACTTCCTCTTCATAGAAGGGGATCGCCTTCCAGTCGGTTTTCGGCTCGTCGGTCACGATTTTGCAGAGCGCGAGGTCGTAGTCGGAGTTGCGATAGACGACCTGGATCTCGTAGCCCTTGCAATCCTCGTAGTAGATGCTCGTGTCGTCGAAATAACCCTTGATCGTATCGTACTGACCGGACACCAGCTTTTCGGCGCCTACCCAGCCGTAGGGGGTTTCTTTGTACTCGCCGTCCCACACCGTGACCCTAGAGTAGCTGACGACGTGATTGTTGGTCAGCAGGTAACCGTCTTCCGTGATGATGAATCCGGTGCCGCGGCACCCGATGTTGCCGCCCGAGGAGGTGCTTATGTAACGGGAATCCTTGCAATACAGATTCAGCACGCAGTCGGCGTATTCGGCGGCGTATCCGCCGATGTGGGTCTTGCCGGCGGAGATGGTATGACGAACGGTGGTTTCCAGGTCGAGGATCCGCCTTTCGAGGGTGGCGTTTTGCGCGGTCAAGCGATCAATGATCTCTTGGTACTTGTCCGTCGCGGCTTTCAGCGCCTCGTCGCTCGCATTCGATCCCGTGTCAGCGGGGTCCGAGGGCGCCGAGTTCGGGTCGTTTGCGGCGGGCTGCGCTTCCTTCGAGAGGTCGTCGGTCTGTTCGGTCGCCGCGGGCGTGACGGCAGAGCATCCCGCGACTGCAACCGTCGCCATCAAGAGCAATACCGCGATCCATGCAATAACCTTTTTATTCATAGTGTACTCCTTTTGGCGGGCGTGCCGCCTTTTTATGTTTTTATTATATATGCCGTGAAGGGAAAAGGGAATAGCGTTTTTTCTGCTGTTTTTACGCAAACCTCGTATGAGATACGAGATTTCGACAGGAGCGATCCGATACATAGGTCGAAACGTCGTTAAATCGGCTTATCACGCAAAGCCAAGTATGTTTTAAATAGGCGCGCGCATGGGGAAGCAATGCGCCGAGGTTTCCTTGTTATAAAGCCAAGATGTCGGATAAAGTCGAATATGGTTAGAGAAAAAGAACAAGGAGAAAGGGGGTTCGCAACAATCGGGGATTCGTAAGGAGCGAAGCGACGGAATAGCGAGCCTATCGCAGGGGGAGGTAAAGCGCTATATCATATACGAGAAAAAGTTAAGGGCAGGTGCGAGCGTCAGCCCGAAGGGGTTAGCGCCATCGGCGCGCGCATTGGGAAGCAATGCGCCGAATCCCCTTATAAAACAAAAATGTCGGATAAATCCGACATTTTGGTGGAGATAAGGGGATTCTCCTCTTGCTTCTCGCAAGGCAACCCGTTTTCTTTAAGTAATGCCTTGCTCGAAGCTGCGGTCAGTCGCTAAAAACGCCGCACTGTGGCGTTTTCTTAACGCTCTCGGTTCTCATCCCCTGTTAAGTATAGAAAAAGCTCAAGGCAGACGCCTTGAGCTAGCTTGGTGGAGATAAGGGGATTCGAACCCCTGACCTATACGATGCGAACGTATCGCTCTACCAACTGAGCCATATCCCCAAGCACCATTGTATTATAAAGCATCGCAGAGCCGATTGCAAGCGTTTTTTGAAAAAACGATCTTATTTCCCGATCGGGACGACGATTTGGGTCAAATACCTTTCTTCCTGCGCGCCGTGAATAGGCGGCCCTTCCAGCCAAAGGAGCCGCATCGGTCCCGTCGGCTCGATCCCGTTTGCCTTGCAATGATCCATCATGCGCTTTATGCTGTCGATCAGCGTGGTGTACGGTCCGCGGTGCAGGAGCGTGAGGGCGTCGGTCTCCTCTAAGACGACGGCGTTCTCTCCGTCGTAGTCGCCGACCATCGGAATGCAGTAGAGCATCTCGCAGGTGCCGTAGACGTCTGGATAGTCTCCCTCAAAAGAGAGGACGGCGGTCAGCATTTTCGCAGTCTTGTCGGCGCGCCCCGTCTTGATCGCGGCGAGATGGGTCTCGCGAAGGAAGTTGAGCGCTTCGAGATAGCCGTGCGTGGTCTTGCGCGAGGCGAAATAGCAGCAACGGGGCAGGGGGACAGAGAGGATCTCCCAGTGGTCGTATTCCTCGGTCATCATGCGCAGGCGCATCTGATCGAGGATCTCTTCGAGGTCTTTTTTCAGCGCGGATAAGCGGTCGAATACCTCGGAGAAGGTCTTGGTATCGTGCAAGTAGTCGTAGATCTCGTCCAAGGAGAATCCGAAGGACTGGAGCTTGCGAATGTGCATGAGCTGAGAGAGATTCTCTGCGTTATAGTAGCGATACCCCGTCTCCTCGTTGACGTAATACGGGGTCAGCAAGCCCTTTTCTTCGTAGATCAGCAGGGCTTTTCGCGTCACGTTGCAGATCTTGCATACTTCTTTTACCTGAAAGGTCTTGACTTTCTCCATAGGCTCTCTTGGTCTCCATCGCTCTCTGCGCCGACGGCGCGAGATAACGCCGCCGAGCGATACGCACGCGGCTCTGCGGAGCGGTCGCGCGCGATGTGCTGTAACTGACAAATATTATATACCTTGATCCTCTTTTTTTCAACCGTCGGCGTGCTGCCGCGCGAAAAAGTCCGAAAAATAATAAAAAAACCTATCAAAAAACCGTTGACCTGTCCCTTGAGGTATAAGTTAAAGTGAAAGAGGTATTTCCGATAATACCGAAAAATCAAAGGAAAAAAGGAGTATCAAAAGATGAACGTAACGGTTGAAAAGTTGGTTTCCAAGAGGACGACGAGCTTGATGGTGGCGATCGTGCTGTTGATCGCAGGGATCTTGTTTTGCGTTTCGCCCGCGATCGGAGAAGCGTCTGCCGGTATCGTGATCGGGATCGGCGTCGCGCTGATCGGGATCATTTGGGCGGTCAAGGACTTCCTCGTCGGGAAGGCGCTGTTGTCGCGCGGGGTGATCGTCGGCAGTTTGATCGTTGCGCTCGGCGTATATTTCATGGCGGACGGCAGCATCGTTTCCAAGATCATCGGGGTGATCCCCTACGTCCTCATCGTGACGGGCGGGTGCGTTTTTGCGGATGCGATCCTCTTGAAGACCGTCCGTGACAAAAACGACAACAAAAAGTTTGCGATCGAACTCTCGATCGGGCTCGGCGCGATCGTGCTCGGCAGTTTGATCCTGGCGCTGTCCTTCTTCAGAAAGGCGCTCGCCGTGATCATCGGCGCGCTCTTGATCGCGGGATCGGTCTATTATCTGATCGGTATGTTCAAAAAGTCGCCGTCCGAAAAGGCGGAGAAGGGCAAGAAGGCCGCGGCGGAGAAGAGCGAGGTCGGAGAGGCCGCCGAAGCGGACGCCGCTCCCGCCAAAGCGAAGGCTCCCGCCAAGAAACAAAAGCCCCAAAAGGCATAATAGCGTATTCGTTTGGTTGATCCGTTTTCTCCAAAAGGGGTCCCGCCGTGCGGCGGGGCCCTCTTTGTTTTGATAAAAACGGGGGTTAGGTCACGATCTCGTAAACGAGCGGGGTGACGGGGGGCGCCTCGTCCGTGACGAGGAAGCAGGAGCGCAATTCGTCCAACAGGGCGGCGGGCGCCGCTTTTTCGCCGAGCAGGAAGACGAGAGAATCTTCCTTGCGGACGGGGTCGCCGACTTTTACGCGGACGAACATGCCGTAGGCGCCGCTCGCTTCGTATTCGCGAGCGAGATTGCCGAGTTTTACACAGTCAATTTTGCCGATGAATCCGTCTTTTTCGGACAAAACGGCGCCGGCGCCGCGCGACAGAATATACCGCCTTGCGTCGGGAGAGAAGAGCTCGGTAGAGCCGCCTTGCGCCGCGACGATCTCTTTGAGTTTCAACAGCGCTTTTCCTGTGTCCAAAATGTCTTTCGCTTCGTCCGCGCCCGCCTCGTCCGAAACGCCCTTCGCGAGGGAGATCAATTTGCCCGCAAGGCGCAGGGCGAGTTCTCGCAGTCTGCCGCGCGCGCCCTCGAGGACGTCGATCGCGTCGAGGACTTCCGCCACGCCGCCCACGCCCTCTCCGAGCGGGGAGTTCATGTCGGTTAAAAAGGCCGCCGCGCGCTTGCCCGCGCTCTTTAGGATGTGCACCATCAGGCGGGCGAGTTTTGCGCCCTCTTCCACGGTGTCCATAAAGGCGCCGTCGCCCGTCTTGACGTCGAGCACGAAGACGTCCGCGCCGCTCGCGAGCTTCTTGGAGACGACGGAAGAGGCGATCAAGGCGAGACTTTTGACGGTGTCCGTTTCGTCGCGCAGTTTGTAAAGCGCTTTGTCCGCGGGAACCAGCTCCTTGGTTTGGGCGATGATCGCCGCGCCGACTTTGTCCACGACCTCTTCCGCCTCGGCGACGGTCAGTTCGGCTTCGAACCCGCGGAAACATTCGAGTTTGTCGATCGTGCCGCCCGTATGACCGAGTTTTCTGCCGCTCATCTTGAGGAAGGGGATGCCCGCCGCCGCCACGATGGGTGCGACGATCAGGGTCGTGCTGTCCGCGACGCCCCCCGTCGAATGTTTGTCGGCGTAGGGATATTCGCGCGGAGTGAAGGTCAGGCGGTCGCCCGATTCGAGCATGACCTCGGTTAAGGCGATTGCGTCCTCGTCCGACATTCCGTGCGCGCACACGGCGCGAAGAAACGCCGTCATTTCCTCTTTCTCGACGTCGCCCGAGAGGTACCCGCCGACGAAACGGCGCAGAGCCGCCTTGCCGATCGCTTGATTGTGAAAGATTTTCTCGATGATGTCCATAGTTTTCCCTCTCTGTATTCTACCATTTTCTTCCCCGCTTTTCAAGGGCAATAGGACAGATTCTTTCTCGCAGGCGAGTGCGGGCATTGACGAAAGGACGAGAAAAAAGTATAATAAATAAAGCATTGCTTTTGCCCCGCTTGCGTATAGCGGGCGCAAGTAAGGAGGAAACTATGTCGGAAAACAAGAGAATCAGACAAAAGGCGCTCGACTCTCTGGAGCATCGCTTGTTCGGCAGTGTGTGGGTCTCGCTGGTGGTCTGCTCGGTCATCTATTCCCTGATCGTCGGCTTGCCGTCGTCGGTGAGTTCGCTGACCTCTCGGCTCGTGCCCGTCGTGGGCGCCTTGATCGGATTCCCGCTGATGCTGGTCAGCGCGGTCATCTCGGGGCCGATGACGTACGGATTCACCCGCGTCTTTTTGAAAGTGGCGCGCGGGGATAAACGGATCGACATTGCCGAGATGTTCTCGGGGTTCCGCGAGGAGATCGGCGAGTCGTTCCTGCTCGGACTTTTGCGCTCGATCTTCGTCTTCTTGTGGTCGCTGCTGCTGATCGTTCCGGGCATCGTCAAGGCGTATGCTTATTCGATGGCTTTTTATATCCAGCAAGAGGCGAAGGACAAGAATTGGCGGGTGTGCTTGGACGAGAGCGCGGCGCTGATGGACGGCTATAAAGGCAAGCTCTTCCTCTTGGATCTCTCCTTTATCGGTTGGTATATCGTCGGTCTGCTGTGCTTCGGCGTGGGTATGCTTTGGGTATCGGTCTATCACGCCGAGGCGAGGGCGCATTTCTATGAAGAGCTCAAGCGCGAAAAGCTCGGCAGAGATACTTACGACGAGACCGAAAGCACGCGCTATGGGTACGAAACCGTGAAAAACGACCCGTCGGACGACGTCGTGTTTGAAGAAGAGCGCGCCTACGTCGAACGTGACGCCGTCAAGTCCGTCGACCCCTTCCGAGAGGACGACAAGAAAAAGGGCGACTGATCTGTCGAAACAGCCGCGTGCGGAAAAATGAGAGTTCGCCTCTTGTAAAGCGCGCGCGAATATGATACAATGATCGAAGTGCGGCACTTGCGGGCGCCGTACGAAAAAATCCCCATGATAAGGAGAAACTATGAATATCACTACCGACATTAAGTACGTGGGCGTTAACGACCACGAGATCGACCTCTTCGAAGGGCAATACGACGTGCCGAACGGCATGGCGTACAATTCCTACGTGATCGCGGACTACAAGATCGCGGTAATGGACACCGTGGACGCACGTTTCGGACACGAGTGGCTGGACAACGTCGCGACGGCGACGGGCGGCAAAGCCCCCGACTATCTCGTCGTGCAACATATGGAGCCCGACCATTCGGCGAATATCGACGTCTTTATGAAAGCGTATCCGAATGCGACGATCGTCTCCTCGCAAAAGGCTTTCGCGATGATGAAAAACTTTTTCGGCAAGGAGTACGAGGACAGGCGCATCGTGGTGGCTGAGGGCGACACGCTCCCGCTCGGCAAGCACGTCCTGCATTTCGTCGCCGCGCCGATGGTGCATTGGCCCGAGGTCATCGTGACCTACGACGCCTACGACAAGGTGCTCTTCTCCGCCGACGGCTTCGGCAAGTTCGGCGCTCTGGACGTCGAGGAAGACTGGGCGTGCGAGGCTCGCCGCTACTATTTCGGCATCGTCGGCAAGTACGGTGCGCAGGTGCAAGCACTGCTCAAAAAGGCGGCGGCTCTCGACATCGAGAAGATCTGCCCGCTCCACGGTCCGATCCTGACACAGAACCTCGGCTACTATCTCGGACTCTACGACACTTGGTCGTCCTACGGCGTGGAAACCGACGGCATCTTCGTCGCGTACACGTCGGTCTACGGACACACCAAGGCGGCGGTGGAACTCCTCGTCCAAAAGCTCAAGGAGAAGGGTTGCCCGAAGGTCTCGGTCTGCGACCTCGCGCGCGAGGATATGGCGGAGGCGGTGGAAGACGCCTTCCGTTACGGCAAATTGGTGCTCGCCACCACGACCTACAACGCCGACATCTTCCCCTTTATGCGCACCTTTATCGAGCATCTCGTGGAGCGCGGCTACAAGAACCGCACGATCGCTCTCGTCGAGAACGGCAGTTGGGCGCCTCTCGCGGCGAAGGTCATGAAGGGTATGTTCGAGGGGTGCAAGAATCTCACCTTCCTCGAGCCGGTCATTCGCCTGACATCGGCGATGAACGATCTGACGAAGGACGCTATTGAAAAGGTCTCGGACGAACTGTGCAAGGACTATCTCGCCCGACAGGATTCGACCGCGAACAAGAACGACCTGAAAGCCCTCTTCAACATCGGCTACGGGCTCTACGTCGTCACGTCGAACGACGGCAAAAAGGACAACGGCTTGATCGTCAATACCGTCACGCAGGTCACGAATACGCCGAACCGCGTCGCCGTCACGATCAACAAGCAGAACTATTCGCACCACGTGATCAAGCAGAGCGGCAAAATGAATATCAACTGCCTATCCGTGGACGCGCCGTTTAAGGTTTTCGAGGACTTCGGTTTCCGCAGCGGCAGGACGGTGGATAAGTTCGAGGGATGGGAGAAGTTCCGTAGCGATAACGGTCTCGTCTTCCTGCCCAAGTACATCAATAGCTTTATGTCCCTGACCGTCGAGAACTACGTCGATCTCGGCACGCACGGAATGTTTATCTGCTCGGTGGGCGAGGCGCGCGTGATCTCCGACCTCGAGACGATGACCTACACCTACTATCAAAAGAACGTCAAGCCCAAGCCTCAGACCGAGGGCAAGAAGGGCTACGTCTGCAAGGTCTGCGGCTACGTCTACGAGGGGGACACCCTTCCCGACGACATCGTCTGCCCGCTGTGCAAGCACGGGGCGGCGGACTTCGAGCCCATTAAGTAATTTACGCGTAGCGTGCTATGCTAAGCGGAAAAATAAAATAACGGAGGTAATTACAATGAAATACGTTTGCAATCTGTGCGGTTGGGAATACGACGAGGCGGTCGGCGATCCGGAGAACGGCATCGCGGCGGGCACCAAGTTCGAGGATCTGCCGGAAGATTTCGTTTGTCCTCTTTGCGGCGCAGGCAAAGACGAGTTCAGCGACGCCGAATAGCGGCGTATCTGCTTTGTTCCAACTCAAAATCCCGCAGTTACGTACAAGAAGTACGCGCCTGCGGGATTTTTCGTTGCGCCTCGCATCTGCACCACTCTTCGGCGTCGCCGGATTGTGATGCGCCTACTCGCCGTTTTGATGAGCGTTTGCCTTCGCGCCGTTCTTCGGCGTCGATGTGTTGTTGCGTTACGCGCCTGCGGGATTTTTCGTATCGGGGTCCCTAAGAAATCACGGATTTCTCGGGGTGACTTCGCCTCGCATCTGCCGTCTTCTTCGTCGTCTCGAAAAAAACAAAAAGACGATCGATTTTTATAGATTCGACCGTCTTTTTTGAAGAGCGGTCGGCTTTTCGATGCGTTTTTTCGGACTTGGCGCTACGCGCGGACGTTTTTAAATGAAAAGAGAAAGTAAAACAAATTATTTGACTTCGCCACTTTATCGTGCTAAACTGTGAATACGCAATTCACGAGGTGAGTTTATGGATAAGGTAAGGAACAAATCGGTGGATAACCTGATGCAGGTCATAGCGAAGATGTCTTCGGCGGACGATTGCTACGACTTTTTCTCCGATCTCTGCACGATCAAGGAGTTGCAGGATATGGCGCAACGCTTCGAAATGGCGATCCTGCTGAAGGGCGGCGCGAACTATCAGGACGTCGTGGCGGCGGTCGGGACGAGCAGCGCGACGATCAGCCGCGTGAATCGGTGCCTTTTGTACGGCAACGGCGGCTATGAGAAGGCGATCGCGATCTATAAGGAAGGAGTGGACGATGGAGATAAGAAATAACGTATTGGAGCGCGGCGAGGCGGTCGTCCTCGCTCTGCGTGCGCTTTATGCCGAATACGGGTACGAATACTATCGAATGGGCAAGTTCGAGGAGTACGACTTTTATGCGAAGAACAAGGACTTCCTCGTATCGGATAACGTCTTGACTTTTACGGATACCAACGGCAAATTGATGGCGCTGAAGCCCGACGTGACCCTGTCGATCATCAAGGGATGCGAGGCGGATCCAAAGGGCGTGCGAAAGGCGTACTACAGCGAGAACGTCTATCGTCCTGCGGCGGACGGCGCCTTTAAGGAGATATTGCAGACCGGACTCGAGTGCTTCGGCGAACTCGGCGGCGCGGAGATCACGGAGGTCATGACCCTCGCGGTCAAGAGCCTGAGGACGATCTCGTCGGACTGCGTGCTCGACGTGTCCGACCTCGGCGTGGCGGACGCGCTTTGTGAGACGCTCGGACTCGCCGCGCAGGACAGGGCGGCGCTTTGGGCGGCGGTCGGCAGCAAGAATGCGGCCGCGATCCGCGCTGCGCTCTCCTCTTCGGGCGCTCCCGAGGAGAGGGTGGACGCCGCGACCCGCGTCTTCTCGCTCGCGGACGGTCTGCCCGTCGCGATCCCCGTGCTCGAGGCGGCGAAACGCGCCTTTTGGGAGATCCCCGCGCTCGAGGAGTTCCTCGGCGTGCTCTCCGCCCTCGTCGGAACGGAAGGAGCGGACGCCGTGCGCGTGGATTTCTCCGTCACGGGCGATGCCAATTACTATAACGGCATCATTTTCAAGGGCTTCCTGCGCGGCGTGCCCGCGCCCGTTCTTTCGGGCGGCAGGTACGACAGACTGATGAAGCGCTTGCGTAAGAACGCCGCGGCGATCGGATTCGCGGTCTATACCGACGGGATCGACGCGCCGCAGACCGGCGTTTTGCCGCAAAAGGACGAATACCTGAACGTCGCGCTGCCGAAAGGCAGATTGGGCGAAAAGATCTACAAGATGTTCGCCGAGGCGGGTTATCCGTGCCCCGCGCTCCTCGAGGAGAGCCGCAAGCTGGTCTTTGAGAACGAGGAGAGCCGCGTCAGATATTTCTGGGTGAAGCCCTCGGACGTCACGATCTACGTGGAGCGCGGCGTGGCGGACGTAGGCGTGGCGGGCAAGGACATTCTCGCCGAATACGCGCCCGACGTGTACGAACTCTTGGACCTCAAAAAGGGCGCTTGCCGCATGGCGGTGGCGGGCCCCAAGGGCTTTAAGGACGACAAGGGCAGAGCGCTCCGCGTCGCGACCAAGTTCGGCGAAGTCGCGCGGGCGTATTACCAAGGAAAGGGCAGGGACATCGACATCATCCACCTGAACGGATCCATCGAGATCGCCCCGATCCTCGGACTGTCCGACGTGATCCTCGACATCGTGGAAACGGGGACGACCCTCAAGGAGAACGATCTCGAGGTCATCGAGACCGTCTTCCCGATCAGCGCGCGTTTGATCGCGAATAAGAGCGCGGCGAAGTTCAAAAAAGCCGCGTTGGATCGCCTGACCCAAGGGCTCGCGGCGGTGGTGGAGAAACTGCAATGATCCGCATTCTGAACTATAACGACATCGAGAATAAAGAGATCGTCGCCTCTCCGCGCCCGACAGACGACGTATCGGGTGTGGTCGCCGAGATCATCGCGCGCGTCAAGAGCGAAGGAGACAAGGCGCTATACGAGTACGCGGAACGCTTCGACAAGGTCAAGCTCGCGTCCCTTCGTGTGAGCGAAGAGGAGATCGCCGAAGGGGTGGCTTCCGTCGAGGAATCCTTCCTGAAAATCCTCGAAAAATCCGCGCAAAACATTAGAGAATATCACGAAAAGCAGAGGCGCGACGGCTTCGAGATTCGTCGCGAAAAGGGCGTCGTTCTCGGACAGAAGGTCACGCCGATCGAGCGGGTCGGCTTGTACGTGCCGGGCGGCACGGCGGCTTATCCGTCCACCGTGCTGATGGACGCAATCCCCGCCAAGATCGCGGGTTGTGAAAAGGTCGTGATGGTGACCCCGCCCGGAAAAGACGGCAAATTGCCCGCCGTGATCCTCGCGGCGGCGAAGGTCGCGGGCGTGGACGAGATCTATAAGGTCGGCGGCGCGCAGGCGATCGCCGCGCTGGCGTACGGCACCGAGAGCATTCCCAAGGTATTTAAGATCGTCGGTCCCGGCAACGCCTTCGTCGCGGAAGCGAAGAAGCAGGTCTTCGGGCAGGTCTCGATCGATATGATCGCGGGTCCGAGCGAGATCCTCGTTCTTGCGGACGGGGAGAACGACCCCGAATGCATCGCGGCGGACCTACTCTCGCAGGCGGAGCACGACAGGAACGCGAGCGCCGTTCTGATCACCGACGATCCCGTCTTCGCCAAGGGAGTCCAAGGGGCGATTGAGGGACTTCTCGCCGGTATGGAACGCCGCGACATCGCGCGCGCGTCCATCGACAATAACGGCAAGATCATCGTCGTGGACAGCCTCGAGCAGGGCATCGACGTCGCGAACGACATCGCGCCCGAGCACCTTGAGCTCGCGGTCGCGGATCCCTTCGGTTATCTCGATAGGGTCAGGCACGCGGGTAGCGTTTTCCTCGGCAGGAATTGCCCCGAACCGATCGGCGACTATTATGCGGGAATGAATCACACGTTGCCCACCTGCGGCACGGCTCGCTTCTCGAGCGCGCTGTCCGTGGACGATTTCGTGAAGAAGATACAATACGCTTACTATACAGAGGAAGCCCTCGCGGACGCGGCGCCGTCGGTTGCCGCTTTCGCCCGCAAGGAAGGTCTGACGGGACACGCGAAGAGCGCGACGATAAGGAGTGAGAAGAAATGAGCAAGTATTTGACGGAGCGGCTCGGCTCCCTCGAGGCATACGTACCGGGAGAGCAGCCGCAGGATAAAAAATACGTGAAACTGAATACCAACGAATGCCCCTTTCCGCCTTCGCCCTTCGCTACGCGCCTCGCGCGGCAGGCGGCGGCGGGTCTGAACCTTTACTGCGACCCCGAGTGCCGCACGTTGTCCGAAATGGCGGCTGACGCCTTCGGCGTCCGAGCGGATCAAATGATCTTTACGAACGGATCGGACGAGGTGTTGGACTTCGCGTTCATCGCGTTCTGCGGAGAGAAAACGCCCGCCGTATTCCCCGATATTACTTACGGTTTCTATCCCGTTTTCGCGAAAAAGGACGGCGTTCCCTATCGCGAGATCCCGCTGACGGCGGATTACCGCGTGCGGGTAGCGGATTACATCGGCGCGAAAGGCACGATCTTTATCGCCAATCCCAATGCTCCGACGGGCGTCGCGCTGTCGCGCGCGGAGATCGAGGAGATATTGAAGGGAAACCCCGATAACATCGTGGTCGTGGACGAGGCGTACGTGGATTTCGGCGGCGAAAGCGCGCTTCCCTTGATCGACCGCTACGACAACTTGCTCGTCACGCGCACCTTCTCGAAGTCCTATTCTCTCGCGGGAGGTAGGCTGGGCATAGGGTTTGCTTGTCCCGCGCTGATTTCAGACCTCAAAAAGGTCAAATATTCCACCAACCCCTACAACGTGAACTCGATGACCGCCGCGGCGGGCGTCGGCGCGCTCCTCGACAAGGAATACTTCGAGAGCAATATCGCCGCGATCCGCGGTAATCGTGCGTCGCTTACGGCGTCCCTCGAGGCGCTCGGCTTCGACGTGTTGCCGTCTTCCGCGAACTTCGTTTTCGCGAAATGTACGGATATTTCAGGAGAAATGCTTTATAAAAAGCTGAAAGAAAAAGGTGTGCTCGTCCGCTATTTCGATAAGGAGCGCATTCGCGCGTTCGTGCGCATCACCGTCGGTACGACGGCGGAGATCGAGGCGCTGATCGCGGCGATTTCCGAGATCAAGGAGGGCAAATGATGAGAACTGCGGAGATCAAGAGAAAGACCGCCGAGACCGACATCGCGCTGACTCTCGTCCTCGACGGCACGGGTAAGGCGGAGATCGACACGGGGTGCGGCTTTTTGGATCATATGTTGACCCTTTTCGCTTCGCACGGCAAGTTCGACCTTGCGGTCAAATGCGTCGGCGACGTCAACGTGGACTATCATCACACGACCGAGGACGTCGGCATCGCGCTCGGCGAGGCTTTTTCCGCCGCGCTCGGCGACAAGCGCGGCATTTGCCGTTACGGCGACTGCATTCTCGCGATGGACGAGGCGGTCGTCTTGACCTCGGTGGATTTCTCGGGCAGAGAGTATCTCGGCTATTTCCTGAATATCCCGACCGAAAAGGTCGGTGATTTCGATACCGAGCTCGTCGAAGAGTTTTGGTTCGGGTTCGTTAGGAAAGCCGCTTGCGCGCTCCATATCCGACAGCTTTCGGGGCGCAATTCGCACCACATCATCGAGGGCGCGTTCAAGTCCGCCGCGCGCAGTATGCGTGAGGCGGTGGCTGTGGACGCCCGCTTTGCGGGCGAGATCCCCTCGACCAAGGGGGTGCTGTGATGACGGTCATCGTGGATTACGGCGTGGGCAATCTCTTTTCTCTGCGTTCGTCCTTTGCGGCGATCGGTGAGGAAGCGACGGTCAGCGCCGATCCCGCCGCGGTTGAAAGCGCGGAAAGGATCATACTTCCCGGCGTCGGCGCCTTTTCCGACGCGATGGCGAAACTTCGTGCTTCGGGCATGGCGGAGGCGGTCTGCCGCGCCGCGGCGAAGGGTACGCCGATCCTCGGGATCTGCCTCGGAATGCAGTTGCTCTTTGAAAAAAGTTTCGAATACGGCGAGCACGCGGGGCTGGCGCTCCTCGGCGGCGAGGTCAAGGAGATCCCCGTTTCCGCTGGCTTGAAACTCCCGCATATGGGTTGGAACGCCCTTTCCTTCGGCTCGGAGAAACATCGGCTTTTCCGCTATATCGAGGAAGGCGACTACGTATATTTCGTGCATTCCTACGCGGCAACGGGGTGTGACTCCGCCGTGATCGCGCGGACGGAATACGGCGGTATGGTCACCGCGGCGGTCGCGAAAGGCAACGTGATGGGCTGCCAATTCCACCCCGAGAAGAGCGGCGACGTCGGTCTCCGCATTTTGAAGGCGTTTTGCGAGATCAAGGAGGGCGAGCTATGATCATTTTTCCCGCAATCGACCTCGTGAACGGCGAAGCCGTGCGGCTCTATAAGGGCGACTTCGCGCAAAAGACCGTCTATTCCCGCGATCCCTTGTCCGTCGCGCGTGATTTTCTGGCGGCGGGCGCAGAATATATCCACCTCGTGGATCTCGACGGCGCTCGGACGGGGAAGAACGACCATTTCGAGTTGATCTGCCGCATCAAGGCAGAGACGGGGCTTTTCGTCGAAACGGGGGGCGGCATACGCACCCGCGACGCGATCGAACGGTATCTGTCCCGCGGCATTGACCGCGTGATCCTCGGCACGGTGGCGGTCACCGATCCCACCTTCGTTCCCTCGCTCCCTGCGGACGTCGTGTCCCACGTGGCGGTGGGGGTGGACGTCAAGGACGGCAAGGTCGCGATCAAGGGCTGGACCGAGACGGCAGCTTTTGACCTATACGACTTCTGCCTGCGCTTTAAGGAGCAGGGGGTGGACACCGTGATCTGCACCGACATTTCCCGCGACGGCGCGATGGTGGGGAGCAACAACGAGCTGTATCGCGAACTGACCGCGCGCACGGGAATGAAAGTGATCGCCTCGGGCGGCGTGTCCTCGATCGAGGACGTCAAGAGGCTCAAAGAGGGCGGCGCGTACGGCGCGATCGTCGGCAAGGCGTACTATATCGGCGCGATCGACCTTTCCGAGGCGATCGAGGTGGCGAGATGATCACGAAACGTATCATTCCCTGTCTGGACGTACGGGACGGGCAGGTGGTTAAAGGCACGAATTTCGTCGGGCTCAGGGAGATCGCCTCTCCCGTCGAGCTCGCGAAGAAATACAGCGACAGCGGCGCGGACGAACTGGTCTTTTACGACATCACGGCGTCCTCGGACGGCAGAAATATCTTCACCGAGATCCTCGCGGAGACGGCGCGCAACGTCTTTATCCCGCTGACGGTCGGCGGCGGCATCCGCACCCTTGCGGACTTCGACCGCGTGCTGAAATGCGGCGCGGATAAGGTCAGCGTGAACTCGGGCGCGATCTCCGATCCCTCTCTGGTCGGACGTGCGGCGAAGGTCTACGGCGACCAATGCGTCGTACTGTCCGTGGACGTGAAGCGGGTAAACGGCGTCTTCCGCGTCTTTTCAAAGGGTGGCAGGGTGGACACCGGCTTGGACGCCCTCGAATGGATCCGTCGCGGCGTAGGCGAGGGGGCGGGCGAGATCGTCCTGAACTCCATCGACACCGACGGCGTGAAAAAGGGCTTTGACCTCGAGATGTTGCGTGCGGTCTCGGACATCGTGTCCGTGCCCGTCATCGCGTCGGGCGGCGCGGGGTGTATCGAGGACTTTATCCGTCTTTTCAAGACGTTGCCCAAGGTGGACGCGGGGCTCGCCGCCTCGATCTTCCACTTCGGCGAAGTGTCCGTGGCGGAACTGAAAAAGGAAATGAAAAGAAACGCCATTCCGACGAGAATGGTGAAGGAGTGAATTATGACGATCGACGAACTGAAATTTGACGAAAAAGGACTGATCCCCGCCATCGTGGCGGACGCCGTCACCAAGCAGGTGCTGACCCTTGCCTATATGAATAAGGAAAGCCTCGGCATCACGATGGAAAAGGAACTCACTTGCTTTTGGTCGCGCTCCAGGCAGGAACTGTGGCTGAAAGGGGAGACCAGCGGCAACTACCAGCACGTGGTCTCGATCACCGCGGACTGTGACGGCGACGCGCTCCTCATATTGGTGGAGCCCGACGGCCCCGCCTGCCACACGGGTGCGACGAGTTGCTTCCATAATCCGATCTTTGAGAGCAAGGAGCGCAAGGAGTTCTCTTACGAGGGACTGATGCAATTGATCGCCGGACGCAAGAGCGACAAAAAGGAAGGCTCCTACACGACCTACCTGTTCGAGAAGGGCAGGGATAAGATCCTCAAGAAAGTCGGCGAGGAAAGCACCGAGGTCATCATCGCGGGCAAGGCGGACGACAAGAAGGAGACGATCTACGAGATCGCCGACCTCGCCTATCACGTGATGGTCTTGATGACCGATATGGGCATCACGACGACCGACATCTTCAAAGAGCTTGCGTCTCGCCACGTGATCGACAAGAAGGTCAAGCAGGAAAAGATGGTATGACGCGCGACCTGCACACGCACACCCTTTTTAGCGACGGCAAGGCGACGCCCGAGGAGATGATCCTCGCCGCGATCGCGAAGGGGCTATGCGAGATCGGGATCTCCGACCACGTCTATACCGCGTTCGACGAAAGTTACTGTATGCGGAAGGATAAAAGGCAGGCGTATTTGGGCGAGATCGCCGCGCTGAAAGCAAAGTACGCGGATCGGATCACCGTGAAATGCGGCGTCGAGTACGACCTATACTCGACCGAATCCACCGCCCCCTTCGACTATGCGATCGGCTCTCTCCATTACCTGAAATGCGGCGAGACCTACTATCCGATCGACTGTTCGAAAGACGGCTTCATGACCCTCGCAAGGGAGGGCTTCGACGGGGACTATTACGCCCTCGCGGAGCGCTATTTTTCCCTAGTGAGTGCCTACGCGGACAGGGACGATATCGATATTATCGGGCACTTCGACCTGATCGCGAAATACAACGAAGGGAATAATCTGTTTGACGAAACCCACCCTCGCTACCTCGCGGCGGCGAAAGCGGCGATCGATCGCCTGCTCGCGGCGGGCAAGACCTTCGAGATCAATACCGGCGCGATCGCGCGCGGCTATCGCACCGTTCCGTATCCCACGCCCGCGCTGTTTGCCTATCTACGGGAGAAGGGGGCGAAGTTTATTCTTTCGAGCGACGCACATTCGCCTGAGAATATCGCATTTTCCTTCGACCGTTTTAGCGACTGCGTATAGCAGCGCAATAGCTATGCTATCCCCTCAAAGGCGGTCGATCGCGTTTGAAAAGGATGCGGCATTCCTTTTTGCCGAATATGCAAAACAACGTACAACCAATCAACCAAAAGAGGTAAAAATGAAAAAACCGTATTTCGTAACGATCAGCGTGCTATTGGTCATCATTCTGCTTTTCGGAGTCTTTTCTTGCCAAAACAAGAAAGAGGAGGCGAACGCATACGTTTCCCACAGCCTTTCCGTAAGGGAAGACGGCACGTTCAAGATCCTGCATTTGACCGACTTGCACTTTATCAACTCGCAAGTGACGTCGAGCAGGTCCGTTGTCGCAGACTTGACTTTGCGAGACGACTGGGCGATGACCGCGGTGACTGCCGTCGTGCGGGAAGCCGAGCCTGACTTGATCATCGTGACCGGAGACGTCGTGTTTACGCAAAATCTGGTAGCCTTGATCACCCAAACAGACGACAATTACGAAGCCTTCCGAAAGGCCGCGGACTTTATCGACAGTTTCGGCATTCCTTGGGCATTCACCTTCGGCAATCACGACGAAGAAGGCTCGTTGTTGGAAGAGATGGACGACGATAAGGAGAAGACCAAAAAGGCGCTCGGCGCCTATTTGACTTCCGACAGCATTAAGAATTGCTTGTACGTGGATGGTCCCGAAGGGATTAACGGTTGCGGAAATTACGTCGTTAACGTGTTGAATCGCAACGGATCCGTCAACACCTCTCTCGTCATGTTCGACAGCGGGTCATATATCAAAACGTACGATGAAAACAAGGGAAAGATGGTAGGCGGCATCTGGAATTACGAATACGTGCACGACGATCAACTCGATTGGTATGAAGCGGCGATCCGCGCGATCTCTAAATCGGAAGGTCGGCTCGTTCCTTCGATGGTCTTTCAGCATATTCCTCTTCCGATCTATCAGACCGTGTTGGATGCGTATATGGCGGCGCTCGAGGCGAAGGGAGAGGCTTGGCGCGATACGATCAACTACGAATGGGAATACGGCAAGGAACGCACGCTCGAGACCGAGATCGGCGTTATCACCTATCACGGCGGGGTATGTAATAAGGAAAACCAAGAAGTATGCCATTCTTTTATCGGCACTTTTAACGGCGTGGAATACGACGGCGGACATGAATTCGAACGCATCTTGGCGCTCGGAAGCACCAAATACGTCTTTTGCGGGCACGATCACCGAAACACTTTTTCTTTCACCTACAAGGGCGTGCGTCTGACCTACGGAATGAGCATCGATTACAGCGCTGTCGGTCTCCTGCCCGAATCATTATATCCCAATCAAAACATTTACGACGAGACAGAGCAACGCGGCGGCACCTTGATCACGATCAAGGAAGACGGAGCCGTGACGCAACGACAGATCCCTTTTGCGGAGAATCTGTATCGGGCGGCTGTGGAAGAAAAAGGCACGAAGAGTTGATCGGCCGAGGCGGTTGCGCCCGCGCCTCCACCCCACAATATTTGATAATATTGCGGGGACCCCCAATGGCGCGCCCGCGCCTGCCTTTTTTCAAAGGGCGCTCGGTTCCGCTACAGGTATCATTCGGCGTGAAAACGTTGACTTTCCTTTTCGCGTTGCGATACAATAATCGCGAGCGACGCTTCCCTTGCAGGGAAGAGCGTGCGGAAAGGAGCAACGTGCGGCGATGAAGAAAGAGTTTTCCGATTGCTACGATTTGGTGGTCTATCAGATCTATCCTCGGAGTTTTAAGGACTCGAACGGGGACGGGATCGGCGACATTAACGGGATCCTCTCCAAACTCGATTATCTAAAAGACCTCGGCGTGAATGCCATTTGGCTCTGCCCGATTTTCAAGAGCCCTCAATGCGACAACGGTTACGACATCTCCGACTACCGCGACATCGATCCGATCTACGGCACGATGGCGGACTTCGACCGTCTGCTCACCGTCGCGCACGAAAAGGGGATCAAGGTCATCATGGACTTCGTCGCGAATCATACGTCGAGCGAGCACGAATGGTTCCGCCGCGCCCGATCTTCCAAAAGCGACCCCTATCACGACTATTACTACTGGGCGGACAAGCCCCTCAACGACTGGCGCTCCGAGTTCGGAGGCAGCGCGTGGGAGTACAACGAGCCGACGGGCGAATACTATCTGCATTGTTTCGCGGTCGGGCAACCCGACGTGAACTGGAACAATCCCAAGGTGCGCGAGGAGTTCAAGTCCATCGTGGACTTTTGGGTGGAGAAGGGCGTGGACGGCTTCCGCTGCGACGTCTTGGATCATATCTCCAAGGATTTCGATCGGGATATGAGGCGCAACGGCCCCCATCTCCACGAGTATATCCGCGAGGTTTTCGGACGGGATCATCTCCTCAATCTCTATACCGTGGGCGAGGCGGAGACCACCGAAGAGAGCATTCTCGCGACCTGCGGACAGGACAGACGGGAGCTGAAGAGCGTCTTCCAATTCTCTCATTTGATGGTGGGCAGAAAGGGCAGATACACCCCCGTGCCGTGCCGTATGGACGAGGTCAAGGACATTCTCGAAGGGTGGGAGCGTTTCACCGAGGAGCGTGACCTCTTATACGTCCTCTTGACCGACAACCACGACCGTCCGTGGCTCTTGTCCCGCACGGGCAACGACCGCGAACTTCGTTACGAATGCGCGACCTGTGTCGCGACGATGGTCTATCTGCTCCGCGGCGTGCCCTTTCTCTACGAAGGGCAGGAGATCGGCTGCGCGAATTCGCACTTTGACGATATTTCCGCCTTCAACGACGTGGAATGCCTCGGCTACTACGAGGAGAACAAGGGCGCGATGCCGTCAGACGCCTTGCTCGCGGAGATCAATTTCGGCAGCAGGGACAATTCCCGCCGCCCCTTCGCCTGGGACGGCTCGCCGAATCACGGCTTTACGACCGCCGCCGCGCCGTGGCTCCCGTACGCTTCGCGTTCGGACGAGATCAATCTCGAGGCGGACCTCGCGAGCGAAAAGTCGATTTGGCGTTACTACCGCGACCTTCTTGCCTTGCGCCGCGAGCGCGTCGCCTTTCGACAGGGCAGTTGCAGACAGTTGCAGCCGCGCAAAAAGGACTGCTACGTCTATTTGCGCGAATACGAGGGGGAACGATTCCTCGTCGTATGCAATTTCGAGCGCGAGCAGCGCTTTACGGGGTTGCCCGAAGGGCGACTCCTCTTATCCAACCTCAAACGAACGGCGGGCGCGAACGGCGTTTACGCCCCCTATGAGTGTGCGGTTTACGACCTCACGAATAGATAAACGGAGATAGTTATGTTGTACGAAAAGAACAAGGCAAAACAGTTGACAGATTCGCTGTTCCGCGATCCGATCGCGGAGTATCGCGGCACCCCCTTTTGGTCTTGGAACGACGAGATCGAAGAAGAGGAATGTTTGCGACAGACGGCGATCTTCCGCGAGATGGGATTCGGCGGCGCCCACATTCACCCCCGCGCGGGGCTCGTAACGCCCTATCTCGGCGAACGGTTCATGTCCTGCGTGAAAGCTTGCGTCGAGGACGCGAAGAAGACCGACACCCTCTGCTGGCTTTACGACGAGGATCGTTATCCGTCGGGGTTTGCGGGCGGCGCGGTCACGAAGGACGGCAGATTCCGCAGGAGAGGGCTGATCTTCACGACCAAGAAACGCGCCGAGGACGCCGTTTTCTCGGGCGGCAGACAATGCGGCGGCGCGCGTCTCCTCGCGACCTACGCTGTGCGCTTGCGCTTCGGCAAGCTCGTATCGTACAAGCGGCTGAAAGAGGGGGAAAAGGGCGCGGGCAAGCGTTTCTACGCCTACCTCGTCGTGGACACTCCGACCGACACCTTTAACCAAGCGGGATACGTGGACACCCTCTGCAAAGAGGCGCTCGACGCCTTCGCGGACTATACCTACGGCGCGTACGAAAAGTGCGTCGGCAAGGAGTTCGGTCGGACGATCCCCGCGATCTTTACCGACGAACCGCAGATGAAGTTCCTCTCTCCCTTCCGCTCCTCGCTCTGCCCGAAAGAGGCGACCATCCCCTGGACGGACGATTTCGAGGACACTTACCGCGCGGCGTTCGGCACGGAGATCCTGGACAGTCTGCCCGAGCTCTTCTTCGACGGGAAAATGCCCTCGATTCCCCGCACGCGTTTTTGCTATCATACCCATCGCACCGAGCGATTTGCCGAGGCGTTCTCGGATAATCTCGGCGCGCGTGCCGAGGCGCTCGGCATCCACCTGACGGGACACTTGATGGAAGAGCCGATCCTCTCGACGCAATGCACGGCGGTCGGCGAAACGATGCGCCACTACAAGAACTTCGGCTTGCCCGGCATCGATATGCTGTGTGGCAGACACGAATACACGACGGCGAAGCAGACCCAGTCCGTCGTGCGCCAGAACGGCAAGGAAGGAATGCTGTGCGAATTGTACGGCGTGTCGCGTTGGGCGGTGGAGTTCGGCAAGTTCAAGGAAGAGGGCGACTGGCTCGCCTGCCTCGGCGTGACGGTGCGCGTGCCGCACCTTTCCTTCTACAGCATGCGCGGCGAGGCGAAGAGGGACTATCCCCCCTCGATCTCCTACCAAGCGCCGTGGCACTTGAAGTTTCGGGCGATCGAGGATCATTTCTCTCGCCTGAATACCGCTCTCTCGCGCGGCAAGGCGCTGAACGAGGTCGCCGTGATCCACCCGATCGAGAGCTATTTCCTCAACCCTTTGACCAAATGCGCGATGAAGGGCGGCAAGGGCAAGGCGCAGGACCGCGCGTTCCTCGACCTGACCGACTGGCTCCTCTTCGGCGGCATCGATTTCGATTTCATCTCCGAGTCGCTCCTGCCTTCGCAACGGGGCGACGACCCTCTAAAGGTGGGCGAATGTCGCTACAAGACCATTCTCGTGCCGGGGCTCAAGACGATGCGCTCCACCACCCTCGACTACCTGAAAGCCTTTCGGGCGGCAGGCGGGAAGGTGGTCTTCCTCGGCGAAGTCCCCGCCATGACGGACGGCGCGCCGTCTGACGACGTGCGCGATTTCGCGAAGGAGTGCGAGGTGGCGCTCTATCGGAAAGAGGCGGTGCTTGACGCCGTCAAGGAAGATCGCTTCGTAACCGTCGATTCCGCAAAAAGGCAGGGAGAATACCTGTCCACGCTCCGCGCGGACGGAGAGAGTGAATGGCTCTTCCTGACCGCGCCGCGCGCAGGCTATCCCTATCCGCGTTCCGTGAATCTCAAGAACGATCCCGTCGTGATCGAGGACGAGGTCACGATCTCGGTGAAAGGGGAATGGTACGCGACCGAGTACGACACGGCGACGGGCGAGATCTACGCTCTTCCCGCCGAGCGCAAGGACGGCGCGACCTATCTGAAGAAGACCCTATTCAATAACGACAGCTTGCTGGTGCGTTTGGACGTTGCGCCGCGGTGTGACGCCGCGCCGAGGAAAGACGTCGACGCCGTCAAGACGGACGCTCCACGGGCTCCGCTCTCGGTCGAGATCGAGGACGCCGTGCGCTACACCTTGGACGAACCCAACGTGCTCTTGCTCGATTACGCGACTTGGTCCACCGAGGAAGGCTTCCGCAAGAAGGACGCCCTCGATATCATCACGAAAAAGGCGCGCAAGGCGTTCGGTTTCCCGCCCTATCGCCCGAACCTGCAACCGTGGGTACGCACGCCCGACGACAGGAAGTGCGATTTGGCGCTCCGCTTCGAGTTCGACAGCGACGTCGCCCTTCCCGCGCACTTCGCGATGGAATACGAGGCGTTCTCCCTGAGCGTCAACGGCAGGGTGGTCGCGGCGGAGAGCGACGGCTACTACGTGGACAAGGCGATCCGCACCTATCCGATCGAGATCGCCGTCGGACACAACGTGATCGATCTCGTAGTCCCGATGGGGGTCTACGATTGTTTGGAGAACTGCTATTTGCTCGGGGATTTCGCCGTCGGGCTTGCAGGTACGGGCGCACGCCTGACGGCTCTGCCCGAGAAAGTCACGTTCTCGGATCTGGTCGAACAGGGATTCCCCTTCTACGGCGGCAAGATCACCTATCACACTTCGTTCAAGGCGGATGGCAGACCGGCGGAGATCTCTGCGCGCTATGCCTCCGCGCTCCTGACCGTTCGCGTGAACGAGGAAGAGCGGGATATTTATTATGCGCCCTATCGCGCGACCCTCCCGACCCAAAAGGGTGAGAACACGCTCGACGTCGTCGCCTACGTCCCGCGCCAAAACGCATTCGGTCCCGTGCATATCCGCACGCGCTACAAGCGCTCCGACAGCCCGAGTTGGTTCCACAAGGCCACGCTGCCGTGGCGCGTGCGCGGCTACGTCTTCGACGAGGGCGGCATCCTCGAGATCCCGACCGTTGTGCTGAAATAACGGCGACGGATCCCGTTTTGATAGCGGGTGGCGGCTCCGTTAAAACAGACCCTTATCCGTATTTCTATGTAGAAAACCACATCGCGCCCGTCGGCAATGCGCCGATCGGGCGCGTTTTCGTTCGCCCCTTCGGACTGCATAAAAATAAAGGATATTCAGACATTATTGCATAAAAATAAAAAATATATAGTTTTTTCAAGATTATGCAAAAAATATTTGACCGATTCTCGCGCGTACGATTATAATGAAAATATCAAACGGACGACGCGGAGGGCGGAATGAAAGTATTTGTGGACGGTAGCGCAGGCACGACGGGCTTGGAGATCGTGAAGAGGTTGAAGGAGAGGCGGGACCTTTCTCTCGTGACCCTTTCGGACGAGCTCAGGAAGGATCCTTCCGCGCGCAAGGACGCGCTCCTGTCCGCCGATCTCGCGATCCTGTGTCTTCCCGACGAGGCGGCGGTGGAAGCGGTCGCTTTCGCCGAGGGCTCGAACGTCAAGATCATCGACGCCTCCACGGCGCACCGCACCGCGCCTGATTTCGTCTACGGATTCCCCGAATTGAAGGGTCAACGGCAGAAGATCAAGGCGGCTAGGCTGGTCGCGAACCCCGGTTGCCACGCGAGCGGATTCATCGCGCTCGTTCAGCCGCTCGTCGAGGCGGGCGTTCTTTTGAAGGACGCGCCGCTTTCCTGCTTCTCGCTGACGGGTTATACGGGCGGCGGCAAAAAGATGATCGCCGACTACGAGGGCGAGGGTGCCGCCGCGCTTCTGGCGCCCAGACAGTACGCGACGGGGCAGAAACACAAGCATCTGCCCGAAATGCAAGCGTTGACGGGACTTACTCGCGCGCCGATCTTCCTGCCCGTGGTCGCCGCATTCCCGCGTGGAATGCAAGTGTCCGTTCCGCTCCCGACGGACTTTTTGAGTTGCGGCGCGGAGGGGGTAAAGGAAGTCTATCGCGACTTATATCAAGGCGGGGTCGTGCGCTATGACGACAGGTCCCTTGCTTCGATGCCTGCCGACGCGCTCGCGGGCAAGGACTCGATGGCGATCTCGGTCGTCGGGAACGAGGATAGGATCGTGGCGGTCGCCACCTTCGACAACCTCGGCAAGGGCGCGAGCGGCGCGGCGATTCAAAATATGAACATTATGCTCGGCGCGGAAGAGACCACGGGCTTACGGCTCTAAAGCGCTCTATGACGAAACTTAATAAAGGAATAAAGACTATGACGACAAAGGAAATCAAAATCATAACGGGCGGCGTGACGGCGGCGAAAGGATTTGCGGCGGGGGGCGTGCATTGCGGCATTCGCAAGAGCCGCCTCAAGAGAGACCTCGCGTTGATCTGTTCCGAGGTGCCCGCTGAGGCGGCGGCGGTCTATACGACCAACCTCGTGAAGGGCGCGCCCCTCTTGGTCACGAAATCCCACCTTGCAAACGGCAAGGCGCAGGCGTGCATCATCAACAGCGGCAACGCGAATACCTGCAACGCGAACGGCGTCGAGATCGCGGAGCAGACGTCGGCGCTCGTCGCGTCGGCGCTCGGCATTTCCGCAGAGGACGTCGTCGTGGCGTCCACGGGGGTGATCGGACAACCGATGACCATCGCGCCCTTCGAGGCGGGGATCCCCGCGCTCGTAAAGGATCTGTCGAAGGACGGCTCCGATCGCGCGGCGGAGGCGATCATGACCACCGACACCGTGAAGAAGGAAGTGGCGATCTCCTTCGACCTCGGCGGCAAGACCGTGACCCTCGGCGGCATCGCGAAGGGGAGCGGTATGATCCACCCGAATATGGCGACGATGCTGGTCTTTTTGACCACCGATTGCGCGATCTCTTCCTCTCTCCTGCAAAAGGCGCTCTCCACCGACGTGCAGAGCAGCTTCAATATGGTCAGCGTGGACGGCGACACCTCGACCAACGATATGGTCGTGATCCTCGCGAACGGCTTGGCGGGCAACCTACCGATCACCGAGGAAGGCGAGGACTTCGCGCTCTTTATGAAGGCGCTCAACACCGTGACGGTCAGCCTGTGCAAGGCGCTCGCGGCGGACGGCGAGGGAGCGAGCAAGTTCCTCGAATGCGCGGTCACGGGGGCGAAAACGCTCGCGGACGCGAAGAAAGCGGCGAAGGCGGTGATCTGTTCCAGCCTCGTCAAGGCGGCGATGTTCGGTTCGGACGCGAATTGGGGCAGGGTGCTGTGCGCGATCGGCTATTCGGGCGCGGACACCGACGTTCAGAAGATCGACGTCGCGTTCCGTTCAGCGAAAGGCTCGATCACGGTCTGTAAGATGGGCGCCTCGGTCGACTTCTCGGAAGCGGTCGCGAAGGAGATATTATCCGAATCGGAGATCACGATCGCGGTCACGATGCGGGACGGCGACGCGTCCTCGGTCGCGTGGGGATCGGACCTGACGTACGATTACGTTAGGATCAACGGCGATTATCGCACCTAAGAAGGAGAAAATATGGAACTATCGAATCACGAACGCGCGGAAGTCTTGACCCAAGCGCTTCCTTACATCAAAAAATACGTCGGCAAGATCGTCGTCGTGAAGTACGGCGGCAACGCGATGATCAACGAGGCGCTCAGGGAGCAGGTCATGGAAGACGTGACCTTGTTGTCGCTGATCGGGGTCAAGGTCGTCTTGGTACACGGCGGCGGACCCGAGATCTCCGATCTGATGAAGAAACTCGGCATCCAGCCGACCTTCGTGGACGGTCTCCGCGTCACGGACAAGGAGACGGTGGACGTCGTGCAGATGGTGCTCGCGGGCAAGATCAATAAGACTCTCGTGCGCTACCTCGAGTCCAAGGGCGGCAAGGCGATGGGCATCTCGGGCATCGACGGCAAGCTGATCGTCGCGAAGAAAAAGGACGACAAGCTCGGCTACGTCGGCGAGATCGAGAAGATCAACATCAAGCCGATCTTCGACCTGTTGGAGAAGGGCTATATCCCCGTCGTCTCCACCGTCGCGGGCGGCGAGGACGGCGAAACCTACAACATCAACGGCGACACGGCGGCGGCGTACCTTGCGGGCGCGCTCTCGGCGAAGAGGCTCATCCTGATGACCGACATCAGCGGTGTGCTGCGCGACAAGGACGACCCCTCGACCTTGATCCCCGAGATCCGCCTCGCCGAGGCGGAAGAACTGAAAAAGAGCGGCGTGATCTCGGGCGGCATGATCCCGAAGATCGACTGTTGCGTGACCGCGATCCAAAAGGGGGTCAAACGTGCGATCATCATGGACGGCAGGGTGCCGCATTCCATCTTGATGGAGCTCTTGACCGACGAAGGCAGCGGCACGATGTTCGTGGAGTGATTATGACGACGATCGAACGGGATAACGAATATATCGCGGGGACGTACGGCCGTTTCCCTCTCGAGATCGAGAGCGGCAAAGGGTCGATCGCCCTCGGCGCGGACGGCAAGAGTTACGTCGATATGGGCGCGGGCATCGCGGTCAATACCTTCGGTTATGCCGACGACGTGATGAACGCGGCGATCACGGCGCAACTTGCCAAGGTCCAGCACACGTCTAACCTCTATTATTCCGAGCCTTGCACCTTGCTTGCCGAAGCGCTCGCAGCCAAGGCGACGGGGATCAAGAAGGTCTTTTTCGGCAATAGCGGCGCCGAGGCGAACGAGTGCGCGATCAAGACGGCGAGGAAGTGGGGCAAGGAGCACAAGGGCGCGGCGTGCAATAAGATCGTCACGCTGGTCTCTTCCTTCCACGGTCGCACGGTGACCACGCTGTCCGCGACGGGGCAAGAGGTCTTTCATAAGGATTTCGATCCCTTTACGCCCGGGTTTTCGTACGTTCCCGCAAACGATCTCGACGCGCTGAAAGCCGTCGTCGACGACACGGTTTGCGCCGTGATGGTGGAGTTCGTACAGGGCGAGGGCGGCGTGAACGTTTTAGAGCCCGCCTACGTGCAGAAACTGTTTGAACTGAAAGAAGAACGGAACTTCCTTGTCATCGCAGACGAGGTGCAGACGGGCAACGGCAGAACGGGCAAGTATTTCGCCTACGAGCATTACGGCGTTTTGCCCGACGTCGTGACCACGGCGAAGGGCCTCGGCGGCGGACTGCCGATCGGGGCGTGCCTTTTCGCGGAGAGCACCGCTTCGGTCCTCGGCAAGGGCGATCACGGCTCCACCTTCGGCGGCAATCCCGTCGTGGCGGCGGGCGCGCTCTCGGTCGTCAAAAGGATCGACGACGCGCTCTTAAAAGAGGTCAGGGAAAAGGGCGCGCACATAAAGTCTCGCCTCGAGGGGGCGGAAGGCGTCCTCTCGGTCACGGGCATCGGCTTGATGATCGGCGTAGAGGTCGTTCCCGACGCGAAGAAGGTCGTCGCGAAATGCCTCGAGAAGGGCGCGTTGTTCCTAACGGCGAAGAGCAAAGTCCGTATGCTCCCCGCTTTGAATATCTCTTATCCGCTGATCGATCGCGCGATCGACATTCTGCTCGCCGCGATCAAGGAGTCATTATGAGTTTGTACAAAAAGCACTTTTTGAAAATGCTCGACCTCTCGAAAGAGGACATCGAAGAATATTTGAGGGTAGCCGCCCTCTTAAAGGCGAAGAAAAAGGCGGGCGAAATGCACGATTTCCTGCGCGGCAAGAATATCGCGCTGCTGTTCGAAAAGACTTCGACCCGTACCCGTTGCGCCTTCGAAGTGGCGGCGGCGGACCTCGGTATGCACGCGGTCTATCTCGACCCCAAGAGTTCCCAACTCGGAAAGAAGGAGAGCATCGCGGACACCGCCAAGGTGCTCGGCAGAATGTTCGACGCGATCGAATATCGCGGCTACGGACAGGAGATCGTCGAAGAGATCGCGCGGGAGTCGGGCGTTCCGACCTTCAACGGGCTGACGAACGAATCCCACCCGACGCAGATCCTCGCCGACCTCTTGACGATCCGCGAGGAGAAGGGTGCCCTTAATGGCTTGACCCTCGCCTATTACGGCGACGCCCGCTACAATATGGGCAATTCCTTGATGGTCGGCGCGGCGAAGATGGGTATGAACTTCACCGCCTGTTGCCCCGCTAAGTATTTCCCCGATCCCGCCTTGATCGAGAAATGCCGAGAGATCGCGAAGGAAACGGGTTCGATTCTTCGTTTCGAGACCGATCCCAAGAAGGGGAGCGAGGGCGCGGACGCCGTCTATACCGACGTGTGGGTCAGTATGGGCGAACCCGCCGAAGTGTGGGCGGAACGCATTGAGGACCTCTCGCCTTATCGCGTGACGGCGGACGTGATGGAGCGGGCGAAAGCGGGAGCGATCTTCCTGCATTGTCTGCCCTCGTTCCACGACCTCGGCACCGAGATCGGCAGGGAGATCCACGACAAGTTCGGATTGACCGAAATGGAAGTGTCGGACGAGGTGTTCCTGAGTGCGCAGTCCAAGGTGTTTGACGAGGCGGAAAATCGCCTGCATACCATCAAAGCGGTCATAGCGTTGGCCTTATGCGACAGCGTGTGTGACGGCGTATAGCGGCGCGCATACTTCGCTAACTACCTCGGTGCCGAGCAGTTACGTACGAGGAGTACGCGCCTACTCGTCCCCTCGGAGAGCGCTCGTCTTCACACCACTCTACGCCGCCACAAGAGGAGGCAGAATGATCGAAAAGGAGCGTACTCGAGGCCGGTCGAGCCTCGCCACTACACCCTTCTACGCTGTCACAAGGGGTGATTGAGCGCCTACTCGTCCCCTCGGAGAGCGCTCGTCTTCACACTACTCTACGCCGCCCACACCCCACAAAATCTGTCCGATTTTGCGGGGACCCCAATGGCGTCGTCGCCCATACCCCCCCCAAAAAAACAGCTCGGTTTTATGGGGGACCCCAATGGCGGCGCCGCCACAAGGGGGGAGGCCGAAAAAGCGAAAAGAATGGGGAAAATGTGGAATGCGCAAGAGCGTCCGCGTCAATCAGAAATTAGGAATTGCGGGTCACGTCGTTCCGAATTATCCCTGTTCGAGTTCGCGAAGGCGAATATATCAAACGCCGACAGGCGTATATCGAGCCGATGAAATCGGCATATCAAGCACCGACAGGTGCATATCAGGGTTGCGCCGGCAAACGTATCGATCGGGCGTCAGCGCCTAAGGAGAAAAGGTATGAAAAGGAAAGATATTAAAAAGGTCTTGATCATCGGATCGGGTCCCATCGTGATCGGACAGGCGGCGGAGTTCGACTACGCGGGCACGCAGGCTTGTTTGGCGCTCCGAGAGGAGGGCTATGAGGTTGTCCTCGTGAACTCCAACCCTGCGACCATCATGACCGATCCCGAGATCGCGGACGAGGTCTATATGGAGCCTCTGACCGTCCCGTATATCGAGGAAGTCATCAAGAAGGAGCGCCCCGACGCGCTGGTCCCCGGCATCGGCGGACAGACGGGTCTGAACCTCGCGATCGAACTGTCCGAAAAGGGCGTGCTTGAAAAGTACGGCGTCGAGCTGCTCGGCACCGACCTCAGGAGCATACGTCTCGCCGAGGACAGGGAAGAGTTCAAGGAGATGTGCGAGAGGATCGGCGAACCCGTGATCCCCTCCGAGATCGCCTATACCCTCGAGGAAGCGATCAAGGCGGCTAAGGGCATCGGCTATCCCGTCGTCGTACGTCCCGCGTTCACGCTCGGCGGCACGGGCGGCGGCTTTGCCGAGAACGAAACCGAGCTAAAGGAGATCGCGACCAACGGTCTCCGCCTTTCTCCCGTCTCGCAGGTGCTCGTCGAGAAGAGCGTGAAAGGGTACAAGGAGATCGAGTTCGAGGTCATGCGCGACGGTGACGGCAATACGATCACGGTCTGCGGTATGGAGAACGTCGACCCCGTCGGCGTACATACCGGCGATTCCATCGTGGTCGCGCCGATCCTGACCCTTTCGCCCGACGAACTCAAGATGCTGAACGACAGCGCGATCAAGATCATCAAAGAGCTCCGCATCGCGGGCGGTTGCAACGTGCAGTTCGCTCTCGCGCCTAAGGGTAAGGAATATTTCCTGATCGAGGTCAATCCCCGCGTGTCGCGTTCGTCCGCTTTGGCGTCCAAGGCGAGCGGCTATCCGATCGCGCGGGTCACGGCGAAGGTCGCGGTGGGGATGACGCTCCCCGAGATCGAGGTCGCGGGCGGTAGGGCGATCACCGAGCCGTCCCTCGACTATATCGTTGCGAAGTTCCCGCGTTTCCCTTTCGATAAGTTTACGACGGCGGAGAACCTACTCGGCACCCAAATGAAGGCGACGGGCGAGGTCATGGGCATCGGTTCGAATCTCGAGGAATGCGTGCTGAAATCCGTTCGCTCGCTCGAGGTCAAGGTCAATCACCTCTACCACCCCAAGTTCGACAATATGACGGCGGAGGAACTCTTCGACTACATCAAGGTCTTCCGCGCGGACAATTTCTTTGCGATCGCGGAACTGTTGTCCCGCGGCGCCGACCCTGCCGAAGTTGCGAAGGTCACGATGATCACCCCCTTCTTCATCGAGTCGATCGCGAAGATCATCGGGGAAGAAGGCGCCCTCAAAGCCGCGCCGTTCTCTGCGGACGAACTATGGAAGGCGAAAAAGATGGGCTTTTCGGACGGCTACGTCGCTCGTCTGTGGAACTGTTCCGAGGCGGAAGTCGCCGCATTCCGTAAGGAGAAGGACATTCGCCCCGTCTTCCGTATGGTGGACACCCTGCATACGGGCAAATATATCCCCTATTTCTATTCGTCCTACAGCGGCGTGAACGATTCGATCCGTACGGATAAAAAGAAGATCGTCTGCTTGGGCGCGGGTCCGATCCGTATCGGACAGGGCATCGAGTTCGACTATTCGACGGTCCACGCCGTAAAGACCATCAAGGCGTCCGGCTACGAGTCCATCATCATCAACAATAACCCCGAGACCGTCTCCACCGACTATACGACGGCGGACAAACTCTATTTCGATCCGCTGACCCCCGAGGACGTGATGAACGTCCTCGAGTTCGAGGGGGCGGAGGGAGTCGTGACCTCGCTCGGCGGGCAGACCGCGATCAACCTCGCGGCGCCTCTCGCGGCGCGCGGTGTGACCCTGCTCGGCACGGGCAAGGCGGAGATCGACAAGGCGGAAGATCGCGAACTCTTCGATGAATTGCTCGCCTCGATCGGTGTGCCTCGTCCCCGCGGCGCGGCGGTCACGAACGTCGAAAGCGGCGTCAAAGCGGCGCGGGAGATCGGCTATCCTCTCCTCGTGCGTCCGAGCTTCGTTTTGGGCGGCAGGGCGATGCAGATCGTGTCCAAGGAGAGCGAACTCGTGAGGTATCTCGGCGAGGCGTTCGCCGCCTCTTCGGCGCACCCCGTCTTGATCGACAAGTACATTAGGGGCAAAGAGGTCGAGGTCGACGCGATCGCGGACGGCGAATCGGTCTACGTTCCCGGCATTATGGAGCTCGTGGAGCGCACGGGCGTGCACTCGGGCGACAGTATCTCGGTCTATCCGTCCTTCTCGCTGACCAAATCGGTCAAAAAGACTATTCTCGACTACACCGAAAAGCTCGGTCTCGCGATCGGCATCAAGGGGCTTTTCAACGTGCAGTACATCGTGGACGGCGAATCGGTCTACGTGATCGAGGTCAATCCGCGTTCCTCGCGTACCGTTCCCTTCCTGTCCAAGGCGACGGGGATCCCCGTCGCGGACATCGCGACCAAGGTGATCCTCGGCGAGAGCCTCAAGGCGCAAGGGCGCTGCGGTTATCTCGAGGCGGCGCGCGGGTGCTTTGTCAAAGTCCCCGTCTTCTCCTTCCACAAACTGCGCGGACTGGACGCCTATCTGTCCCCGGAAATGAAGTCCACGGGCGAGGCGATCGGCTGCGGCGGCACCCTCGGCGATGCATTCAAAAAGGCGTTTATCGCCGCGGGAATGAAAGTCAAGCGTTCGGGTACGGTGCTCGTTACCCTTGCGGACGAGGACAAGGAAGAGGCGCTTCCGCTGATCAAGCGGTTCGCAGCGCTCGGCTTCTCTTTCGCTTCGACGGGGCTCAGCACGAAGTTCCTTTTAGAGAAAGGCTTTACGACCCACCACCTCGGCAAGGCGACCGAGGGTAGCACCGAAGTCATCGACTTTATCTTGGCGGGCAAGGCGACCTACGTGATCAACACCCGTGCGATCCTGTCGGGCGTGCACGAGGGCAACGGCGTGACGATCCGCCGCGCGGCGATCGAGAGCAATACGCAGATGATGACGTCGCTCGATACCGTCCGCGCTCTGCTCTCTGTACTCGAGAGCGTATAGATAAACGACGGCGTATAAGGGCGCATCTGCGGCGCTAACTACTTCCTCACCGCGTAATCACGTACGACAAGTACGCTCATACGCGTTCGTCAGAGAGCGCTTGCATCTGCACTCTTCTCCGCCGTCGTCTTGTGGTGGTAAGATTTACGCGGCTTCGCGGTTTTTTTGTATCGGGGTTCCCGAAAAATCGAACGGATTTTTTTAGGGGGTGCGGCGAAGCGATCCGGGTCGGCTTTCACCCATTCGCAGAATGGATTTCGCCCGCGTTTAACGCGGATTGCACCGCCGAAGGCGATTCCATTGCGGAAACGAACGCTTTTTGTGTTAGGATAATGCTCTGCATTAGCCGTTCGGTTTTTCCGTGGTCGCTTTCAGCCTTTGGCTGGCGAGCTCCGCCGCGACAAGGGAAGAGATCGTTTGCAAGATGATCTGCAAACGGGCGAGTTCTTCCGTGCTTTTCCCTTTTATCAGCGCACGCGCGACCGCGTACGCGAAGGTCAGATCCTCGTCCATACCGTATAATCTATGAAAAATTAAGAAAAATTGCTAATTTTAAGGCTCGTTTAATGTTAAAATAATAGTATAGTCTCAAGGCAGCAGGCGGTGCGTCCGCCGAAAGGAAGTGTGGTATGAAGAAAAGCATTTTGACTATGATCGCGATATTGCTCGTTTTGACGACTCTCGCTTTTGCGGGGTGTTCTCTCTTGGGGAACACGACGAATAACCTCGCCAATTCGGGCGGCTCCGACACGAAGGGTTCGACGACGGGCGGCTCGACGAATACCGTGACGAACTATACGAACGTATCCAAGGCGGATCTCGAGGAAGCCTTGACCAAGTATCGCGAGATCGCGGAAACCCTGTCCGATCGCGTGAGCGACCTCGAAGAGGCGGTGCGTCAAAGCATCAGCGTATCCAAAGCGAACATCGGCGCTTACGCCGTCAATTACGTGGATAGCGTAATGAGCATTTCCTGTTTGGAGTCGCAGTATCAAATCAGTTGCCAAGGCACCGGATTCGTGATTACTTCGGACGGTTACGTAATTACCAACAACCACGTGATATATTATGAAGATACGGTGTACGACACCGAAAACGTTCGTCGCGACTGGTTCGGATACAGTTACGGCACCAAGAAGGTTTCCGGCGTCTATACTTCGATCACCGGCTTCTTCGACAGCACCAGCCAGTATTACAACGAAGGGAACGGCTTTACCTTGCAATTCGTATATCGCGATCCCGCCTACGATCTCGCTCTGTGCAAAATCGTGCAGAACGTTCCCGTCGGTACGGAATGGAAGGCGATTCCCTTCTACGACGGCGACGTCGTGCGCGGCGACGAACTCTTGATTCTCGGCAACGCGCAGGGGTTCGGTCTCTCCGCCACCTCGGGCTTGGTCTCCGCAACGGGAAAGACTTTCACAGATTATCCGAAGTTGACCTTCATCCAGACCGATGCCGCGATCAACGGCGGCAACTCGGGCGGTCCCGCGATCAACATCTATGGCGGATTGATCGGGGTGGTGAATAGCAAATTCGTCAGTACGAACATCGAAAATATGGGCTTTGCGATCGAACTCTCCAAATTGAAAGAGTTTATTTCCGCAGCGGAAACCAATCAGCAGATCACGGTCAGCTATAAGACCGTCTCCGCGCCGACCGTGGCGACAGAGCAGCAAGCGGCGTAACGCAGACGAAAACGAAAAAGACCCTTTCGTGCGAGCGAGAGGGTCTTTTCTATTGTTTATGGGGTGCGATTCGGATTAAAGCGCCGCGCGAGCCAGGGCGACGTAGTCCGCTGCCGAAAGGGTCTCGCCGCGTACGGTGATCGGGAAGCCCGCCTTTTCGATGACTTTATTCGCGCCGTCTTTCCCGCCGAAGAGGGGGGCGAGGGCGTTCGAGAGGGTTTTGCGGCGCATATTGAACGCCGCGCGCACGATCTTCCTCGCGAGGGCGATCTCTTCCGCCGTGTAGCCCTTGTCGCGGAGGGTGATCTTCACGACCGCGCTGTCTACGTTCGGGGGCGGCACAAAGCATTGCCTGCCCACGATGCGGGTGATCTCGGCGTCCGCGACGAGGGAGAGCGAGACGGTGATCGCGCCGTATTCCGCGGTGCCCGCGGCGGCGGTCAGCCGTTCGGCGACTTCCTTTTGCACCATCACGGTCACACTTTCGGGGCGTTCTTCGCCTTCGAGGAGCCGCATCACGATGGGGGTGGTCACGTAATACGGCAGATTCGCGACGACCTTGAAGGGGCGGGGAAGCGATTCGCTCTTTTTCAGAAAGTCCTCGAAAACAACTCGGACGTTCTCTCTGCCGTCAAGAGTGCCCGCGAGGACGGGACGCAGATTCTCGTCGATCTCGTAAGCGATCACGCTTTTCGCGCGGTCGGATAGCGCGGCGGTCAACGTGCCCGCGCCCGCGCCGATCTCCACGACCGTGTCCTCTTTCGTGACGCCCGCGTCTTCCGCGATCGCCGCGAGCAGGTTCTTGTCGGTGATGAAGTTCTGCCCGAACCTTTTATTGAAATTGATATTGTAATAATTGCCGTCGATGATCATATCTTCAGCCTATAAAAGCGCAGGGCGTTTTCGGTGGTCATTTCTTCGACTTTTTCCCTTGACAGTCCCTTGAGCTCCGCCATTTTCTCGGCGACCAAGGGGATATATTTCGGCTCGTTCGGCGTGCCGCGATGGGGTACGGGGGTCATATACGGGCAGTCGGTCTCGAGGAGCAGTCTGTCCGCGGGGATCTCGGCGAGGACGAGGTCTTTATGCTTGGCGAAGGTCAGCGCGCCGCCGAAGGAGAAATAGGCGTCGAAATGCTTGACGTAGTAGCGCGCGAGTTCCGCGCTGCCGGAGTAGCAATGCAATAGGATGCCGTGGCTTAGGTATTCTTTGTTTTTCTCGAGGATCGCATTGAAGTCTTCGTACGCTTCGCGCACGTGGAAGACGACGGGGAGTTCCAAAAGGGCGGCGAGCTTGATCTCGCGGTCCAATATCTCGCGTTGCACGTCGCGCGGGGATAGGTCGTAGTGGTAGTCGAGACCGATCTCGCCGAAGGCGACGACCTTCTTTTCGTACGACAGTTCGATCAGGCGCACCTCGGTCTCGTCCGTATAGGTCTTGGCTTCGTGCGGGTGCACGCCGATGGTCGCATAGACCTTTTCGTGACGGTTCGCGAGGGCGACCGCCGCCTCGGAAGACGGGAGGTCGGACGCGGCGTTGACGATGAGGGAGACGCCCGCCTCTTTCGCCGCCGCGAGGATCTCCGCTTCGCGCGGGGCGAGGATCGGATCGTCTAAGTGAGCGTGCGCGTCGACGAACATTATCTTACTTCGCTGCCCGACGGCACCGCTTTTTCGGGGCTGACGAGTACGACGTTGCCCTCGCCGTCGTCGGCGCAGAGGAGCATACCCTCGCTGACTACGCCGCGGAAAGCGTGCGGGGCGAGGTTCGCGACCACGACCACCTGTTTGCCCACCATTTCCTCGGGGGTGTACCATTTCGCGATGCCGCTGACGATCGTGCGGGTTTCCGCTCCGACCTCGACTTTCATCACGAGGAGCTTATCGGTTTTGGGCATCTTCTCCGCGGAGAGCACCTTGCCGACGCGCAGACCGACTTTCATGAAGTCGTCGATCGCGATCTCGGGCGGCAGGGGGACGGCGGGCGCCGCGGCTTCCGCGTTTTCGTTCTTTTCGATCTTGCTTTCCATCTCCGCGATCTCCTTATCCACGTCCACGCGCATAAAGATCGGTTCGTGCTCGACGACGCGTTTTGCGGTAAGACCGCCGAACTTCGTCACGCTGTCGAAGGTGGCTTCCTCAGCCGCCAAGCCGTCGAAAGAGGAGAGGACCTTTTCCGCGGTCTCGGGCAGGAAGGGCTCGATCAGGATGCCCGCGATGCGGATGCACTCCAACAGAACGTACAAAACGTCCGCAAGGCGCGCTTTTTTCGCTTCGTCCTTCGCGAGGATCCACGGGCAGTTCTCGTCGATATATTTATTCGCGCGTTGCACGAGACGGAAGATGCGCTCGAGCGCTTCGGGGATATGCAGTTCGTCCATATTCGCGGCGACTTCCGCGAGGGTGGACTCGGCGAGGGCGATGATCTCCTCGTCGGTATTCTCCTTTTTGCCGCTCCAGGCGGGGATCTCGCCGCCCGTGTACTTGTTCACCATCGCGACGGTGCGCTTGACCAGGTTGCCGAGGTCGTTCGCGAGGTCGGCGTTCAGGCGGGAGAGGAAAGCGCGGGTCGTATAGGCGCCGTCTTGTCCGAAGGGGATCTCGCGCAGGAGATAGTAACGCACCGCGTCCACCGAATAGCGGTCGGCGAGTTCGATCGGATCCACGATATTTCCCTTGCTCTTGCTGATCTTGTCCTGTCCCATTAAGAGCCAGCCGTGACCGTACACGCGCTTCGGCAGGGGAATGTCGAGCGCCATCAAGAGGGCGGGCCAAATAATCGAGTGGAAACGCACGATCTCCTTGCCCATCATGTGGATGTCGGCAGGCCAATACTTCTTGTAGAGGGTGTCGTCCTCGCTCGCATAGCCGAGGGCGGTCACGTAGTTCATCAACGCATCGATCCACACGTAGATAACGTGCTTCGGATCGAAGGTCACGGGAACGCCCCAGCTGAAAGAGGAGCGCGTGACCGCGAGGTCGTTGAGGCCGGGTTTCAGGAAGTTATTGATCATCTCGTTGCGGCGGGTCTTCGGGAGCAGGAAGTCTTCGTTGGTTTCGAGGAGGTTGATCAATTTGTCTTGGTATTTGCTGAGACGGAAGAAATAGCAGGATTCCTTCGCGAGGGAGACCTCTCTGCCGCAGTCGGGGCACTTGCCGTCCGCGAGCTGGGTCTTGGTCCAATAGGTCTCGCATGGCACGCAGTAATAGCCTTCGTATTCGCCCTTATAGATGTCGCCTTGCTTGTAGAGCTTGTCGAAGATCTTTTGCACCGCTTTCTCGTGGTAGTCGTCGGTCGTACGAATGAACTTGTCGTAGCGAATGTTCAGCCTCTCCCACAGAGATTTCAGATTCGCGACCTTCTTGTCCACGAACTCCTTTGGCGTCACGCCCGCCTCTTTCGCCTTTTGCTCGATCTTTAAGCCGTGCTCGTCCGTGCCCGTCAGATAGAAGACGTCGTAGCCTTGCTTCCTCTTGAAGCGGGCGATCGCGTCGCAGATCACGGTCGTATAGCAGGTGCCGAGGTGCCAAGTGCCGCTCGGATAATAGATCGGGGTCGTGATGTAAAACTTCTTTTTCTCCATACAAGCCTCTCTTCTCGCGCTTATACGCGGATAACTTCGTGTAACATATTATACAACGACAAATAAGAAAACGAAAGTATTTTATAACGAGATTGAAAAGTGCTATTGCGCCGCGTCTTCCGCAGGGGGCGCATCTTCCGTGCTTTCCGTCGGAGGATCGGTCGGCGGCAGAGGCTCCAAGGGGAGCAGTCGATGGCTCGTGAGGTCGATCGCGAAAGCGCCGAGCGGCGCGGTGATGATGATCGAGAGCACGGCGGCGGTCAGCACGACGGGGCCGCATCCGAGCCCCATCGCGAGCGGGATCGCGCCGAGGGCGGCTTGCACCGTCGCTTTGGGGATATAGGCGATCGCGCAGAAAGTGCGCTCCTTGATCGAGAGAGGGGTGCGGATCAGCGACAGGAAGACGCCGCCCATGCGGAAGAGCAGGGCAAGGAAGATCACCGCGACCATGATGCCGCCGCTCTTCGCGACGTATTCGAGGTCGACCGCCGCGCCGACCAGCACGAAGAGTATGATCTCGGCGAGCACCCAGATCTTCTCGTATTTTTTGGACAAACGCGCCGAGCGCAGGGGATCGAGCGCGTTATAGGTCACGCCGACCGTCACGACCGCGAGCATCGCCGAGAAGGGCACGTACTCGGAGATTGCGTTCTCGAGAGTCACGAAGAGGAAGGCGAAGGAGATCATCACGATGATTTTGACCGTGTCGCGGGTGTGGACGTGGCGGAAGAAGAGGACGAGCAGGTAGCCGACGCCCGCGCCCACCGCGATGCCGAGTATGATCGAGACGGGCACTTCCCAAAAGATGCCGAAGTCGAAATTGCCGCCTTTCGCCATGCCGACGAGAGCGGTGAAGGCGACGATCACGAAGATGTCGTCCATCGAGGAGCCCGCGTTGACCATCTGCGGCACCGAATGCAGTGTGCCGTAGCGCTGTTCTTGCAGGGCGATCATGCGCGGTACGACCACGGCGGGGGAGACCGCCGCGATGACCGTTCCGATGATCGCACTCTCGAGGAGGCTCGTCCCGACGAAGAGGGTCGCGAAGAGCATATAGCCGAGGATCTCGGTCAGGGCGGGCACCATGCAGAGGAGGACGGCGGGTCTGCCGACGATTTTCAGGTCTTTCAGGTTCAGAGAGAGTCCCGCGCGGGTCAGGATCACGATCAAGGCGATCTCGCGGAGCGAGGAACTGACCTCGAGGATCGGTCCCGCGATGAGGTTCAATAGGTGCGGACCCAAGATGATGCCGACCAGGAGCATGCCGAGCAACGGCGGAAGTTTGCAGGCGCGAAAGATCGAGCCGAGCACGAGAGAAGAAAGCAGTATCAGAGCCAAGCTGGTCAAAAAGTCGATATTCGGCATACCCTTTCCCCCTTCGATGATTTTCGTACATAGTGTAGTCCCGCGTAGCGGGAATGTCAAATACTCTTTTGCAAATTGTGCGCGATCGGTACAGATCGGCGCGATCCCGTAAAGGAATGATCGAAGCGCGTTCGGCATAAGGTTTATAAAAAAAGAGGGGGAAGACTATGGAAAATAATACCGTAAAACGGACGCATTCGCTCGTGATCAAGGGGGAAACGACGATCACTGGGGTCACACAGGTTATTTCGCTGGAAGAAAAAGAGGTGCGGGTCGCGATCGGGGACAAACAACTCTGCTTGACGGGCGAGGGATTTACGGCGGAGAAGCTCTCGATCGAGGAGGGGTTGCTCGTGCTCGGCGGCGAAGTGCGAGAGGTCAAATATCTCGCGAAGGCGGAACCCAAGAGCCTTATAAAGCGGCTGTTCAAATGATCCGAACCGAGATCACGGTCGTCGCCGCGCTGTTCGGCGCGGGACTCGGCGCGGGGGTGCTCGCGTCCTTTTTGCTCGCGCTCGGGCGCGGCTCGCGCGTTGCACGAGCGGTCACGGACGCGCTCGCTCCGCTTGCGGCGGGGATCGTCTTTTTCTTTGCGCTCAAGGGGGTGGCGGACGGCGTCTTTCGGCTGTATTCCGTCCTTGCGTTCTTGCTCGGCGGCGTGGCGGCTCGTTGGCTCGTAGGGAGGCTGTCCCCCTGTCTATCGCGGGGGATAGAGAGGGCAAAAGTCCCTATAAAGTCCCTTGAAAGCAAGATTGAGGAGAGGCTGAATCGTCTGCTTGCGCCGCTCCGTGAAAAGCGGGCGGCGAAAAAGGCGCTTCGCGCGGAAAAGAACGCCGCCCTGCGCTTGCAAAAAGAGAAAATGCGGACGCAAAAGGATAGGGAACGAAACAAAAAGGCGAAAGCGCGGGCGCAAAAACGCCGCGAAAGAAAAAAGCCAAGCCGAGAGCGATGCGCGGAACGGGTTACACTTTAGGAAAAAAGATTTTGCGAGCGCTTTTTGCGGCGGGGCGCGCCTCGTATGGTTCCGCTCGGTCTGCCGTTTATCTTTACGGCTATGCCGTAAAACGATCGGAAAAGAGGTACGCGCGCAAGCGGTTGACAACGTGCGCGAAAAGCGTTAAAATATATTCTTGAAGAACCTTATCGGAGAGGTACTATGGCTGTAAAGTTTTTGACACCGGTGCAGTTGTGGCAGGATTTCGATCCCGCGAGCGCACCGCTAGACATTTCCGTCGAATATACCGCCGACGAAAACGGCACGCGCGTCAAGGGCGCCTATTTCACCGCCGTCTCGGCGGGAGAGGAGTCCGTCCGCGCGTTTGCCGAGGTCAAGTCGTCCGTGGCGTCGCCGAAGAAGGCGATCCTCTGCGTGATGAGCAGCGGCGACCAAGCGGCGTATGCCGAGGGTTTCGAAGAGCTCCTGAAGCGCGGTTTCGCCGTCATGACCGTCGACGTCAGCGGCGTGCCCGACGAGGCGGGCAGGGCGGCGCGGTATTCGGACGGCTTTTCCTATGCGTCCTATGCGGCGGGTACGCCCGACCGTTTCCTTGCCGCGCCTTCCGCGAAGGATTCCCCCGTCTATCTGTGGGCGAAGATCGCGCGCAGGGCGATCACCCTTCTCGAGTATTTCTATCCCAAAGTGAAAGTTGCCGTCATGGGCGCGAAGACCGCGGCGGACGTCGCCTGGCAGGTCGCGGCGAGCGACAGCCGCGTGTCGGCTCTCGTCGCGTTGCTCGGCGATTATTCCGAGGCCCCCGTAGCCGAGGACGGCGACTCGTCCAATGCGGACAGCTATACGATGGCGATCAGCGCGAAGAGCGCGGCGCGCCTCGTGAAATGCCCCTGCTTGCTCGCGACGGCGTCCAACCTGCACGGCGGCGACGTGGAGAAGATCAACGAAGTCGCTTCGCAGATCCCGTCTTCGCGCGCGTTTGCGCTCGTGATCACGCCGCGTTTGAACGCGCAGATCGACGCGGACGACCTGCTCGCCACCTACAAGTGGCTGGATCGCACGATGAAGGGCGAGCCCTCTCCCGAGCTTTCTCTGACCTCGTCGCTCGACGGCGGCACCCTTTCCTTCGCCCTTTCCGGCGAGATCAAGGCGCAAGCGGCGAGTCTGTATTATGCCTACAATAACACCCGTCCCGAGTATCGCCATTGGCACGAAGTGCCGATGAAGAAGCACGAGGACGGATCTTTCTCGGCGGAAGTCCCCGTTTGGGAAGGGGATCGCGAGATCTACGCCTATGCGACGGCGGCTTTCGCGGGCGGGCTGACTTACGCGAGCCGAGCGCTCGATACCCTCGTGACTTCGCCCGTTCGTTATCATATGAGCCAGTTCCTCTTGGACACCGAGTCGGATCACGGCTTTTATGCGGATAATTCCGCAGAAACATTTGTTTCTTACAAGAAGGATTTTGCCGTTGCGGCGTGCCCGGACGGCGTGCCCGGCTTCTGCGGGAAGGGGGCGCTTCGCACGAATATCCTCTCCGAGCGCGGCAGATACGAGACCGCCGCGGCCCTCCATATCAGCGTCTATTCCAAGACCGACGCCGACGTGCGTATCGTTTTGGTGAAGGAAGAGGAAGGCGCGCTCGTGGACTACGTCGCGACTTGTCCCGTGGAGGCGGAAGAATGGACGCGCTTATCGCTCAAACCCGACGACTTCAAGACGGCGGAATTGATCCCGATGAAGGACTGGGGCGACTTGTACGGTATCATTCTTCCCGATACGGACGATAAATACTATAATAATTTCTTGTGGATGTGAGGCTATGTCGCGCGATAGAGAACAGAGCAATCCCGGCAAAAGGATCCTATACGTAGCAGTCGAGTTCGTGCTGTGTTTGATGCTTGCGATCGTGCTGGTCGGCGTGATACAGCAGTTCTTTCTTGCGCCCGTCGCGGTGACGGGTTCTTCGATGATGCCCACGATCAACCCCGAAGGGGACAAGGTCTTCGTGCAAAAAAAGTTTTTCAGCATCGACTATCGTGACGTCGTGGTCTTCTATCGACCGAACGGCGACGACGTCAAGAGCAAGAATCCCGCCAATTCGATCTCGGTATCGGACTTTTTCAATTCTCTTCCGTTCGTCAACAAGATCCCCAATCTGTCCGAAGAGCAGACCGAGGCGTCGACCGACTACACCTGCGTGATCAAGCGGGTGATCGGGCTCCCCGGCGATACGATCGAGATTCGCGACGTTTCGGGATCGCTCGCGATGCTGTATCGCAACGGCGAGGTGGTCAACGACTTCGTGATGACGATGTCGGGCTACGGCTTCGGCGGCGTGCATCCCGGCATTTGGACGGTCGGAGAGGGCGAGCTTTTCGTGCTCGGCGACAACCGCAACAACAGTTACGACAGCGAGGACTACGGCTGTATCAAGGCCGATTGGTTGATGGGCAAGGTGCTCCTCGCGAAGATCGGCGGCAAGTACGTCAGAAAGATTTGATCGGATGAAACGCGCCCTCGCATTTATTCTCATAATCATCGCATTATTAGGACTTTTTTCCTGCAAGGACAAGGAGCCCGTGGCGGCTCCCGAGGTTATTTATACCGTTTCCTTCACGACCACCCTCTTGCCTTATTCGGTGATGGCGCCCGCATCTCAGAGCGTAAAGGCGGGAGAAAGCGCGAGCGCGCCTTCCTTCGGCGTGGAACCGAGCGGGGGATACGTCTTGATCTGGACGGCGGATCCCGTTTCGCTCCTTCCCTACGACTTCACGCGCCCCGTCGAGGGCGATCTGCTCCTCTATGCGGCGGAGACTCCGCGCACCTATCGGATCACCTATCTGACCGAACGCGGCACCGTGCCCGCCGCGAATCCGACTTCCTTTACCAAGGAGACGCCGACCTTTTCGCTCGCCGCCGTGCGGCTGGACTACGACGAGGATTTCGGTTACCAATTCCTGTATTGGAGCTATTACGACGACCCGAACAGCGCCGTGAGCGAGATCGAGCAGGGGGGAGAAAGCGACCTGATCCTGCGCGCGAAGATCGTGCCGATCGAGTACGAAGTCTATTACAAGGAAGCGGGCGAGGGATTCGATGGCGCGAAGACCTATCTTTTCGGCAGCACGATGTCCCTTGAAAGTCCCTCGCGCGAGGGCTATGTGTTCCGCGGTTGGACGATCTATATGGACGCATCGCGCACCCCCGTTACGACCCTAACTCCCGAGTTTGTAAAACAGCACCGCGCGGCGCTTTTCCGCGGAAGCGGCAACGGGATCGGCCTACTTGCGAATTGGGAGGAAGAAGAATGAAATCCATCGTTATCGGCGCAAGCGGCGACATCGGCGGCGCGATCGCGCGCGCCTTTGCGAAACGCGGGGACGACCTCGCTCTCCTATATAACGCGAACGAGCGCGCGGCGCTTGACCTCGCGACCGAGCTCGCGGCATACGGCACGATGATCGTCACGAAAAAGGTCGATCTTCTCGACGCGCAGGCGACGGAGAACGCCTTGAACGAATTGGCGCGCACGTTCGGCGCGCCCGACGTCCTCGTCCACGCGGCGGGGGTCTCCTTCGTTGCTCCCGTCTTCGATACGACGGCGGAATCGTGGGATCGCGTCTTTGCGGTCAATGCGCGTTCCGTCTTTCTCGTCGCAAAGTGGGCGGCACGGAATATGATCTACGGCGGCAGGATCCTCTCGATCTCCTCGATTTGGGGCTCGCGCCCCGCGCCGTGCGAGGCGGCGTATGCTTCGTCCAAGGCGGCGGTGGAGAGTTTCACCCGTTCCTTTGCGAAAGAGGTCGGTTCTCTCGGCGTGACGGTCAACGCGATCGCGGCGGGGATGATCGACACCAAGATGAACGCCCGCTTTACCGCCGAGGAGAAGGCGGCTTTTACCGAAAATCTCGCCCTTCGCCGTATGGGCACGCCCGACGAGGTCGCCGCAGCGGCTGTGTTCCTTTCGAGCCCCGAAGCAAGTTATATTACGGGCGCGGTTTTGGACGTAACGGGCGGACTTTGAGAAAGGCTTTCGGTTGCGCATTATGCGTGCGGGCGAAGAGCGATTTTGACGAAAAAAACTCGAAAAAATCTCTCAAAAAACGTTTGACAGGCATATATGACGGTGATAGAATGAAGAAAACCGAAGAGGAAGAAGAGTAGGCGTGTGGCGTCCCTTCAAGAGAGCGCGCGGGTGGTGAGATCGCGGCAGGGAAAGCACGAACGAATGGGCTTCCGAGGGCGGAGCGGAAAGGGAATACCCGAGTATGCGAGCCGGAGTGCGACTCTCCGTCAACAAAGTCGAGCGCATGGTCGTGCGTTAAGAGTGGGCGCTTAGGCGTCAAGCAGGGTGGCACCGCAGGAATACCTGTCCCGGCAAAGAGAAGTTCTTTTGTCGGGGCATTTTTTATACCCTTTCAAAAGATCCCCGAATCGGACAATGCGCCCAAGGGCGCGAAATACCGCAAAAGCGGAAAAGGAGGATAATACCATGAGTAAAGAAGAAAAAGTCGTTCCGTACAAGATCTATCTCGAAGAATCCGAGATGCCGAAAGCGTGGTATAACGTCCGCGCGGATATGAAGGAGAAGCCCGCGCCCCTCCTCAATCCCGCGACGATGCAACCCGTGACCCCCGAGGACCTCGCTCCCGTGTTCTGTGAAGAACTCGTGAAGCAGGAGCTCGACAACGACACCCCGTTTATCGAGATCCCCGAGGAGATCCGTTCTTTCTACAAGATGTATCGCCCGAGCCCCCTCGTGCGCGCTTACTGCCTGGAGAAGAAGCTCGGCACCCCCGCGAAGATCTACTACAAGTTCGAGGGCAACAATACGAGCGGCAGCCACAAGCTGAACTCCGCGATCGCTCAAGCCTACTATGCGAAGAACCAAGGACTCACCGGCGTGACCACTGAGACGGGCGCAGGGCAATGGGGCACCGCGCTCTCGATGGCGTGCGCTTACCTCGGCATCGATTGCAAGGTGTATATGGTCAAGTGTTCCTACGAGCAAAAGCCCTTCCGTCGTGAAGTGATGCGTACCTACGGCGCTTCCGTCACCCCGTCCCCCTCTATGGAGACCGAAGTCGGCAAGAAGATGCTCGCCGAGTTCCCCGGAACGACGGGCAGTCTCGGTTGCGCGATCTCCGAGGCGGTCGAAAAGGCGGTCACCACCCCCGGCTATCGCTACGTACTCGGCAGCGTGCTCAATCAGGTGCTCCTGCACCAGTCCGTGATCGGCCTCGAAGCCAAGGCGGCGATGGACAAGTACGGCGTCAAACCCGACGTGATCATCGGTTGCGCGGGCGGCGGCAGTAACCTCGGCGGTCTCATCGCTCCCTTTATGGGCGAGAAGCTCCGCGGCGAAGCGGACTACGAGATCATCGCGGTCGAACCCGCCAGCTGCCCGAGTTTCACCCGCGGCGTGTATGCCTACGACTTCTGCGACACCGGCAAGATCTGCCCCCTTGCGAAGATGTACACCCTCGGCAGCGGATTTATGCCCTCCGCGATCCATGCGGGCGGTCTCCGTTACCACGGCATGAGCCCCGTGCTCTCCAAGCTCTACGACGACGGCTATATGAAGGCGATCGCAGTCAAGCAGACCGACGTCTTCGCGGCGGCGGAGACCTTCGCCCGCACCGAAGGCATCTTGCCCGCACCCGAGAGCTCGCACGCGATCAAGGCGGCGATCGACGAGGCGCTGAAGTGCAAGGAGACGGGCGAAGAGAAGACCATTCTTTTCGGTCTGACCGGTACCGGCTACTTCGATATGTACGCCTACGAGAAGTTCCACGACGGCGTGATGGAGGACTACATCCCCTCCGACGAGGAGCTCAAAAAGGCGCTCGCGTCTCTCCCCGGCAACAACTGATAGACAAACAAAAAACAACCCCGGCCCGTCGTGAAGTGCATCCCAAAAGTTTTTCATTTCTGTCCAACTTTTAGGGGGTCACCTCACGGCATGGGGTTGTTTTTTTAGCGTTATTAGCTTGCCGTTCTTCCGTTTTCGAAGTTGATTTGCGTTATTTTGACTTCGAATCTGAAAGACGATGCGTTGTTCCCATAAAGAGCGTTGAAAACTTGATTTCCCGAGCCGAGTGATACCGATTCGGTCGTCTTTTGTCCCGCAGATAAGTGCAACCCCGACAGGTTGGCGGTGACTACCCCGATCGCCGACGACTCACCTGCGTAATAGACGCTGATTTCTACGCGAACGCCGTTGATCGCAACGGATTTAGCTTGTATCTCGAGGGTGAAATCGACGTAATAACCGTAGTTGAATCCGGAATCCTTGTAATATGACGAAATGTTCGTTACTTGCGCCGAAGCTTGCGAAATGGTGTATATGGCAGCCTCTTGCGCGTTTACACGTTCTTCTTCCATGTCGTTTTTTCTCCAAGCGGCCGCGCCCATAAAGATACCCAACACGAGAGCCAAAATGATTGCGATAACGAATGCGCGAGCGTAAGGGGAGGTCAGTTTATAATCCGACTTTTGCGTGGAGCCGACCGACGATAGGCTCTTGAATATCTCTTTTTCTTTTTCGGTTAAGCGAGGATACCCTCTTTTTGACAAGGTGGATTCCGTTGCCAGTTGTTTTGCCGTGGCTATATCCGCGGTCTCAGCCTTTACGATTCGATCGTAAATCAGATTGCGTATGATATGAAGTGTGACGGCAAGGGTATATCCGACGATTGCGAGATAGCCGACCCAGTTGATCCCGAAATAAAAAACGGCAATTTGAGACGCGACTGCCGCTCCGCAAAAGATCCAAGAAAGGATAAATGCGATTTTAAGGGGGCGCGTCTTTTTCAATGCAATATCGCCGGGATCCTTGCGCTCAGGTGTAGGCGGAACGTCCACCGCTATGCGCCCGTCCTCAAGAGCAAACCCAATCGCGCGATATTTCGCTCCCCGATATTCGAATTCGACCTCATAAACGGGTAAAATGTAGCAGTCGGTAAACAAGATTTCCTTTGTGCAGTGTTCGCTGATGTTTTGGACGTGGTCTCCTGGATAGTTGATATAAGGTCGCGATTCGCGTTTTAGATCTTCTTCTCCGAATGCTGTCGGCGTGGGGATCCTGCCGTTGCCGACGGTTTTGCGCTCGCCTTCGGTCGCAATCATCGGTTTGAGCGCCGCGTTTTCTTTTGCCTTTTCAACCATTGTTTGCAACGTGTAATTGCGGAAAAGGGATTCGCGCAGGCGGTCGTTCTTTCTATCGTCACGGTTCAAGCCCGCACCGACGGCGTCTTCGGAACAATGCGTCGAAAAGGGATGCCAATCCGTGACGGTTCTGGTTTTCCACTCCCAATCATCGTAAAATCTTTTCGCGTCGGAATCGTACTTTCGGACTTTTTCCTGATACTGTTCTTGCCTATCGTATCCGACGTTTGCCGTCGCATCGGTTTCGAGGTGCAGCTTTCCGTAAACGATCTCGCAATCCCCCTTTTTAACTTCGCCGAAAGTAATGTCCGCAACGTCCGGCGTGGTGTCGGTATCTGTTGTCAAACGGAGCAAAACACTACGAAAAAAATCTTCTTCCCGCAAAGAAGCGGGAAGAAAATATACGTTATCGAACTTCATCATCTCGATTTTTAGAATGCTACGCGCTCAAAAGCGGGTGTATTGTTTTGCGGAATGGCAATAATCGCCGTCTTGCCGTCCTTGAACTTGACTTCATACTGTGTGCCGAGATAGCTCTTGTTGCCGAGGAACTTAAAGGTGATGTTGCTTCCCATTACAGTGACCGATTCGATGTTGGATTTGTCGAAGAAGTAGTCCTCCAGTCTTTCTCCGTAGATCATCAACTTGCCTTTGTTTTCCTTTTTCCCCTTGCCGAGATAAGCGAAAGGCAATTTGCCGTTTTTGAAATCGCTCCCCGTCACTCTGCCGAACACATTAAAGTTCAGACGTAAAAACATTGTGAAAAAACCTGCCATAATTTTCCTCCCTTGTTGCTACCAATTTGGTAGTTTATGCCTTATTTTACTACCAAAATGTTAATATGTCAATACTTTTTTTGGAGAAGGTTTCTATGGATGTTTTTTTAGGGAAGCGGTTGCGGGAATTGCGTGAAGAAAACCACTATACCCAAAGGAAACTTGCGGAGTTGTTGCACTTGAACAGCGTTACGTATTTGCACTATGAGAAAGATCAGCGCGAACCGCCGCTTTCGGTGCTTGTCGATATTGCGCTTTTTTACAACGTTTCGGTGGATTATCTTTTGGGATTAAAGGACTATTGAAAGCGCATTGTTCCTTTAGACTATCGATAAGCTCTCGGCTACGGTCGGGAGTCTTTTCGTTATTGACATCGCGCGCGAGAAAGAATATAATGGTCACACAGGCGCAAATGGATATAACGAATCGCGTCACGGAGGATACTATGAAAAGGAAATGGTTGATTATCGTTTCGATCTTGCTCGTTGCGGCGCTGGCGCTCTGCTTTGCGGCGTGCAACCTGATCTCGCGCGACAGCGCGGACAGCGGCCCCGGCGGCGAGAAGGGCGGCGACGCCGCAGATATGACGGAGAGCTATCGCGAGGTGCGGACCCAACTGGAAGAACTGACCGACGTCTTGATCCCTATGCTCGGTAATGCGGATGCGGATCTGCAGATCTTGGACGGAAACGGCGCGCAGGGCTTCAACGTGACGATCACGGGGCGGGTCTCGCAGGAGACGTTCGATACCTTCGTGCGCTATTTCGATGAAGAGTTCGCCGATTGGGAGCGCTCGGACGGCGGCGACGAGGCGCCTTATCCGACGATGATGTACCGCGGCGAGAACGGCATGGTCGGCGTCGCTTGGATCGACGGCGATAAGAAACTGCTCGTGACGGTTATGCTCGGGCAGTCGGGCGGCAACGGACGCAAGGATCACGAGCACGAAGGCGAGTGGATCGTGGATACCCTTGCGACCTGCACGCAGCGCGGCACGCGTCATCGCGTTTGCACGATCTGCGGCGAAACCCAAACCGAAAGCTACGGCGACCTCGGTCACGTCGGTGATTGGGTCACCGTGAAAGAAGCCACTTGCACGGACGACGGCAAGGAGATGCGCGTCTGTACGGCGTGCGGTCAAACCGACACCCAAAAGATCGACAGGACGGGTCACACGCCCGACGGCGCTGCGCATACGGTGAAGTCCGTGACTTGCGGCGTGGGCATCAAATACACGATCTGCGCGACTTGCGGCGCCTATGTGTACGCCGTGAACCCCGCGGACACCGCCCAACACCATCGTTTCGATGAAAACGGCGTTTGCACGACCTGCGGCGAGCATCGTGCGACCGAAGGCTTGATCTACGACACGACGGGCGACACCGCGGTGGTGATCGGCTACTATGGCGCGGAGACCGAGATCTTTATTCCCTCGTATTACGACGGCAAGCGCGTGACCGAGGTCGGCGAAAATGCCTTTAAGGAGAGCAATTTGACGGCCGTCACGATCGCCGAAGGCGTCGAAAAGGTGGGAGAATATGCTTTCTCTTCCTGCAACGCTTTGGTTTCTGTGACCATTCCCGCCACGTTGACGGACCTTGAAATGAGTTCCTTCGCGTACAGTCGCGCGATTCGGGAGATCCACTACGGCGGCGAATTGGAAGGCTGGCTCGGTATGGCGAATCTTTATGGGATCATGAACGATCACGCGATCGGCCGCGTCCTGTATATCGACGGGGAATTGATGGAAGGAGCGCTTTCGATCCCCTCCGGCATCAAGAACGTTCCGAGTTATGCGTTCTATATGCACAACGGCTTGACGTCGCTGTCGATGGGCGACGGGATGCTTACCATCGGCGATAATGCGTTCAGGTACTGCGGTGATTTGGCGGAAGTGAACTTTGCGCCTACGGTCAAGAGCATCGGAGAAGAAGCTTTCTATAGTTGCCCGATCACGACGCTTGAATTACCCGCTGCGCTTACGCGGATCGAAAGAGACACGTTCGGTTCTTGTCGTGATTTGGTCACCGCGCGGCTCCCGCTCGGAATCAAGAGCATAGGATACGGTGCGTTTGCCGAGTGTATCAGTATGACCAAGATCAATCTGCCCGAAGGGCTGACCGAGATCGGGGACAATGCGTTCGGAGATTGCTCCGCCTTGACGTCGCTCGCCTTCCCCTCTACCTTGACGAAGATCGGGGATCGCGCCTTGATCTCTTGCGGTTGCAAACTGACGTCCCTTACGGTTGCAGAGGGGAACCCCGTCTATAGGAGCGAGGGCAATTGCCTGATCGAGACGGCGAAGAGGACCGTGATCCTCGGATGCAACGTGAGCGTCATTCCGCGCGGCATTTTGGTGATCGGCAAAGACGCCTTCGTTAATTGTTCCTCGATGACGGCGATCGCGCTTCCCGATACGCTGACCACGATCGAAGAGCGTGCATTCGGATTCGCTCGCAAATTGACTTCGATCACGATCCCGAACGAGGTAACCGAGATCAAGGCGTCAGCCTTCTCTTCGTGTAGCGGACTGACCACGGTGAACCTGTCCCTCGGGCTTGAAAAGATCGGCGAACGTGCCTTTGATTGCTACAATTTGACCGACGTCAACTTCGGCGGCACCAAGGCGCAATGGAACGCGATCGAGAAGGAAGAGGGATGGCTCCGCACCAACGGCGATTGTACGATCCATTGCTCGGACGGCGACCTCGAAAAGGAATAAGCGCTCGATTTATCCAAAAGAAAAAGCAGCCTGCGGGCTGCTTTTTTCGTGGAAGAGCGTTTTGCTCCGACCTGCAAGAGCGCCTTGTTCTGCGCGGCGTTTTGTGCTATACTGATTGGAAAAGGGGGAGCCGCTATGGAATACAGAGTATTTGAAGATAAAATCCTCGTTCGCCTTGACAAAGGGGACGAGATCACGAATCGTTTGCTTGAGGTGGCGAAGAAGGAGCATTTGACCCTCGCCTCGGTGTCGGGCATCGGCGCGACCGACGACTTCGAAGTGGGGGTTTTCGACCTCGCGCGTTCGGATTACGAGCATTTCCGATTCTCGGGGAACCACGAGATCGTCGCCTTGGTCGGCAATATCACGACGAAAGACGGCGCGCCGTACCTTCACCTGCATATCACCTGCGCGGGCGAAGGGGGCAAGATCGTCGGCGGACATCTTTTCAGCGCAAACGTCTCGCTGACGGCGGAGATCTTCCTCGGCAAGGCGGCGGGCAACGCGGATAGGCTGCGCGACGAAGCGCTCGGCATCAATAAGATCCGCTTTGAATCGTGAAGCAGTAAAAAGGTTTTCAAATAAAAAGACGGCGCCTTTATTAAGTCGCCGTTTTTTATACTCACTTGTTTTTCAATACGCTTTTCTGCCGCAGAGAAAGTCGATGGATACGTCAAAAAGGTCGGCAAGTTTTACAAGGTTTTCGAGGGAAGGTTCCGCCTTTCCGTTTTCGTAACGGATATAGGAAGGTTGCGCAAGTCCCAAAGCGCTCGCCACTTGGCGTTGGGTCAGGCGGTGCAACTTACGCAATTCGATCAAATCTTTACGAAAGACTTCCACGGAGGTTTGTCCTTATCCCTTCTGTTGACAATTATAGCGATTCGCTATACAATGATGATAATCGATAGCATAACGCGATCGGCTTTGACAGCGGTAGGGAGGAGAGAAATGGCAGATGAATTGAACGTGATCGTTTCCGGCAAGTACGCAGGACAAAAAATCGTGCTTGCCGCTAGCAACATGGCGTATTTGAAAGAGTCGAGAGTGAGTATCTTTTCGGAGACGGTTGAGTCCATTCGCATCATCGACGCAAAAGACGGCAGCGCGCTAACCGGATATTTGGTGGCGGGGATCGTGGGTGCGCTCGTCGCGAAAGATCTCGGCGGGTACTCTTTGGTGGAGATCACTTGGAAAGGAGGAGAGAAATCCATTGCCAAAATGACGAAAGGCGGGGACGATATGCTTATCGCGGCGGCATACGGAAATGTCGGCAGCAGCACGCCGGAACAAGCCTTCAACAACGAATGGGAGCAAGCGAATAAGAACGTAAAGGCGTGGACGTCTCTCGGCAAATGGGAGAAATGCAAGATTAATTCTTTGAAAGTGCTTGCGATCCTTTTGATTTTGGGCGCGATCGCGGGCGGCGTCCTTTTCGGCTTGGAAGGGATCATTTGGGCGGCGGCGCTGTGCGTGATCGTCCTCGGTCTGTTTGCGTGCTTGCTGTACTTGGTCTATTACAGAAAGCGGAATGCGACGAGCGTAGAGAAAATGCGTGTGGGCGGGGCGGCTCGTGCAAAACTCGAAGATGGAAAAATCGTTTTTCGACCCGGCGCAACTTCAATCAAGTCGATAAGCAAGAAATATGTCGGGAAAGCCGATTCTCTCGTGATTCCGCGAAGCGTAAAGATGATCAATCCGGTATTTCAAGGTTATGGTGGAAAAATAAAGTCCGTTTATTATGAAGGAGATCTTCGAGAATGGTGCGCCATCGCGGGATTAGGCAATCTTCCGAAGGCGAACTGTGCCCTGTACGTTCAGGGCGAGAAGGTAACCGGTGATCTTGTACTTCCCGACGGAATAAGAACGATCGAATCGTGCGCGTTCTCTTATATGGAAGATTTGACGAGTGTGATCATTCCCCAAGGCGCGTCGCGTATAGACGATCTCGTCTTCAGCCATTGCACCGGCTTGACTTCCGTAACCATTCCCGTTACCGTAAGGGACATTGGCTACGGCGCCTTTGATCGCTGTATCAATTTGACCTCTATCATTTATCAGGGCACGACTGCACAATGGAATGCGATTACGAAAAGGCAGAAATGGGATAAAGAAATGGGCTATTATGCGGTTATTTGCACGGACGGGAGGCTTGAGAAGTATTAAAAGGCTTTCGACCGAACGAGGGGGCGCAAGCCCCTTCTTTTTTTATAAATAGGACTGCACACCACGAATATATACACAAAAACTGCATAAAAAATAAAAAATATTAAAAATTATCAAATTATATGCACTTTTTATTTGACCGCCTCGCGTGCGCGGCGTATAATATGGATACGATAACTCGTTTAGGAGATAGTAAAAATGGATAAAAAGGACATCAAGAAAGTCGTACTTGCTTATTCGGGCGGTTTGGACACCTCGATCATCATTCCTTGGCTCAAGGAAAACTACAACAACTGCGAAGTCATCGCCGTCGCCGCGAACGTCGGACAGGCGGACGAACTGGACGGACTGGAAGAAAAGGCGATCAAGACCGGCGCAAGCAAGATCTACATTCTCGACCTCACCGACGAATACGTGAACGAATATATTTTGCCGACGATGCAGGCGGGCGCTCTTTACGAGGAGTATTACCTCGGCACTTCGCACGCACGTCCCGTGATCGCGAAGGCTTTGGTCGAGATCGCGAAGAAGGAGAAGGCGGACGCGATCTGCCACGGTTGCACCGGCAAGGGCAACGATCAGGTGCGTTTCGAGCTCGGCATCAAGCACTTCGCTCCCGAAATGAAGGTCATCGCCCCGTGGCGCGAATGGTCGATCAAGTCGCGTGAAGAGGAGATCGAGTACGCCGAGGCGCACAATATTCCTTTGAAGATCAACAAGGAGACCAATTACAGTAAGGACAAGAATCTCTGGCACCTGTCCCACGAAGGCCTCGACCTCGAGGACACGGGCAACGAGCCGCAGTACGAGAAGAAAGGCTTTCTCGAGATGGGCGTTTCCCCGATCGACGCGCCCGACGCGCCGACCTACGTCGAACTTGAGTTCGTGAAGGGCGTGCCCGTCACCTTGAACGGCGAGAAGAAGAGCCCGAAAGAGATCATTCTCGCGCTCAATAAGCTCGGCGGCGCGAACGGCATCGGACTTATTGACATCGTCGAGAACCGTTTGGTCGGCATGAAGTGTCGCGGCGTGTACGAGACTCCGGGCGGCACGATCCTTTACAAGGCGCATTCCTATCTGGAGAGCGTGACTTTGGACAAACTGACGATGCACGAGAAAGAGAAGCTCGCGATCACCTTCGGCGAACTCGTCTACAACGGACAATGGTTCAGCCCGCTCCGCGAGGCTCTTTCCGCCTTCGTGACCAAGACGCAGGAATGCGTGACGGGTAAGGTCCGCCTGAAGCTCTACAAGGGCAACGTGATCAAGGCGGGCGTTTGGAGCGACTATTCCCTCTACAGCGAGGAGATCGCCACCTTCGGCGAGAGCGACTACGATCAGACCGATTCCAAGGGCTTCATCACCCTCTACGGTCTGCCGACCAAGGTGCAGGCGATCGTGAACGCCAAGGCGAAGAAGTAATATGAGCAAACTTTGGGCGGGACGCGCAAGCGGCAAGATCAACGAGGCGGCGGAGTCTTTCAACGCCTCGATCTCCTTTGATAAGCGGCTGATCACCGAGGACGTCAAGGGCTCGATCGCGCACGCCGCGATGCTCGGCAAGCAGGGGATCATCCCTCAAAAGGATTCGGATATGATCATCGAGGGACTTGCGGGCATTTTGGACGACCTTTCGTCGGGGGCGCTCGAGGTGGACATGACCGCCGAGGACGTGCATACCTTCGTCGAGCAGGCGTTGATCGCGCGCATCGGCGACGCGGGCAAAAAACTGCATACCGCGCGCAGTCGCAACGACCAGGTCGCCCTCGATATGAAGCTCTATGCGCGGAACGCCGCGGAAGAGATCGTCTATTCTTTGAAGACGCTGGTCGCCGCGCTCGCGGACAAGGCAGAAGCGTACAAGGGCGCCGTGATGAGCGGCTACACCCATCTGCAGCGCGCGCAACCCGTGACGTTCGGCCATCACCTCGCGGCGTACTGTTATATGTTCCTGCGCGATATGGATCGCATAAAGGACGCGACCAAGCGGCTGAATCTTTCGCCGATCGGCAGCGCCGCCCTCGCGGGCACGACCTTTCCGACGGACAGAAAGTTCGAGGCGTCTACGCTCGGCTTCGACGGCGTCGTGGAGAACAGTATGGACGGCGTGTCCGACCGTGACTACGTCGTGGAGCTTTCCGCCGATCTGGCGCTCGTGATGACCCATCTATCCCGTCTGTCCGAGGAGATCGTGCTGTGGTCGAGTTTTGAATTCGGCTACATCACCCTTTCGGACGATTTCACGACGGGATCCTCGATCATGCCGCAGAAGAAGAACCCCGACATCGCCGAACTCGCGCGCGGAAAAACCGGCAGGGTGTACGGCGATCTGGTGTCGATCCTGACCGTCCTCAAGTCCCTACCGCTTGCCTACAACAAGGATATGCAAGAGGACAAGGAAGGCTTTTTCGATGCGGTGGATACCGTCAAGGCGTGCCTCGGCGTTTGCGCCCCGATGATCGCGGGGATCACGGCGAAGACCGACCGCATGGCGCAGGCGGCGAAAGAGGGCTACATCAACGCGACCGACCTTGCGGATTACCTCGCGAAGAAGGGCGTGCCTTTCCGCGAAGCCTACAAGCTCGTCGGCGAGATCGTCCGTGACGCGACGGCGAAGGGCGTCACGCTCGAGGAGATCCCGCTCGAGGAATACAAGAAGCGCTCCCCCGCCTTCGACACCGACCTTTACGAGGAGATCAGCCTCGAGACCTGCGTGGCGAAACGCACGTCCGAAGGGGGCACGGCGGTCTCGTCGGTCGAGAAACAACTCGTCTCGATCCGCGCCAAACTGAATAAGTATTGAGATAAAAATCATTGAAAAAAGGGCGTCGGCGCCCTTTTTTTATGCCTATTCCTTTCGCTTACCGACGGAGTTTTTTGCATTCCTCGAAGAGCGGCGCCCGAACGACGTAAAGTGGATAATTCTCCGGGGACGACAAACGAAAAGACTGCGGTATGCCCATCTCCGATAAGCGGTCTGCGGATTCTTTCTCGACGGGGGCGTTGGTTTCGGTGCGAAGGTCGCAAAAAGCGCAGTTCGCTACGACCAGCAACAGCGGCTCGCTCGCGGCGTACAGATAGTGTTCGGCTTTGATGACGGCGATCGCCTCTTTGATTTCGGAGGGGAGAGGAATGCCCATATCGAGCAAGGGCATCGCGTTTTGATAGGCGAGTTCGCACAGTTCGCCCCCTGCGTTTTGGGCGTAACGGATCGCTCTTTCCGCGTTGTTCGTAAGGTAGAAAGCGCCGTATTCGAAGTTCTTTGCCGTTCGATACAGGCGCAAAGTCGATTTGCAAAACAGGTCGTATCGGTCGTGCGTTTCCCTTCGATAGGCGTCTATCTTGGTTTGGTTAAAGGGATCTTTGGCAAAGCGTTGCGCAAAGGGCAAAAAGCGTTCGCAGGCGTCGGCGAGGTGCTTGCGCTTTTCCGCATTCGCCGTCACGGACGCCTTTCTCGTTCCGTGATAGAGCAGGGCGCGGCAGACGGATTGCGGATCCCCCGCAAAGGGTGGGATCTCGTTTAAGTTTTCGATCGGTTGACAGTAAAGCATCTTTTTCTCCTCTCGTCAGTATAACACCCCGCGTTGCCGAAAGCAATATCTCGAACGCGGGTCGTATCGGGCGCGGATTATTGACCGAAGGCGATTTACGCGCTATAATAGGATAAAACGGTCGCAAAGGAGAAAAATATGTGTTTCAAAAAAGTTGATTGTTTGATTTGGATCCGTTTCGACGGAGAAAAGATGATGTTGCGTCTTCGCGCGGAAGGGGACGGGTCGCAGTATAACGACTTTTTCACGATCGAGCGCATTCTCCCCGGCGGGCAGGGCGCCGACGTGGCGTACACGTTGCCCTTCAAGGAGATCGCCGACGTCACCTATAATACTTCCTATGCGCCCGACCTCTGCACGATCTCTTTCGATATGGGGTCGGACACGAGGTTTCGCGACATCGAGGTGGATCGCCATTGTTTCAACCTCTTCCTCGTTCGCAAGATGATCAAGATCTGGAAAAAGAGCAAATAAAAGGCGTCTTCGCCTTTTTACGAAAAAGCCCCGAGATGCTCTCGAGGCTTCTTTTTTTTATTCGGAATAATAGGGAGAAATGCTTAGGATTCGCTCTTGTCCGACTCGATCTTTTCGACGGATTCCGCCGTTTTTTCAAGGGCTTTTTTGATCTTCTTTTTCGGCACGATCCACCACAAGCTGACGGCGGCGACCACGACGTACGCGGCGATCGGGCAGAAGGCGCCGACGCCCACCGCGGCGGTGTAGACGACGAGGCTCATGATGCTCCTGAGGTCGAGGCGAAAGGCTTTCGCCTTTTCTTCGGGGTGCGCGAGCCCGTTTTCCTTGACGATGAAGTAGAACATCACGTGGAAAGCGATACACGCGAGCGCCATATCCGCGAAGTAGACGGTGACGGGCGCCCACGAAGAGGGATATTTGCCCGCCCACGCGGTCGTATAGGGAATGAAGGAGATGATGAAGAGCCAGACGATGTTGCTCCATAGGATCTTGAGGTTGATGGTCTCGACGTCGTGGAAGACCATATGGTGATTGACCCAGTAGATCGCGACGAAGAAGAAGCTCAGGAGGTAGCCGAGCAGGGTCGGCGCGAGCGCCCCGAGATCCCAAATCTTGTCGCCTGCGGGCAGACTGAGTTCCAAGACCATGATCGTGATGATGATCGCGAGCACGCCGTCGCTGAATGCTTCCAAACGGGTTTTGGTCATAGTATCTCCTTTTTGCGTTCGAAGGGGGGCGCCCATTTTCACGCGGTTCGATACCTTGACTATATCCGATAAGCGGCGGTTCGTCAAGGTTTTTTCTTCGGCTTCGGCGGGAAAAGAAAAATCGATAAAACAGTTGTATTTCGCATTTATGTATGCTAAAATAATAAAACGATTATAAATGTAGGAGTGAACTATGTTAGATTATATGTTTATGGCCGCGGTAGATCCGGGCGTGCGTACGATCATCTCGAATATCCTGATCATCTTGATGTCCCTCATCTCGATCGCCATCGTCGTGATCGTTATGATGCAAGAAGGCGAGACGGGCGGCGTATCCGCGATTTCCGGCGGCAGCAACGAGACCTATTTGAACAACAACAAGGGCGCGACCAGGGAGCAGAAACTCAAGCGTGCTACCTTGATCCTCGGCGCCGTGATGCTCGTTCTCTCTGTGGTCTTCTTTATCGTCAAGCCCCTCTGAGGCGCGGCTATTCGCATATTCGACAGATAAGGGGGGCAGAGAGCCCCCCGTTTTTTTAGGAAGGTATGGAAGGGATCAAGATCATCGCCACCAATAAGAAAGCCTACCACGAGTTCTTCATAGACGAGACCTATGAGGCAGGGGTGGTTTTGGTCGGCAGCGAGGTCAAGAGCGTGCGCGCGGGCAAGGTCAGCTTCGCGGACAGCTTTATCTCCGTGAAGGACGGGCAGGCGATCCTCGAGAACTTCCACATCACGCCCTACGAAAAGGGCAGCGCCTTCAATCCCGACGCCAGGCGCGACCGCACCCTTCTCCTCAATAAGCGGGAGATCGACAAACTGCGCGCGGCGGTGGAACGGAAAGGCTATACGATCGTCGCGACCAAGATCTATTTGAAGCATTCCCTCGTGAAGTTCGAGATCGGACTCGCGCGGGGCAAGCACAACTACGACAAGCGGCAATCGCTCAAGGAAAAACAACTCGACCGCGACGCGCGGCGAGCAGTACAAGGAGACTGAATATGAATAAGGAAAGCATTTGTTTACACGGCGGCTACAACCCCAAGACCGGTGAGGCGAACGTCCTGCCGATCTACCAGAGCACGACCTACGCTTACGATACCCCCGAGGAACTCGCGCACCTCTTCGACGTGCCGAAGGACGGGCATATCTATACCCGCATTTCCAACCCCACGACGGCGGCGCTCGAGGAGAAGCTCGCGCTCTTGGAAGGCGGCGTC
>Ga0265300_10000088_pt1 | contig 101646 bp, 83 predicted proteins | sample AusTroGonzalo_MG_FD_193482 | JGI IMG/M metagenome (GOLD analysis project Ga0265300, IMG submission 193482) | Bovine rumen microbial communities from tropical cattle in Woodstock, Queensland, Australia - Gonzalo_03 | ecosystem: Host-associated > Mammals > Digestive system > Stomach > Rumen ... | reverse complement strand
GGTTTATGCATCTTATCGGGGGCAAACCTTTCTGAAGAAAGGTTATTCCCCCGTACCCCCTTTCCCAAGACTTTTAATATTAATTTATCCCCCATATGGCACACTAAATAAAAGCAAGAGTTTTACATTCTTGTGTATGTGCCATATGGGGGATAAATTTAAAACTAAGAGTTTTAGGAAGGGAGTTTGAGGGATAACCCTTTTTCAAAAGGGTTTCCCTCAATAAAACGTGTAGACTTCTGTATGAGTACAACCCATAGACGGGGATGTATTTTACCTTTTCAGACCCTGCATAAAGCCATCGAGTTCGGTACAGCAGACATCGCCGCCGATGAGGGTACCTTCATAGACCATAAGGGTAAGCTGCATACAGTCTTTATCGTGACCCTCATAATTCAGGACGGGATAAGTATAAATCTCGACGGTTTTACCCTTGTACTTTTCGAGATCGAAGCCCTGCTGTTTCTGGAGATCGTTATAATTGCTGTAGGCTTCGCTCCATTCCTCGGGGACAGTGACTGTTCGGCAGGATGAGCAGGTGTCGGAAGTCTCCCAGCCCATTTCGCGGATGAAGTTCTGACGGTCTGACTCGGTCTTCATACTGTAGGCAGCAGGCGGACGCGAGCCTGCTGCTCTGACGGCGAGGAAAAGCAGGGCGGCGATCAAGACGGCAGCACCTGCGAGCCACAGCTTTGGTTTTCTGAGCTTTACGGATCTGATGAACATAGCATACCTCTTTCTTCGGGCGCAGGGCGCGTCCGATGTTTTTGTAAAGTATATGCTTGTATTTTGCCGATAATGACTGCTTGACAATTATCTTAAATAGTTATATAATTAGATTATTGTTTTGGCAGAAAGCTGAGAGCAGATCAGATATCCGCGCACTAAAATGAAAGGCGCCGCTCTCGCTTGCTGCTCGTTGCAGACAGGAGAGACGACATACAAAAGACAGCCGACGGCAAGCCATCGGCGGAACGGAGTTAAGAAAGATGAAAAAGACAAAAAGAGATCCCTCGCTTGTAGAGCGGCTCTGCACCGATCCCGAAAAAGGACTGACCTCGGCGCAGGTACAGGAGAGGATCAATGCAGGGATGGCGAACACGCCTGTCAAGCCGCCTTCAAAATCGGTGGGACAGGTAATTGCCGAGAACGTATTCACTTACTTCAACCTGATATTCACGATACTGAGCGTACTGCTTATCATGGCAGGATCCTATAAAGATCTGACATTCCTGCCGATCATCATTGTGAATACAATGATCGGTATCATACAGGAGCTGAGATCCAAAGCGACCCTCGACAAGCTGACCGTACTCAATGCGCCGACAGCGCGGGTCATACGAGACGGTGTGCAGTCTGAGATCGCATCTGATATGCTGGTCATAGATGACATTGTGATCTTCAAGGCAGGAGATCAGATACCTGCGGACGCTGTGGTCATCGAGGGAAAGCTCTCGGCTAACGAAGCATTGCTGACAGGTGAGGCTGACGAGATCGTCAAGGAGACGGGAGCGCAGCTGATGTCGGGAAGCTTTGTAGTTTCGGGCAGCTGCAAGGCAAGGCTTACTCAGGTGGGAGCAGACTCCTACATCTCTAAGCTGACGCTTCAGGCAAAGCAGCAGAAGAAGGGCGAGCAGTCGGAGATCATACGCTCGCTGAACCGTATCGTAAAGATCGCAGGATTTATCATCATACCCATAGGCGGCATACAGTTCTATCAGTCATACATAATGAACGAGAACCCCTTTAACAGCAGCATACGTTCAATGGTGGCATCGGTCATCGGTATGATACCCGAAGGACTTTTCCTTGTTGCGAGCGTAACGCTGGCAGTCAGCGCGATGAGACTTGCAAGGAACAAGGTACTTGTACACAACATGAAGTGTATCGAGACGCTGGCTCGTGTAAACGTGCTTTGCGTGGACAAGACCGGAACCATCACCGAGAACACAATGAGAGTTACGGGCATCAAGCCCCTTGACGGCAGCAGCGAGGAAGAGCTGAATGTTATCCTCAGTGATTTTGCGGCTGAACAGGCGGCAGACAACATCACCATGACTGCTATGAAGCAGAAGTTCTGCACGCCGTCGGGCAGGGTGTGTTTATCGCACACGGCGTTCTCATCGGAATTCAAATACAGCAGCGTGAGCTTTGAAAAAGAAGCCTACGTGCTGGGTGCTCCCGAGTGGATACTCCGTGACAGTTACGGCAAATACCGCGAGGAGATAGAGACCTACGGACGCAAAGGATACAGAGTTATCGTATTTGCGAAGTATAACGGCGAAGTCAGCGGCAAGGCTCTGACAGAAGAAGTTGAGCCGAGGGCTCTGATAATGCTCTCTAACCCCATAAGGGCAACAGCTCCCGAAACATTCAGGTTCTTTGCGGATCAGGGTGTGGAAGTAAAGGTCATCTCGGGTGACAACCCCATTACAGTATCTGAAGTCGCACGTCAGGCAGGCATCGAGAATGCCGAGAGATACATTGACGCATCTACTTTGACTACAGATGAATCAATATACGAAGCTATGCAGAGCTATACGGTGTTCGGGCGTGTTACTCCCGATCAGAAGAGAAAGTTCGTAAAGGCTTTGCAGCAGCAGGAAAAGACAGTTGCTATGACGGGTGACGGTGTAAACGACATCCTTGCTCTGAAAGATGCAGACTGCTCGGTGGCTATGGCATCGGGAAGCGAAGCGGCTGTACAGGCGGCTCAGCTGGTACTGCTGGATTCGGATTTCTCCCATATGACCAGCGTGGTCATGGAAGGCAGACAGGTCGTAAACAATATGGAACGGTCGGGAAGCCTGTTCCTCGTAAAGAACATCTTCTCGGTAATTCTTTCCATACTGGCGATAGGTTTCGGAGTGACATACCCTCTGACGCCCTCGCAGATCACTCTCATCAGTTTGTTTACTATTGGTATCCCCGCGTTCCTGCTCTCACAGGTGCCCGATCACGATCTTATCAAGGGTCACTTTATGAAGAACGTCATTCTCCGTGCTCTGCCGGGTGCGCTTACGGATGTTTTCGTAGTTGTTGCGATGGTGGTTTTCGGCACGATCTTCGGAGTTACTCAGGATGAGATAACCACGAGTTCGACGGTGCTGCTTTCGGTAGTCGGAATTATGGTCCTGTACCGTATCAGTAAGCCTATGGACGATTACAAGAGAGCTATCGTCTTCGGCTGCGCCGCCGGTCTGATTGTCGGTTTCAGACTGATGGGCGGAATATTCGGTACAACGAGCCTCTCAACAAAGAGCCTGCTGCTCTGTATAAACTTCGGTATCATGACCGATACTTTCCTCAGACTGCTGACCTATATCATCAGACAGACAGAGTCCATCCTGATGCTGAGACGCAGCCGTACTAAGGAAGAAGAAGCAGAAGCGAAGCTGACAAGCTGATCTCCTCACTTAACGGTGGTACTCATGCAAAAGTTTATGCATCTTATCGGGGGCAAACCTTTCTTCAGAAAGGTTATTCCCCGTACCCCCCTTCCCAAGACTTAAAATATTAATTCAGCCCCCATATGGCACTTCAAGAAAAGCAAGAGTTTTACATTCTTGTTAGTGTGACATATGGGGGCTGAATTTTAAACTGAAAGTTTTAGGAAGGGAGGTTGAGGCAGCTTAACCTTCTTTCAGAAGGGCTTCCCTCAACAACGCATATAAAACCTCTGTATAGGTACCGCCGTCAAGCGAGGGGATCAGTTTCTTATCTGAGTTGCCACGAGGCTTTCGCCGCAGTAGATCTCACGGAGCTTAGGCTTTTCGATCTTGCCTGTAGGATTTCTCGGTACATCGGCGAAGATGATCTTTCTGGGTCTTTTATATCTGGGGAGCTTATAGCAGAACTCATTGACTTCGTCCTCAGTAAGCTCCATACCGTCCTTAACGGAGATGATGGCAGCAGCGATCTCGCCCTGTCTCTTATCGGGGAGACCGATAACGGCAACGTCCTTGATCTTGGGATTGGAGCGGAGGAAGTCCTCGATCTGAACGGGGTAGAGGTTTTCGCCGCCTGAGATGATAACGTCTTTCTTTCTGTCAACGAGGAAGATGAAGCCGTCCTCGTCCTCCTGAGCCATATCGCCTGTGAAGAGCCAGCCGTCTTTGAGGGTCTCATTGGTGGCTTTTTCATCGCGGTAGTAGCACTTCATAACACCGGGGCCTTTGACGCAGAGCTCGCCGACGCCGCCTCTGGGGACGGTCACGCCGTTTTCGTCAACGATCTTGACCTCCCAGCCGAAGCCTGCCTTTCCGATAGCGCCCACCTTGTGGATATTCTCGACACCGAGGTGTACGCAGCCGGGGCCGATGGACTCGCTGAGGCCGTAGTTGGTATCGTACTGGTGTTTGGGGAAGATATTTTTCCATCTTGCGATAAGGGAGGGGGGCACAGGCTGTGCGCCGATGTGCATAAGTCTCCACTGACCCAGCTCATATTCCTCAAGGTTGATCTCTCCGCGGTCGATAGCGTCCAGGATATCCTGAGCCCAGGGCACGAGGAGCCAAACGATAGTGCAGTGCTCGCGGGAGACTGTTTCGATAATGGACTTGGGCTTAACGCCTTTTAAGAGTACAGCCTTGCTTCCCGAATAGAGTGAGCCGAACCAGTGCATCTTGGCACCCGTGTGATAGAGGGGCGGTATACAGAGGAAAACATCGTTCTTCTGCTGGTGGTGGTGAGCCTGCTCGACTTTTGCGGAGTGCATGAGGCTGGTGTGATCGTGGAGGATAGCCTTGGGAAAACCAGTTGTGCCCGATGAGAAGTAGATAGCGGCGTTGTCGTCATCTGTGATCTCGATGTCGGGGGCGGTAGAGGGGAAGTTTGCAGCCTGACTGTCATAATGCTCTGCAAAGGAGGGGCAGCCCTCACCCACGTAGAAGAGCAGTCTGTTGCGGCTGATGTCATCAGCGATCTCCTCGATACGTCCGATGAACTCGGGGCCGAACATAAGGATATCAACTTCTGCAAGGTCAAGGCAGTACTTGATCTCATCGGAGGCATAGCGGAAATTAAGGGGTACAGCGAGTGCGCCTGTTTTGAGTATGCCGAAGTAGATAGGCAGCCATTCGAGGCAGTTCATCAGCAGGATGCCGACTTTATCGCCTTTCTTGACACCGCGGGAGAGGAGCATATTTGCGAAACGGTTTGCCTTCTCATCGAAGACTTTCCAGGTGATCTCGCGGCGGTAATAGCTGACAGAATCGGACTCTATGAGTTCGTATTCCTTCCAGGTGACGCGCTTTCTTTCGGTTATCTCGGGGTTTACCTCAACGAGAGCGACCTCCGTACCGTAAAGCTCGGCATTACGCTCGAGCAGTTTGGTTATGGGCATTATTAATCGTCCTTTCATTTCGCTTTTGCAGATAAAAGCATAAAATCGTTAAACTATAATAGTATTGTATCACATTTGTTCACAAAAGTAAAGAGCAAAAGAAAAAATATTCCGACGCGATCAAACAAAAAGCGCACGAGGGATCCCGTGCGCTTTGCATACTTTGTTATTCTGATTTGAGTGCGAGTACGGGGTCTTTCTTGGCGGCTTTCTTTGAGGGTATGAATCCGCCTATCATAGTGAGCAGGATACTGAGTCCCACAAGCAGGAGGGAACCGAGGATAGGCAGGCGTGCCTTGATATCTTCCTCGATGACCATTTTGACCACCATATTTGTGGGTATCAGCAGGATTACGGCGAAGAGTATGCCCATGATACCCGAGATAAGTCCGATGATGAACGTCTCGGCGTTGAACACCTGAGCGATATTCCGTTTTGAGGCACCGAGGGCGCGGAGGATACCGATCTCCTTGGTACGTTCAAGGACGGAGATATAGGTGATGATACCGATCATTATGGATGAAACTATAAGTGATACGGCAACGAAAGCGATGAGAATATAGGAGATGGTATTGACTATCGAGGTCACCGACTCCATGATAAGACCGACGTAATCGGTATAGATGATCTTGTTCTCATCCAGGACTTTGTTGTTGTATCTGTCGATGCAGGCGATGATGCCGTCCTTATCGTCAAAGCTGTCGCTGTAGATATTGATCGCATCGGGCTGGTCTTTTTTTACCACGCCGAGGGTCTCGAGGTTATCGGAGAGAGAGCCTGTTGCAACGTAGGTGTTATACACTTCGATCAGTATTATCTTGCCGCCTGATTCGGTCTTGATAAGTTCATCAAGGAGCTTGGCTTTTTCGACCTCATCGGCTTCATAGTAATTCTCCAGGTTTTCGAGGTCGCCGTCCATTTCGCTGAGGATCGAGCTGACATCATCCATATCGAAATTCTTTGTCAGGCTGCTGAACAGGTTGGCTTTGTTGGAGATACTGAGGCTGTTGATATAGGTGATGGCATCCTGTGCCTTTTCGTCATCGCTCTTGGCTTCAAACTTGACGCCTTTAAGGTAGTTATAGCTTTCATCGGCGGTCTGTGCTTTGACCACGGCGCTCTGATCGGTATGCTCCATGAGCCATTCGGTGAGGGCGTAGGTATATCCGATAGTGCCGTCGATGAGGGCAACATCGCTGTCCTTGTTCTTTCTGAGGATGCCGACTATTTTCAGCTTGAGTGAATCTTTGAGCAGGGAATCAAGTTTAGTGGGGTTTGAGGAGATATTATCGAAATATCCCTGACTGTTCTGTTCATAGTAATCGCAGACGGGGATGATGCAATATTCCTTCTCGCAGATCTCCTCGTAGGAGAATTTGAGTTTTTCGGGGGTAAAGCGTTCATCGGAGTCCTCGGTCTCGGAGATCTTTGTGTAGTCCTCGGAGTTGAGGATACCGAGTTTGAACAACGAGCGAGCAGAGATCTCGTTATGCTCATCGGTGACGAGGACGATCTCTTCCTTGCTTTCGGGGTACTTGCCGTAGACGAGCTCGTAACGGTTCTTGTAGGCTTCGCTGACGACCTGGTTTTCGGCACCCGGAAGGAGCTGATCGACTTCACCCGATACCCAGGATTTGCCTGCGTCCGAGGCATCGGCTTTTTTGGAGCCCGAGCGCAGAGTGGAACCGTTTATATTCACGAGGGTACCCATAGGGTCATGGGTATAGATATCGAACTTGGTATTGTAGATATAGGCGATACCGTTCTTACCGATATACTTATGGATCTCGCTGGCAGGGTCGTCAAGGTACTTTTTGAAGTCGGTGAGGTTGTTTTTCTTGACAACGTTTTTCTGCATATCGCGTTTTTCGTACTCGCTCATATTGGCGTAGACCGCGTCATTATCGTGGATACGGGTACGTTCATTTTCGGATTTTTTCTTTATGCCTGTACTGTCGCTGACTATAGCGGACAGGTTGACGGCCCGTTTCTGTATAGTTATGGGGTACGAGGTCATGGTTTCGCGCTGGACATCGGCTATATACCTGTGTACTCCGTTTGAGAGGGCAAGTATCATAGCTATGCCTATAATGCCTATTGAGCCTGCAAATGCGGTAAGAAGGGTACGGGCTTTCTTTGTCCTCAGGTTGCCGAAGCTCAGGGAGAGTGCGGTACGGCGTGACATGGAAGCTCTGCCCAGATTTTTGTGTTCAGCCTGCTGTTCGGTCTCGGGATCGAAGGGCATGGTGTCATCGATGATCCTGCCGTCTTTCAGCCGGACTATCCTGGTGGAATACTGTTCGGCGAGTTCGGGGTTATGGGTGACCATGATGACGAGCTTATCCTTGGCGACTTCGGCCAGCAGATCCATTACCTGAATACCTGTATCCGAGTCGAGGGCGCCTGTGGGTTCGTCGGCGAGGATGATATCGGGTTCGTTGACGAGGGCTCTTGCTATAGCGACTCTTTGCAGCTGTCCGCCCGACATCTGATTCGGCCGCTTATGGAGCTGGTTGCCAAGCCCGACTTTTTCAAGTGCTTCTATCGAACGTTTTTTGCGCTCGGACGGGGATATGCCCGATATCGTGAGTGCGAGCTCGACGTTTTCAAGCACTGTCTGGTGGGCGATGAGGTTATAGCTCTGGAAAATGAAGCCGATGGAATGGTTGCGGTAGCTGTCCCAGTCCTTGTCGGTGTACTTGGCGGTGGACACTCCGTTTATGATAAGGTCGCCGCTGTCGTAACGGTCAAGGCCGCCTATCATATTGAGCATGGTCGTCTTGCCCGAGCCCGAAGGTCCGAGGACAGAGACGAACTCGCTGTCGCGGAAGCTGATGCTGACGCCATCCAGTGCTGCCTGTCTCAATTCGCCTGTGATATATTCTTTTCTCAGTTCATTCAATTGAAGCATATCAAGACCTCCCTCCAATGTCTTATGCTTACTGTTTATAATTTTAACATATTATAACAAAATTGTCAAGAGTTTTTTTGTCCTGGCGCGGACGGCGCTTGACCGAGACGGCTCGGGACGAAGCCCTCGCCTGTCTTTTGGCTGTCGCTTTTCATCTCTGCGACGCTGTTGCGACGGAGTGAGTTCGCGCGGAGTGCCCATATTTACCTTCGTTGTAGTTATGGTGGCTTCTCTCTCCCCCTCCCCCACGGTGAGGGCACACCGAATGAGAAGATCTAACCGCGCTCTGAGGGTGGGGGAATTGCGCCGTCTGCGCTAAGACCGCCGTCCGCGCTAAGGCATCCGCGCACTAATTTGAAAAGCGACTAAGAAGGTTGCAACAGCGTCGCAGGAGGGAGAAGTTACAACCTGTAGGCAGGCGAAGCTTTAGCTGAGCCGTCTCGGTCAAGCGCCGTCTGCGCTAAGACCTTTACAAATAAGATCAAATGTGTTATAATGGTCAAATAAGATAAGAATGGGGATGAGAGATTGGAGCTTTCGGGTATATTTGATTCGCACTGTCATTATGACGATCACGCTTTCGATGAGGACAGAGAAGACATTATCGGCAGACTGCTTTCGGATGGTTCTTCCGTCTGTGCGCTCATGCACGCCGCAACAAACGAGGCGTCCTCGCGTTTTGGTATCGGGATGTCAAGAAAATATGCGAACTACTATACCTCGGTGGGTTTCCATCCCGAGTGCTGCGATGAACTCCCCGATGACCCCGAAGCTGTGCTGCGTTCTCTGCTGGCAGAGGAAAAAGGCATCAGGGCGATAGGTGAAGTGGGACTGGATCTCCATTATGACGGCTGCGACAGGGAGCAGCAGATCGGACTGCTGAGGATGCAGATAAACGTTGCCAAAGAGCACGATCTTCCGCTGATATTCCATTGTCGGGATGCAACGGAGCCTTTCCTCGAACTGATGCGGGAGATGCGTCCGAGAGGAGTAGTGCATTGCTTTTCGGGATCGGCAGAGGTCGCAAGAGAGATAGTCGGACTGGGACTTTATGTGGGTTTTACAGGGATACTGACATTCAAGAACGCAAAGAAAGTCAAGAAGGCTTTTGAGGCAGTCCCCCTTGATAAGTTCTTGCTTGAGACCGACTGCCCGTATATGGCACCGGAGCCGTACCGCGGCAGACGCTGCGACAGTTTCATGATAAGCGAGGTCGCAAAGGTCGGTGCGGAGATAAAAGGCATCACACCGCAGGAGATCATAGATGCGGCAAGAGAGAACACGATGAGGCTGTTTGCTATCAACAGTTGATAATTAAGGCGTCGTCTGTACAGGGTTAAGCGACAAGGGAGCGTAACGCGATAATAAAAAATGTTAGAGAAAATGGATCAGTTTTTTGAAAACAGGCTTGAAGGATATGACGATCATATGATGACCGCTATCGAGGGAGCTTGTGAGTTTTATCCTTTCACGGCTGAGCAGCTGCCCGTTCATGAGGGAGCCTGCGTGCTTGACCTCGGCTGCGGAACGGGTCTGGAACTTGAACACTTTTTTCGGCTCTGCCCGACAGCGAAGATAACAGGCATAGACCTCTCCGAGGGGATGCTCTCGGCGCTGAGGAAGAAGTTTGCGGACAGGGATATAACGCTGACAGTCGGTTCGTATTTCGATGTGGATTTCGGGAAAGATATATATGATGCCGCGGTGTCGGCGGAGAGCCTGCATCACTTTACCAAAGAAGAAAAGATGCCGCTTTATGCGAAGCTCTGTGCCTCGCTGAAAGACGGCGGATATTTCATACTTACCGACTACTTTTCGCAGTCCGATGAGGAGGAAGAGTCGCTCCGTGAGGAGCTTGCTGCTCTGAAAGCAGCGGAAGGCATCAAGGACGGAGAGTTTTATCACTTCGATACGCCCCTTACAGTTGCCCATGAGTGTGAGGCACTGCTCGAGGCAGGTTTCGGCTCGGTGGAAGTGCTGAAAAGCTGGGGTCATACAAGCACTATAAAGGCAGGAAAACAATAAATAATTGACAGCTGACAATTAACTGTCAACTATTAATATAATACAGATCTCCGAGGGAGAGGAAATAAAAAATGGAGACACTTTATTTTGTAATACCTTGCTATAACGAGGAAGAAATGCTCCCGATAACGGCAAGGGCGCTGATCGAGAAAATGGATCAGCTCATAACGGAAGGCAGGATATCTGCCGAAAGCAAGGTCATGTTTGTCGATGACGGCTCAAAGGACAAGACCTGGGAGATCATCGAGAAGCTTCACAGATCGGCACCGATATTTACTGGGCTGAAACTGTCCCGAAACAGGGGACACCAGAATGCTCTGCTTGCAGGACTGATGACCGCCAAGCAGTATGCTGACATCGTGGTCTCGATGGATGCGGACTTGCAGGACGATATCAATGCGGTGGACGGTTTTCTTGACAAGAGAGCCGAAGGCTGCGAGATAGTCTACGGGGTGCGCTCGTCAAGAGATACGGATTCGCGGTTCAAACGCTGGACGGCGAGATCCTATTACAAGCTGCTTGCCAGGATGGGCGTGGAGATCACCTACGATCACGCGGATTACCGTCTGATGAGCCGCAAGGCACTGGACGCTCTCGAGGAGTTCTCGGAGGTCAACCTGTTTCTGCGCGGAATGGTCCCGATGCTGGGTTTCAAGAGCGACACGGTGGCTTATGTGAGAAACGAGCGTCAGGCAGGAGAGTCAAAATATCCGCTGAAAAAAATGCTGTCCTTTGCAACAGAGGGAATAACCTCGCTTTCCGTCAAGCCGATACGTTTTATCACTACCCTTGGTCTGGTGGTGTTCCTCGTGTCGCTGTTCATGCTGATATACTTCTTCGTGCTGTGGTGTATGGGCAAGACCGTTGCAGGCTGGACAACTACTGTGGTATCTGTGTGGGCGCTTGGCGGCTTGCAGCTTCTCGCGATAGGAGTTATCGGAGAGTATATCGGAAAGATTTATCTTGAAACAAAACACCGTCCGAATTTTCTGATAGAAAGAGATCTTGAGAAAGAAGACAGGTAAATGTTCTCCCTGTTCCGGTATGTACTGCTGTAATATAATTTGCGGCAGTATATAATTGAAACGGGAATAATAATGACAGGAGATGTTAATCATGGAAGTTATCAACAAGAAGAATGACGAAGAGCAGGATCTTGAAAATCAAGCACTTATCGAAGCTATTGCCGAGATGAGAAAGAATTTTAACGTGGAGACTCAGAACAAGGTGCTGAATGCGGCTATAATGGCTGAGTATTATGTTCCTGCAAAGCTCAGCACAAAACAGCAGATCGTGGCGGATGCCAGCAACAAGATCGAATTCCAGGAGCAGCCACAGGCTACCTTCCTTTTTATCACCAATGACAGGGGCGAGACCTATGTTCCTGCTTTTACGGATCAGGAGCAGGCAAGAAAGTTCCGCTCGGAGGAAAAGTTCCAGCTTTTCAGCATGAAGTTCCCCGATATTGCAGGGTTTACCGAGAAAGTCCCCAACGTGAACGGATTTATCATCAACCCTGACGGCGAGGCTCTTCCTTTTACCAAGAGCATCCTTGAAGCGATAAAGAGCGAGATCGCCAAGAAGAACGCGGAACTCAAAGAAGCCGAGGAAAAGGCAAGACGCGAGAAGATCAACTGAGAAAACAAAAAGTGTACGTCAGCAACGTACACTTTTTTCTTTACTTATCTTTTTTTGAAAAATGCCTGAAGGCGAGGATACCGATGGGCAGGAAGTACGCGCACCATGCGATCATTGCAAGTCTTCCGCCGATGTTGCTGCCGTCCGAGGGTGTTGTTTTCACAAACATCCCCGTCATCGGCATGAATGTGCAGCTGAGGAAGAACACGCCGTGGATTATCATCAGCCATCTGAGCCACTTGTCGGTCTTGTTCTCCGCCTTCATCGACAGTCCCGTGAAGAAGGTCGAGAGCGCCATCATGCCGTAGCCCAGCATATCATAATTGAAGATAAGCCCGAAATGATCGAATTTCATGATCCTTGCAGCCTGATCGTTCAGGGTCTCGTTGGTGACTGTGGTGAGCTGTGAGAAATAGACCAGCATGATGAACGTGCAGTACACGGCCGAGAGCACCATGCCGATATTGCCTGCGACTTTGCGGTCGGGTTCGCACTCGTTGTGGAGACCTGTGGTCATCATTACAAATCCGATTGGAAGAATGAAGCAGACAAAGAAGCTGCCGTAGGTCCAGTTGATCGCCTGAAATACCGCAAACAGGAACACTGTTACGGTAACTATCGCCGAGCCGGCTTTAGAAATAGTATTGTTCATTTTTTTCTCCTTTTTTAACTCGCAATACGCTTACAATATTCGCCGTTTCCAAAGGCGGCGTTAGCCTTTGGCGGGTGTCGAGGGGGCAGAGCCACCTCGTCGCTCTCCGCAGAGAGCGAAATTCCCTGATACGACGTGCGCTCCGCTTAATGCGCGGGAAGTTTTATTTCTTTCTGTTTATAGCCTTCTCTATCTCCATTACTGCGGGAGTGAGGATTCCGCCTGCTGCGAAGATGATCCATGTCCAGTTCCAGCTCTTGGCGATCATACTTACGGTGAGGTAAGCTGCAATGAGCACGAGCCAGTAGATCATAACGAGATTGAAACCGCCTTTATCGGGTGTTTTTTTTTCGCGTGTAAAGTCGCCGTCCTCAAGAAGCCTGTTATAGCCGCCCATGACGGTCTCGGCTTTTACCATAAGGAACACGCCTATGGCTACAAAGGTGAACATACCGCAAAGTCCGACTGCCGCAAGGAAGTCTTCGCCTGCTTCATCAGCCTGCTCGCCGAGTATGGCAAGGACAACAAGCGAGATAACGCCCAGTATGCAGAGCAGAACGCCTGTGGTGATGCACTTTGTCTCGGTGGACTTGTATGCCTTCCTGCGCTCTTTTACCATACCCTCTACGCCGTAGGCGGTGTCGATGGGCTCTTTGCTGAGATAGGAGTAGTCGCTCATGGCGTTGCCCGATGTGATGAAGACAGCCACTGCGATCGCTATGAACACGAGCATTCCTGCAATACCGAAAGCGACAAACATACTATTGTCGTCACGCTCGGAGAGGGCTCCCATCATAAACAAAGGCACAAAGCTGAAAATGCAGAGGGCGGTGCCGATCGCCAGCTTGAAGGAGTGGCGCTTGTTGGCTTCGAGATAGCTGTTGGCTTCCTCCATGCTGACCTGCTTCATCGGCGGCTCGGCTTCGGCATCTTCCTTTGAGGTGAACTCGGGTTCATCGTACTCGTCCTTTAAAAGGTAGTCGGTGCTGACGCCGAAGATCTCGCTGAGGGCAATTATTTTATTGAGATCAGGTACCGACTGGGCACCCTCCCACTTTGAAACTGACTGACGGCTTACGTTCATTTTCTCCGCCAGCTCTTCCTGAGAGAGACCGTTTTTCTTTCTTAATGTGATTATTTTGTCTGCAAGTATCATATCGTTTTCCTCCTTGGGGTCGTCCCCGTTTCTGTGTCTTCATCATAGCATTTTTGGAAGTTGCAATCCACCAAGCAGGCTTTTCAATTTGTCAACCGGCAGTTGCGTTTGGTTTACATTTACGTAAATTCGGGGTTTTTCGGGACAAATATGTAGGGCGGGGGCTTGCCCCCGCCGTTGTGTCTGTGAGAAATAGATCAGAGCGGTTTCTTTGTCATTTGTCCTTTGTTGCGGGGGTATTTATCGGGAGTATGCGACAATTTTCTTATGACGATCAGGCATCTGCCATCGCCTGAGGGTAGGGTATAATTCTTACAGAGCTCGGTCTTGCCGCCGAGAATCTTAATGGCGTTCTTTGCGTTTTCAAGTTCATTCTCGCCGTCTGAGCCTTTAAGAGCGATGAACGCTCCGCCCACCCTGACGAAAGGCAGGCAGTACTCACAGAGAGCCGAGAGGTTAGCCACGGCTCTTGCGGTGGCGATATCGAAGCATTCGCGGTAGGTCTTATCACGGCCCAGTTCCTCGGCTCTGCCGTGGATGCAGTCAGCATCGAGGGAGAGGGTGTCGGAGAGTTCCGAGAGGAAGTTTATGCGTTTGTTGAGGCTGTCCAGCAGGGTGAGCCTGACATCGGGGCGGAACACTTTAAGGGGACAGGAGGGAAAGCCTGCGCCTGTGCCCACATCTATAATGCTTGCGCCCTTTGGGACGAGCCCCTCTGACAGAAACGGGAAGACGCTGTCGAAGAAATGCTTCTCGGCGATGCCCTCGGGGTCGGTTATGGCGGTGAGGTTTATTTTCTCGTTCCACGCGCAGAGCATATCGGCATATACCGAGAGCGCGTCATACTGCACTTCGGTGACAGACAGTCCGCCCACGGCGAAAAGCGCAGTCAGGGTGTTTTTATCGGTGAGGTTCATTGTTCGTCACTCCCTTTTTTCAGCGAGGCGAGCCATATCAGCAGAACGCCCACATCCGCAGGGTTAACGCCGCTGATGCGTCCTGCCTGACCGACATTGAGGGGGCGTATCTTGTTGAGCTTTTCGGCAGCTTCAAGGCGCAGACCGCGCAGTTTCGTGTAGTCTGTATCGGGCGGAAGAGTCTTGCTTTCCAGCTTGCGCATAGCTTCGACCTGTTCGAGCTGTATCTTGATATAGCCCTCGTACTTGACGTTCAGCTCAACCTGCTCCTTTACTTCGTCCGAAAGAACGGGACGCTCGGGGTCAAATGGTGCGAGACCCTCGTATGTGAGCTGTGGGCGGCGCAGGAGCTGAGCGAGCTTTATGCCCGTGGTCAGGGGCTCGGTGCCGCTGTCGGTAAGGTATTTGTTCAGTGCTTCTGAGGGTCCGAGGTTTACGTGTGAGATACGCTCGGTCTCCTCGTCGATCTGTTTTTTCTTTTCAAGAAGCGCGTCATAGCGTGCTTTGCTGATGAGACCTACCTTATATCCCGTAGGTGTCAGGCGGAGGTCGGCGTTATCCTGACGGAGCAGGAGGCGGTACTCGCTTCGGGAGGTCATCATTCTGTAGGGGTCGGAGCAGCCTTTGGTGACGAGGTCATCTATCAGGGTGCCGATATAGCCGGAGGCGCGGTCGAGCACCATAGGTTCTTTGCCCAGGATCTTCAAAGAGGCATTGATGCCTGCCACAAGTCCCTGAGCAGCGGCTTCCTCGTAGCCTGAGGTGCCGTTGAACTGTCCTGCACCGTAGAGGCCGCTTATTGCCTTGAATTCGAGGGTGGCAAGCAGGTCGGTGGGGTCGCAGCAGTCATACTCGATAGCGTAGGCGTTGCGCATTATCTCCACGTTTTCAAGACCCTTGATGGTGCGGAGAAATTTGAGCTGCACCCACTCGGGCAGGGATGAGGACATACCTTGCAGATAATACTCGTCGGTGTCCATGCCCATAGGCTCGATGAATAGTTGGTGACGGGGTTTGTCCGAGAAACGCTTGATCTTGTCCTCGATGGACGGACAGTAACGGGGTCCTACGCCCTCGATCTGACCCGAATACATGGGTGAGAGGTGGATGTTATCGAGGATGACCTTGTGGGTCTCGGCATTGGTATATGCGATATAGCAGCTGACTTTATTTTCCAGTTTTTCGTGATTGTCGAAAGCAAAGGGGGTGATCTTCTCGTCGCCGTCCTGACGTTCAAGTACGTCAAAATTGATGGAGCGGCGGTGTACACGGGCGGGGGTGCCGGTCTTGAAACGGCGGAGGGCTATGCCCAGCTCGCGGAGGGAATCGGAGAGGAATTTAGCAGGCAGCACGGAATCGGGTCCGCTCTCGTAGCTGGTGGAGCCTACGTGGATGCGTCCGTTCAAGTATGTGCCGCTGGCGATGATGACTGCTTTTGCTCCGTAGCGTGTTCCGAGGCGTGTCTCTACTCCTGTGATGTGTCCGTCTTCTGCGAACACCTTGCAGATCTCATCCTGCTTGATGCGCAGTCCGCTGCATTTTTCCAGAGCCTGCTTCATGTAGGTGTGATATTTTACTCTGTCTGCCTGCACACGGAGACTGTGTACAGCAGGACCCTTGCCGCGGTTGAGAATGCGGCTCTGCAGGAACGTTGCATCAGCGGCACGCCCCATCTCTCCGCCCAGAGCGTCGATCTCGCGCACAAGGTGTCCCTTTGCGGTTCCGCCGATGGACGGGTTGCAGGGCATATTTGCAATGCCGTCAAGGGTTATCGTGAAAATAGCAGTCTTTACGCCCAGCCTTGCCGCTGCAAGCGCCGCTTCACATCCCGCGTGTCCTGCACCTATTACTATAACGTCATAATTCTCTGTAAAATCCATAAATACCTCTTATAACATTTATTTATATGCCGTAATATATACACCCGAATAATTATGGTTTGTTGGGGAAAACCCTTTTGAAAAAGGGTTGTTCCCCAAACCCCTTTCCTAAAACTTCTGATTCTTTTTGGGCAAGGGGTATCTACGCTACGATACGCAATATAATGTCGGACTTTTATCCGTTTAAGAAAAATACATACCCCTTGCCCCAAAAAGCACTAAAAGTCTTTGGGAGGGGGTACGGGGGATGACCTTTCTTCAGAAAGGTCTCCCCCGATAAATCGTAACTGCTCGGGTGCATATATCACCGCATACCTATGGATATTATAACATACATTCGTGAATTTTCCAAGTATGGAATATGCCATTGAAAAAAATATCAATATTTTTTTGGTAAAATTTCAAAAAACTGATGACAAATCATTTAAAATGTTGTATAATAAGAATAATAATACCCATTTTTAATAAGAGGAGATTTTTGACATGAAACATGAAGTGACAGTAAGACTTTTCAACCGTGATTACAACCTTGTGACAGAGGAGTCCAAGGAGTACACAGATCAGCTGGCAGCTGCGCTGAACCGCAGGATGGAAGAGATGACAGGCGGAAAGTCAACTCTTTCAGTACAGGATGCTGCTGCTCTCATTGCTTTGGAGACATTTGACACTCTGCACAAGCTGAGAATAAATCAGGAGAACATCCGCTCACAGATCAAGGTATACTTTGACGATGCCAATCAGGCAAAGGCACGCGCCGAGGCAGCGGAGAAGGAGAACGCTGAGCTGAAGCAGAAGCTGGATCAGCTCCAGAAGGAGATAAAGCTGCGCAAGTCCTTTGTGCCTGAGGAGGATATCTCTGCAAAAGAAATGATCGCAAAGGATATTTCCGAGGCACTGGGCAGTGATTACGCAGATCACAGCAGCCTGCTGAACAAGAAGAAGTAATGCATCCCGAGGTACTTGCGCCCTGCGGCTCGCCCGAGGTGCTGACTGCTGCTCTGAGGACAGGCTGTGATGCCGTATACCTTGGAGGGAAGCGGTTTTCGGCGAGAGCAAATGCAGCGAATTTCTCATATGACGAACTGAAAGAGGCGGTAAGACTCTGCCACGAGCGCGGAGTCAAGGTCTATCAGGCGATAAACACCGTCATCACAGATCGTGAACTCGGAGAGCTGAAAGAGGCTCTGAGGGAAGCGTGCGAGCTGGGGATAGACGGTCTCATCACGCAGGATCTGGCGGTGGTGTACGCAGTAAGGGAGCTTTGTCCCACGCTGCCGGTCCATGCATCCACTCAGATGACGCTGCACACAAAGAGAGGTATGCTCTTTGCCAAGGAGCTGGGATTCTCGCGGGCGGTGGCATCAAGAGAGCTGCCCGAAGGCATACTCAGGGAGCTTTGCGCCCTGCCGATAGAGATCGAGGTGTTCGTTCACGGGGCACTTTGTATGTCGGTGTCGGGGCAGTGCTATATGTCGGCGCTTATCGGTTCGAGGAGCGCCAACAGGGGTCTGTGTGCGCAGGCGTGCAGGCTGCCTGTATCTTGTATGAAAAATGACAGGGAGAGTTATGCGCTCTCGCTGAAAGATATGTCACACATACCGCATCTGCGTGCTTTGGAGGACATGGGTGCGGCATCGCTGAAAATAGAGGGACGGATGAAACGTCCCGAATATGTGGCTGCGGCAACGAATGCCGTTCGCTCGGAGCTTGACGGCAGAGAGTACGATCACAGGCTGCTGGAGGGCGTGTTTTCGCGCTCCGGGTTCACGGACGGATACTTCACCCGAAGGACGGGAAAGGATATGTTCGGATACCGCAGGAAAGAGGACGTGGAGGCCGCGGCGGATGTCCTGCCTGCTCTGCATGAACTTTACAGGAGAGAGTATAAACGGTCGCGTGTTGATGTTTATGTTGAAATGTCGGCAGGTGAGCCGCTGCATATCGTCATGACCGATGAGGACGGAGTATTTGCCGAGGTATGGGGTGAGATCCCTCAGAAGGCTGTGAACCGTCCTGCGGACAGGGAATATCTGATAAAGCAGTTCTCAAAGCTGGGAGATACAGTCTATGAACTCGGTGAACTGAGCTGCGGTATCGGCGAGGGACTGACAGTCCCTGCGGGTGAACTCAACGCCCTGAGGAGAGAGCTTTGTGCAAAACTCGATGAGGCTCGCTGTGCGAATAACGATCCGGACAATAAATTCAAAGACAGAGAATTTGCGTTTGCTCCGCCGAAAAGGGCGAAGGAACGCAGATTAAGGATATACATACACAGGGCGGATCAGCTTGGGGAGACAGATCCCGAAGCAGTGGAACTGGTATATGCGGATCTCGGAGCTGCCGAAAAGCTGGCAGGCACCCTCTGGGCGGACAAGCTCTGTGCGGTTATGCCGAGGTTCACTTTTGATGAGGAAAAAGACTTTGCGAGGCTGAAGGCTCTCGAAGACAGAGGGCTCAGGCATATGGAGTGTACAAACTATGCTCACATAAGCATGGGCAGAGAACTTGGACTGGTGATGCACGGAGGCTTCGGACTTAATGTGACCAACACGGCGGCACTTAAAATGCTCCGTGAGTTGGGTCTCACCGACTGTGTGGTCTCCTTTGAACTGAAAGCGGCTGAGATAAGCGCACTTGGGGCGGAGCTGCCTTTCGGAGTGACAGGTTACGGCAGGCTGCCGATGATGCTCACCGCAAACTGCCCGATACGGGCTCAGCGCGGCTGCAAGGGCTGCACGGGAGAACTCTATGACCGCACGGGCAGACGTATGCCTGTAAAATGCTCGAAGGAGCAGGGATATGTGGAGATACTCAACAGCGATGTGCTGAGCATATCCGACAGGCAGGATGAGTTCGGCGGAGCAGGCTTTATAAAACTGGATCTTTACGATGAATCGCCAGAAAGGGCAAGGGACATACTAAAGGCATTCGCGCAGGGAATGAAGCTCGGCGGAGAAGGTCTTACAAAGGGGCTTTATCACAGGGGAGTGATATAAAGGATGTAAAGTCGGGGGGTGCTGAAGATGACCGAGCCTAAAACGGCGGAAACGGGATCTTTGCGTGCTTTTCTCGGCAGAAGGCAGCATCCGTTCAAAATACTGGGATACACTTCAAAGACTCTTTGGCTGCTGGCGATACCTATAGTCAAGAACATCGCGGTGTACCGTTTTGACATCAGGGGCTGGATCTCGTCCTACTGGCCCGATATCATAATGATACTCTCCATGCTGGGGTTTGCGGTGTTCAGGTGGCTGTTCGTGTTCTACCGCATCGAGGAAGACGGCATAACGGCGCACTTCGGACCTTTCGGGATCATGCGCAAGAAGGTGTACTTCTCGGAGATAACCTCTTTCTCTACGGTGCAGGGGTATGTTTACAGGCTGGTGAATGCCTGTGTTATGTACATCGAGACAAATGCCAACTCGGTGCCGAAGACGGATCTGAAACTGGTGCTCTCGGAAAAGAGCGTTGATAAGATATACTCCGCAGTGACGGCGGTCAGCGAGGGAGAGGTCAGATACTCGGTCAGCCCGAAAAAGAGCGAGATGCTGATCTTTTCGCTGATATTTTCCTCTACCGTATCGGGGATACTGCTGTTCGCGGCTTTCACTTATGAGCTTTACAGGCTGGTGGGACAGGAGCTGGAAACTCAGCTTTTTGAGAGAGTAAACGGCAAGATCACCGAGCTCGATCAGAAATACCTGGGCATAAGCAGGATAGTACCCGATTCGATCCTGCTGCTGGGAGGACTTATCGCAGGAGGGTGGCTGCTCTCTTTCGTATCGAACCTTATGGCACACTGGAATTTCACCGTGACACGCAGGGGCGGACAGCTGATAATGACCTCGGGACTGATAACCCGCAGAAGGAGCGTGCTTTCGCGGGATAAGATAAATTATCTCGACATCAGGCAGACGCTTCTGATGAAACTGAGACATATAAGCTCTGTACACGTATGCTGTACGGGTTACGGCGTACACCGAGGACAGAGCTCGGCACTGATACCCATTACCACAAACTATGAAATGACAGCCTCACTCAGGCTCATTGTCCCCGACCACGGCAGACACCATGTGGGTCTGAGGACAGGAAAAAAAGACACGGCGCGGTTCATCGTGATGCCAGTGCTGTGCTGCTTCGTGCCTGTTGCGGCAGGAAGCATCCTGAAAATACTCCTTGACCGCTGGCACAGCGAGATAAACATCCTGATGCTGGTGTCCACTCTGCCGCTGATGTGGCTGGTGGCAGTCAAGGCTATGGCATCGAGGCTGACCTCGGTGGGCATGACCGGCGATACCTGCACTCTCTGCTATTGCAGGGGGTTCGAGTACCACAAGGTCATCATTAACACAAGGAACATCACAAAGACAGAAGTGACGCAGAGCTTTATACAGAAGTTCGGCGGCACCTGCACCTTAAAGATATACACCGATTCCGAGCGCAGGAAGGTACACAAGATCAGCAAGCTTAACTACGGAGAGCTCATGGCTCTCGGATGGGAGCAGCTGAAAGTGCCCGAAGTCTGACGGGATCGCAGGGGAGGGATAGATCAATGTCTAAATTTGACGCAGGAATGGAGGCAATGCTCGATACCTTTGTTTTCGAGTCCTCGGAACTGCTTGAAAACCTCGACAACATCCTGATGCGCTCCGAAAGCAGCGAGCTTACGAGTGACGATATAGCCGAGATCTTCCGTGTGATGCACACGATAAAGGGTTCGGCGGCGATGATGGGTCTGAAAAATATGTCCGAGCTGGCACACGCCGTGGAGGATATATACTTCGTTGTGCGCGAAAACCCTGACCTTGAATTTGACAGATCAAAGCTCTATGAGCTTTCGTTCCAGACTTCCGACTATCTGAAAAACGAGATGGAGAACCTCTCCGATGATTCGGTGCCGCTTACCGATTTTTCGGAGTTTGAGGGTACTCTCCGTGAGTTTGCGGCATACCTGACGGGTCTTTCCAAGGGGGAGGTACCTGCGGCGGCTGGCGGTCAGAAGCTTGAGATATTCCCTGCCGATGAGCCCGGGGATATAAAGACTGTAAAGGTGACTTTCTCCGAGGGGTGCATGATGCCTGCCATCAGGGCAATGGTGCTGATGAACTCAGTGGACGGTGCAGTCGGGACGATACCTTCGGATCTTGAAGCTGACAGTGCAGATGATGCCATCAAGGGGGACGGCTTTTACATAAAGCTGAGGACGGATGATCTTGACGGTGTTATCGCTGTGCTGAAAGACGGCGTTGATGTGGAGACCGTGGGAGAGATAAAGCGTCCTGCAAGGGCAAAGGCTCCGAAGGCAGCTGCACCTGCGGCACCTCAGGGAGCGCATACCTATAAAATCAAGTTTGAGGAAAACTGCCTGATGCCTGCTATCAGGGCGATGGTGCTGCTCAATTCCGTGGGCGAAAAGGGCGAAGTGGTAAAGACCGAGCCTGCTGATCTTGAAAGTGCGGGCGCAGAGGGCATCATAAAGGTAAACGGGTTTATCGTATCGGTGAAGACCGATGATCCCGAAGGCGTGCTTGCTATAATAAAGGACAGTGTCAATGTCGAGAGTGCGGAGGAGATAAAGACCGGGGAGGAAAAACCTGCCGAGGTCAAGGATGAGCCGAAGAAGCAGGCTGCTCCCGCACAGGCAGGACAGGGCGGTGCATCCGGGGGAGGATCATCGGCACTGATCTCGGTAAGGCTCGAAAAGCTGGACAGGCTCCTTGACCTTGTGGCTGAAATAGTTATCACCGAGTCGGGCGTTACATCGAGCCCCGATCTTAAACAGTTCACGGGTAATCTTGACAGATTCTCCAAGTCTGCCCGTGAGCTTAAAAAGCTGACGGATGAACTTCAGGATGTTGTTATGTCCATACGAATGGTACCCGTGCAGACCGCTTTCTCGAAGATGAGCAGAGTAGTGCGCGATATGAACAAGACTCTCGGCAAGAACGTGGAGCTGGTGTTCGTGGGTGCCGATACCGAAGCCGACAAGTCTGTGGTGGATATACTCGGCGATCCGCTGATGCATATTGTGAGAAATGCGGTGGATCATGGCATTGAAATGCCCGAGGAGAGGGCAGCCGCAGGCAAGACAGAGCCTGCGAGAGTTACTCTTTCGGCAGGGTATGAGAGCGGAGAAGTTGTTATCTCCTGCGAGGATAACGGCGCTGGTATGGATCCCAAGAAACTGCTGGCAAAGGCAAAGAAGAACGGCATCCTCACCAAGCCCGAGAACGAATACACCGATGAGGACTGCTATCAGCTTATAATGGCAGCAGGCTTTTCCACCAACGAGACCGTTACCGAGTATTCGGGACGCGGTGTCGGTATGGACGTTGTAAGAAAGAACATCGAGAAAGTCGGCGGAAAGATGCAGATCGCCTCGGAACTGGGGAAAGGCTCGAAGTTCACCATAAGGATACCGCTGTCGCTGTCGATAATAGACGTTCTCGGCGTTGAGGCAAACGGAGCCGAATTCTCGGTGCCGATATCATCGGTAAGAGAGATATTCAAGGCAGAGCCCGAAATGATGCTCAGCGATCCCGACGGCACAGAGCTAATCATGCTGAGAGAGAAGTGTCTCAAAGTCATCAGGCTGGGAGAGGCATTCGGTATCGAGGGCGAGAGGAAGCCTCTCGGTGAGGGCATACTCCTTTATTGCAGCGAAGGCGGAAGAGAGGCGGCAGTATACGTCGATGAGCTGACATCGGATCAGCAGGTGGTAGTGAAGCCGCTGTCGATACTGCTCAATAAGTTTGAACTCAAGAGCAAGGGACTTTCGGGCTGCTCCATACTTGCAGACGGAAGCATAACCCTTATAACCGATATAAACGAGCTGTTCAGGTATAACGGTATCAGGGCGGCAAATGAAGCTGACAGGGGGTGATCCGAGTGGCAGAGAACAGACTGTCGGGGCAGCAGATGCTCACGTTCAGCTGCAACGGTGTGATGTACGGTTTTGATATCAAAGCCGTAACGGATATAATCGAGATACCCGAACTGACAAAGCTCCCCATGGTCGCGGACTATGTGCTCGGAGTAATGAACCTGCGAGGCAAAGTCGTGCCTGTTATGGATTTTGCAGGGCGTATGGGGTTTGAAGCTCCCGAGTATGACGATCACAGCTGTATAGTTGTGATAGACTGCGACGGCGCGGCACTGGGGGTAAAAGTGCCGAGAGTTGTGGATGCCGAAACTTATGATCCGGATGCGGTGAGTCTTTCTCCCGTGGCGGGTTCCTGTGTCAGGGGGTACCTCGAACTCGGCGGACGGCGCATAACCGTGATAGATCAGGTAAAACTGGGAAGATAAAGGCGAGGCGGTGACATAAAGAATGCAGCTTAACAATGATGATTTCCTGCGGTTGGCCAAGCTCATAAAAACAAAATACGGTCTTGATCTGTTCCAGAAGAAATATCTTGTGGAATCAAGGCTCACGAACTATGTCTTCGACTGCGGTTTTGAAGATTTCGGGGAGTACCTCGAAACAGTCTATGCTGACAGATCCGGCATAGAGATGACCAATATCATAAGCAGACTGACTACGAATTTTACTTACTTCATGCGAGAGAGCGAACACTTCACCCATTTCTCGGAGGAGTTTCTCGTGGAAGCGGAAAAGACCAAGACCAACAAGGAGCTGCGCATCTGGAGCGCAGGCTGTTCTTTCGGGAACGAACCTTACAATCTTGCCATATGCCTGGAAGAATACTTCGGATTCAGACACAGGATATGGGACAGCAAGATCCTTGCGACGGACATTTCTTTCAATGCGCTGAGAATGGCAAAAAGAGGTGTCTTTACCGAGAAGGCAGTCTCGGAACTGCCCGAATTGCTCAAAATGAAATACTTTAACCGTTTGCCAAACGGAACTTATCAGGTAAAGGACGAGATCAGGGATAACGTGGTCTTCAAATATCACAACCTGATGGAAGAGATAAACTTCAAGAAGAAATTCGATCTTATCGTCTGCCGCAACGTTATGATCTATTTTGACGAGGACACCAAGCGCAATCTTATCAAGCGGTTCTTCGAGGTCACTGATGAGGGCGGATATCTGTATATCGGCCACGCTGAAAGTATGCCGAAAGATACGGGATACGAATACGTTAAACCCGCTATATTCCGTAAGCCTGTGAAGGGAGATGAGTGACATGGATGATATCAGAGTTCTTATAGCCGATGATTCGGTGCTTTTCTCCCAGTTTATGAAAAGCGTTGTAGATCAGGCGGAAGGCTTCAAGGTGTGTGCGCTGGCATCAAATGCTTTTGAGGCAAGAGACGAGATCGAAAAGCTCAGACCCGATATGCTGATACTCGATATCGAGATGCCAAAACTTAACGGTATAGCTTTTCTGAGACAGCTCATACCTCAGTATACAGTACCCGTGATAGTCTGTTCATCGAGAAAAGATCTGGTGCTGAATGCTATGCAGGCAGGCGCGGCGGATTTCATCGCAAAGCCCGAAGAGAGCGGTTATGAGGAGTTCAAGAAAAAGCTGCTCCAGTCGCTGAGGGCAGCAGCAAATATCAAGAAGATCAAAAGCGGATGCAAGTTCTATAACGTAAGACCTATAGGGAACGCTGCTATTCCCGAAAGAAAAAGAGTGATCGTCATAGGCGGTTCGGCAGGAAGTACAGAGGCTCTGCCCAAGCTGCTTGAAAGCTTTGGAAAGACTACTCCCCCTGTGGCGGTGGTGCTCCATATGCCAGAGGGTTATACTTCGCTCTATGCAAAGCGCATGAACAAACAGTTTCCCGAGCTTGAAGTGGTGGAAGCCACTCAGGGACTGTACCTGAAATACGGCATGGCGGTCATCGCTCAGGGCGACAAACATATGAGGCTCTTTAAAGACAGCAAAGGCTATTTCGTCACCTGTGAGGAAGGTCCCAAGGTTTCGGGACACTGCCCCTCGGTGGATGTCTTTTTTGAGTCTGCGGCGTACTGCGCAGGCGCCGATGCCATAGGCGTTATTCTTACGGGTATGGGCAAGGACGGCGCAAGAGGTATGTCTCAGATGCATCACGCCGGTGCCTATACCATCGGGCAGGATGAGGAGAGCTGTGCTGTCTACGGTATGCCCAAGGCAGCTTTCGACCTCGGAGCCGTCGATATCCAGAAACCTTTGGATTCCATAGGCGCGGAAGTCCTCCGCCGGCTCTCCGAGGATAAATGATCCTCGCTGCGGTGCATATTTATATTATCGGTAGTAACCTATTGGGGAAAACCCTTTTGAAAAAGGGTTATTCCCCAGACCCTTTTCCTAAAACTTCTAATTCTTTTCGGGACAAGGGGTAAGCGTTTTATCAAAAACTATAAATGTAAAACATTATACTGTTTTTTATCCCCAATACCCCTTGTCCCGAAAAGCACTAAAAGTCTTTGGGAGGGGGTTCGGGGGATGACCTTTCATCAGAAAGGTCTCCCCCGACAGACTGCTGTCGGCAGTACAGATATATACTGCGGCGGGGGGGCATATATCTCGGAAAGAAGGTAGAGAGCTTTGGCAGGAGTTAAGAAATATCTGACGTTCCTTTCTGCGGGGAGGAAATTTGCCATACCGTTTTACGATATACGGACGGTACTGGTGGCTAAGGACTTACAGCCCATTCCTGAATTCCCGTATTATTTTGCAGGCAGCTGCACCTGGGAGAAAGAGAGCGTACCTGTGATAGATGCGCGTGCGAGGTTCGGGTTCGGCAAGTCCGAGCTCAGTGACAGAAGCTGTGTCATAGTATGCGAGACGGCATTCTCGGTGGCAAATCAGCTGGGATATGTCGGGATACTTACCGATACGGTTGCAGAGATGTGCGAGCTGGATCCCGAGGCATTGCAGCCCTGTCCTCCCATAAACAAAGAGGCATACACCCGATATCTCAGAGGAGTGTTTGTCGAAGACGGACAGACCTGTTATGTAGTCGATACGGGAATGATGGTAAATGATACCGATGCAGAAATGATCAAGGAGAGAAGAGCAACAGATGGATCTGATAACGGCTGAGAAGATCTCAGCCAATCGAATTGAATTGTACATAAAGAGCAAAGATGCCGTTGCCGCGGAGCTGTATCTCAGACTTGCGGCTGACGGCGACATAGACCCTTCGCTTTGCTTTCTGGCAGTTTCGGAAGGCAGGGAGAGGGGCTGCATTGTCATAAAGGAGACTTTCGCAGGAGATGTGAAAGTCGCTGCGGTGCTTATAGCGGTGGGTGACGATGCCGACAGGAAAATGATGTTTGACAACGTCTATGAGCTTCTCCGCGGCAGGGGAGATCAGTACATAACGGTTTTCGGAGAGAAGGACTTTTATGTCGGCATGGGCTGGCTGTGGGCTCCGGAGTTCGGTATAATGCATCCTCGGCTCGATGAAGCGTTTACCTACTGGGCGAAAAAGCTGGATCCCGATGCAAAGCCGCCTCTGACAGCGGTGGTCTATCCGGAAGCCACGGGAATAAATACGCCCGGGTTCAGGATCACTGCAGACAGCGTCATGCCCGAGGAGCGCGTAGAGAAAACAATGTATGAGGTACGCTCCCGCAGACGCTATGCAGAGCGTGCTGCCCTGATAGTGTTCATTATCACCTGTGCGGTCTTCGGAGTGCTTGCAAAGAATTTCAGTGCGGTGCCTGCAGTCGGCATAGGACTGGTACTGCTCTACAGGAACATATTCGTACCGATAAAGCTCGTCAACGGGGTGATAGAGACCCGCAGGGAACACAACTGCAATGGCTGGCACGAGTGGTACGGATTCACTGACAGCGAGATATTCAAGTATGATCTGGGACATCAGCGTCATGCGCAGTTCTGGCCTTACAGCAGCATAAGGATAGTGTATGTGAAGAAAGATTATCTGTTTCTTTGTACGGGGTGGGATAATAAAAGCGCCGACGGTATGTATGTCATGCTCGGCGACTGCGAAGCCAAACAAGCTTTGGTCGGGCTTCTCAGAGAGAAATCACCCAATGCTGTTTTCAAGAAGTAAATGAGATCATAATATGATATCTGAGGACAATTGAAAAGGTGCATAAATAAGAGTACAAAAATTTGTGCAAGTTTTTTTGAATTTGTTGTGTACAAATACCTTTATGTATGATATAATGTTATAAGTGAGAAACAATTTAATAAAATGATACTTAAAAACGAAGGAGGTCTTTGTTATGAGATCAATAATCACAATCAGCCGTGAATTCGGAAGCGGCGGACGCGAGATAGGCAAGATGCTTGCCGGGCAGCTTGGGATAGAGTTCTATGACAAGGAGCTTCTTGAACTTGCATCAAAACACAGCGGCATCACACAGGAGCTGTTTGTAAAGCATGACGAAAACTACACAAACAGCTTTCTTTATTCTCTTGTCATGGGCAACTATCCTGTGACATCGGACGGAAGGATCAATCCCGAACTGCCGCTCAATCAGAAGATATTTCTTGCTCAGTTTGAGACGATACGCTCCCTTGCAGAAAAAGGCCCCTGCGTTATCGTCGGAAGATGCGCCGATTACGTCCTGCGCAACCGTGACAATGTGATAAACTTTTTCATCACGGGATCTATGCCGCAGAAGCGCCGCCGCATCCTGGAACGTTATGACATCGAAAAGAACAAGGTCGAGGATTTCATCCGCAAGACCGATAAACGCCGCGCTAACTACTACAACTACTATACCGATATGAAGTGGGGCGAGGCAAAGAACTACGATCTCTGCCTGAATTCTTCAAAGACAGGTATAGAGGGCGCAGTAGAGATCATGCAGGACTACATCCGCATCAAGGAGAACCTGCGCACTGAATAACGCTAACTTCTATTTCAATTCATTTTACTTTCCTTACTTTTAGAGAAGAGCTGTGTCGTTTTCGGCACAGCTCTTTTCTTATATCCGAGACGAAGTCAGCGAAGCTGACTTCTGTCGAGGATATGTCGCTTCTCATTCCTGCGACGCTGTTGCAAGTCTGTGAGCCGAACTTACTTCTGTTGATACTTCCTGCAAAAATTGTTTCCTTTCATACTGGAAGAGCACTGTCAATCTTTTTCGTTGTGACGTCGCAACTAAACTTGTCCCCCTCCCCCATGGGGAGGGCAAGCTATATGAAAAGCTATGCTCTGATGTCCGAGGGAGGGGGAGTTGCGCCGTCCGCGCCAGGACCTGCAACGCTGTTGCTGCCTTATGAGAAGCTTTTCGTTTGAGTGCGCGGAAGGTGTGATATATGCTCATTAGATCATATATTCCATACCGCTCACTTACAAGGTTCCGAAGGTACACGGTAAAAGCTCCGCACATAGCTTCCCCCCTCCCCTCCGGGGAGGGCATAGCAAATTATAAGACCTTGCAATACTCCGAGGGCGGGGGAATTGCGCCGTCTGCGCTAAGACCGCCAGGACATAAATCGCGGTACACCGACATTTGTCTTAATGACAACGCAGTGTACCGCGATCGATATAGAGAGGGATTAGGGCAAATCAAATTCTCGGTCGATATGTTGTCTTACGATCTCGAGAACTTCATCGGTATAGGGGAGTTCCCCTTTATCGAACATCATTGCAGCGCCGTAGATTAGAGATCTTATAACAAAAAGTTTTCTCATTCTGACGCTGGCATCGAGGTTGTTTTCTTTGCAATACTGAGCCACAAGGTCAAGGGTAGCGCTGCTGGTCTTGCCGCGGCTGACGTGATAGGTATTGTCGAGGTTATCGTCCTTGAAGGTAAGGATCGTTCTGTAGTGAGGTTTTTCCACGAGGAACTTTATATACCCTACACTGAATGCGACGAGTTTTTCTCTGGTGGAGCTGCCGCAGGTAGAGAGGATACGCTGCTGTTCATCGGCCCACTGGGCATTTACGTACTCGATAACGGCGGCAATAAAGCCTTGTTTATCTCCGAAATGTCTTGCAGGTGCGGCGCAGGAGACGCCTGCTTTCTCCGCAGCTCTGCGGACAGAAAACTTGGCTACTCCGCAGCGGCTGATCTCTTCAATGCCTGCTTCGATCAGAGCATCCCGTCTGTTCTGACGTTTTACATCCTTTGACATAACTGCACCTCACTCAGTGCTGCGCTGCTCGGCCTTGCGGACCTTGCCGCTGAATGTTTTGGGCATCTCGCTGACGAACTCGATGAGTCTTACCCACTTATAGTCCGAGAGCTTTGAGTTACAGAATTCCTTGATCTCCTTTTCGAGGGCATGGCTGGGTTCGACACCGTTTTTCAGCACGATATAGGCTTTTATGGCCTGACCTCTGAGCTTATCGGGGACACCTATTACACTGCACTCGAGGACATATGGATGCTCCATAAGGACGTTCTCGACTTCATAGGGTCCTACGCGGTATCCGCCTGTTTTGATAAGATCGTCAAAGCGGCCGTTGAACCAGAAGTGGCCTGTTTCGTCGATGTAAGCGGAGTCACCTGTATGGTAGACACCGTTTCTCCAGACTTCCTTATAGCGTTCCTCATCGCCGACATAGCCGATAAAGATACCTTCGGGGAGGGAGCCGTCCTCTTTGGGGAAGACGCAGATCTCGCCCACTTCGCCGACATCGGCGGCGGTACCGTCTTTTCTGAGGACGGTAAGTTTAAACTGGGGAGAAGCAACGCCCATAGATCCTGCAACAGAAGTTTCGGCGTTGAAGTTGCCTGTAAGCAGTACGGTCTCCGACTGGCCGTAACCCTCGCAGAGAGAGAGGCCTGTTTTCTCCTTGAAGAGTCTGAACACTTCGGGGTTGAGGAGTTCGCCTGCGGTAGTGGCATATGTGAGCTTGGGGAGCTTGGGGATTCCGGAGCGCACGAGATATCTGTAAACTGTGGGGGGTGCGCAGAATGTGGTGACTTCGTACTTGTTGAGCACGTTCATCATCATCTTGGGATCGAAGTTATCAAAATCAAAGACCATGATCGCAGAGCCTGCGAGCCACTGTCCGTAGAGTTTGCCGTAGGAAGATTTTGCCCAGCCTGTTTCGGCAACGGCAAAATGGAGGCCGTCATCCTGTACGTGATGCCAGTACTTTGCGGTAACTATATGCGAAAGAGCGTAAGCGTGGTCATGTATAGCACCCTTGGGGAAGCCCGTGGTACCTGAAGTGAAATATATCAGCAGGGGGTCATGGACGTTTGTGGGGATACGTTCCAGCTTATCGGAGGCGTTTTCCATTGCCTTGGTGAGATTTACAAAGCCTTCGCGGTCTTCTCTGACAGACCAGAGCCTGCAGTCTGCGCCTGTTTGCTTGACAGCGTCGAGGACTCTCTCGCAGACATCGCCTTGATAGGTGCAGATGAAGCCTTTTATATCCGCGCAGTTGATACGGTAGACGTAATCCTTGGCGGTGAGCATATGGGTAACGGGGATCATGACTGCCCCTATTTTATGGAGCGCGGTGGAAACGATCCAGTATTCGTAATGCTTCTTGAGGGCGACAAGCACCTTGTCGAAGCGTTTGATGCCTGTTTCGAGGAGGACATTCGCGCACTTGTTGCTGAGCTCGCTTATCTCCCTGAAATTGAAGATGCGCTCATTGCCCTCTGTGTCGCACCAGACGAGGGCACGTTTATCGGGAGCGAGCCTTGCGTACTCATCAACGACATCATAGCCGAAGTTGAAATTATCCGGATAGGTGAGTTCAAATTTTAAGAGTTCGCCTTTTTCGTCAAGGATCTCGCGGGAATACTTCTGATAAAGAGTCATATCTTTTATCCTTCTTATTTCGTTTTTCCAAAGGCGCGGAATCTGTTGTATCTGTGATCGAGAAGGGCGTGATCTTTTTTCAGCTCTTCGATCTCGGCTGCCAGTCTTTCGCGCAGTGCGGGGAAGAAGTCGGGGGTATCTATCTGATCTTCGCTGATGATATCCTCAATGATGCCCAGCTCTTTGGCATCTTTTGCCGTGAGCTTCAGGCAATCTGCCGCATCGGCGGCACGGGTACTGTCTTTCCAGAGGATGGAGGCGCAGCCCTCGGGTGAGATGACCGAATAGACTGCATTTTCCAGCATATAAACCCTGTCAGCCACGGAGAGAGCCAGTGCTCCGCCGCTGCCGCCTTCACCTATGAGGATAGAGATGACGGGTGTATTGAGGGTCATCATCTCGCAGAGGTTCTCGGCTATAGCGAGACCCTGTCCTCTTTCCTCGGCGCCGATACCGCAGTATGCGCCCGAGGTATCAACAAAGCATATAACAGGTCTGTGGAATTTCTCGGCCTGTTTCATAAGTCTGAGAGCTTTACGGTAGCCTTCGGGATTGGGTGCACCGAAGAGTCTCTGCATACGCTCTCTTGCGTTATGTCCTTTTTCTATGGCAATGACGGTGACAGGCATATCGTTAAGGTAAGCCACACCGCCGACAATGGCGCTGTCATCTGCGAAGCGGCGGTCGCCGTGCAGTTCAAAGAAGTGGTTGAAGATACCCTTGATGAAATCGAGGCCTGTGCATCTGCCTGCGCTTCGTGCTTTTCTGACTATCTCATAAGCTTCACCGCTCATGCCTGTTCACCTCCGCAGTGCATTTTTAGGAGCATAGCCACCAGTGAACGCTGATAGCGTCTGGGTGCGATGGCATCGGCGAAGCCGTGCTCCAGAAGGAACTCCGCTTTCTGGAAGCCCTTGGGGAGAGTTTTTCTTGTGGTCTGTTCGATGACTCTGGCACCGGCAAATCCGACTGTAGCTCCGGGTTCGGCGAGGATGATATCGCCTTCCATAGCGAAGCTTGCTGTAACGCCGCCTGTAGTGGGATCGGTAAGTACGGTAAGGTAGAAGAGCCCTGCATCGCTGTGGCGTTTTACTGCGCCGCTGGTCTTGGCCATCTGCATAAGGGAGATCAGACCCTCCTGCATACGTGCGCCGCCCGAGACGGTATAACCCACCACGGGGAGACCTTTCTTTGTGGCATACTCAAAAGCTCTGGTGATCCTTTCGCCCACTGCGGAGCCCATGGATCCCATCATAAAGTTAGGCTCCATAACGAACAGCACGCACTTTGTGCCGCCGATGGATGCGGTGCCGCAGATAACAGCCTCGTTTTCGTTTGAGGCAGCTCTCACGGTCTCCAGCTTCTGGGCATAGCCCTCGAACTTGAGGGGGTCATTTGAAACGATATCCGAATACATTTCCTTGAAGCTGCCCTTATCGGTGATAAAGGAGATACGCTGTCTTGCGCTCATTCTGAAATGAAATCCGCAGGAGCAGGTATTGGCATTTGCCCATATACGGCTCAGGGGGATGGACTTGCGGCAGTTGGGGCACTCCTTCTCAGGTTCGCCCTGATCCTCCTGAACGGGGGCAACGGCGCGTCCGCCCTTTTCGAGCTCGTTTTTCGGTTTATACAAAAAGTCGAGGATCGGCATTTTCGCTTACCTGCCTTCCATAAATGTGAGATCGTAGCTGCCGTTCATGAAGCTTTCTTCGCTTATGAGTCTCAGCTGCTGGTGGATGTTGGTCTTTATTCCGTCGATGACCAGCTCGCAGAGAGCGGCTTTCATTTTGCGCATAGCTTCTTCTCGGGTGCCTGCACGGACGATCAGCTTACCTATAAGGGAGTCATAGAATGGGGATACTTCAACGCCCTGTACGAGGTAGGTATCGAATCTTACAGAGGGACCTCCCGCAACGTGGAGCATATTGAGTTTGCCTGTGGAGAGTGCGTTGATGCGGCACTCGACAGCCGAGCCCATGAGCGCAACGTCCTTCTGTGCAAAGTTCAGCAGTATACCTGCGGATGTTCTTATCTGCCACTTGACGAGGTCGATATTGGTGAGCATCTCGGTGACGCTGTGTTCCACCTGCAGTCTGATATTCATTTCCATGAACCAGAACTTACCGCTCTTATCAAGGAGAAACTCCAGTGTACCCACGCCGACATAGCCTATGCTTTTTACGGCGGCGGTCACGCGCTCGATGAGGCGTTTTCTCTGTTCGGGGCTGACTGCGGGTGAGGGTGACTCCTCTATGAGTTTCTGATGTCTTCTCTGCACAGAGCAGTCTCTCTCACCGAGGCAGACCACATTTCCTGCCTCATCGGCGATGATCTGCATCTCGATATGTCTTGCAGGGTAGACGAATTTTTCCATATAGACTGCGCCGTCTCCGAAAGCTGCTTCGCCCTCGGACACAGCCATTGTATAAGCATTTTCCAGCTCATTTTCGGAGGGCACCATTCTGATGCCTCTTCCGCCGCCGCCCGAGCGGGCTTTGAGCATAACAGGGTAGCCTATCTGTTCGGCTGCCTGTTTTGCGGCTTCAACGCTTTCGAGGACATCTGTACCTCTGATAACATCGAGGCCGGCGTCAGCCATAAGATTCTTGATGGTGGTCTTATCGCTGAGTCTTTCCATTGTTTCGGCAGCAGGGCCGATAAACACTATGCCGTTCTTGGCGCAGAGCTGAGAAAAGTGCGCATTTTCGGAGAGGAAGCCATATCCTGCGTGGATGGCCTGTGCTCCCGACACGAGAGCCGTAGAGACTATCCTTTCCTCATTGAGGTAGCTGTCGGCAGCCTGAGGACCTCCGATGCAGTAGCTTTCATCGGCGAGTGCGACATGGAGAGCGTCTCTGTCTGCTTCGGAATAGACTGCAACGGTAGCGATGCCCATTTCTTTGCAGGCGCGGATTATCCTTACGGCGATCTCACCTCTGTTGGCGATCAGGACTTTGGAAAACATGATTCACGCTCCTTGAGTGCAAACGAAAACTCGGCCTTGATGCAGAGCTTGCCGTCAACATAGCCCTCGCCGCTGGCGAAATAGAAGGGGTGCTTTACCTTGGTGATGCGGCACACGGTCTCGAAGGTATCTCCGGGTCTCACGGGGTTGCGGAACTTGACGTTGTTGAGTCCCGTATAAAGAGGGAGCATACCCTCTTTCATTTTATCTGCCAGCAGAGCGCAGGCAGACTGTGCAAGTATCTCGCACTGTATAACTCCGGGTACTATGGGATATTCGGGGAAATGGCCTTTAAGGAACCATTCATCGCCGCGGACGTGGTACTTGCCGTGGGATTCTTCTCCCACAAGCTCAGCCTCGTCAACGAGCAGCATATTATCCCTATGTGGGAGTATCTCCATGATTTCTTCTTTATTCATTATGAACACATCCTTATTTTGCGTTGCGGGGTTTCCGCTTTGGACGCGGTTTTCTCATTTTGTCCGTGTTCGCGTTCGCGAACAGGGTCTCTCGGTTCAGAGCTGTTCCAAGGGGAAGCCCTCTCTTGCAGGGCTTCCCCTCTTTCAAAACAGTCCGAAGGACTGTTTTGAAATTCACCCTATTCGGAGCGCACGCCGTATCGTCGCTTTGCGACGAACGAGACTCTGTCTCGAGCTCTGATCAAGGACGCTGCCCTTGATAATCCTGCCAAGGGCTAACGCCGCCCTTGGAACCGGCGAATTTTGCCCACCATTGTGTGAGCTTATAACTTTGTTCGTTATACCTTTTTCATCCTGAACAGTTCGCAGCCGTAATCAACTACCTGTCCGTTATTTACGCAGATCTCGGTGATGATGCCGTCCTGATCTGCGGGGAGCTCGTTCATCAGCTTCATAGCTTCGACGATGCAGAGGGTCTGACCCTTGGTTACCTTATCGCCGACCTTTACAAAAGGTTCTGCGTTCTCGGCAGGGGATGCATAGAACACACCTACCATAGGTGACTTGACGCTGATATAGTCAGCGTCAGGAGAAGCTGCAGCTACAGGCTGTGCAGCAGGTGCAGCGGAAGCTACAGCCATTGCGGGAGCAGGAGCCTGCATATGCACGGGGGGCATCACGGGAGCAGGCATACGTTCAAGTCTGACGCTGCCGTCTTCTTTGATCTCCAGTGCGGTGAGGTCGAGCTCTTTCATGAGCTCGGCATATTTTCTGATATTATTTTCGTTCATTTGGCTCTTCCTTTCGGATCAGATCTTTCTGAAGGCTACGCAGGCGTTATGTCCGCCGAAGCCGAGCGAATTGGATACTGCAAGTGTGATATCTGCCTTGACAGCTTTATTGGGGCAATAGTTGAGGTCACACTCGGGATCGGGCTCGTTGAGGTTGATAGTCGGGGGGATGATGCCTTCCTGGAGAGCCTTTACGCAGACGATAGCCTCGATAGCGCCTGCAGCGCCCAGCATATGGCCTGTCATTGACTTGGTGGAGCTGATAAGAGCGTCCTTTGCCTTTTCACCGAGGGAGAGCTTGACTGCCTTGGTCTCGGACTTATCGTTAAGGGGAGTACCTGTACCGTGGGCGTTGACATATACCTTATCGTTCTCGGTATAGTCTGCCTCTTCGAGAGCCTGCTTTATTGCTCTGGAGGCGCCGTCAGCCTCGGGATCGGGAGCGGTGATGTGGTGAGCGTCGCAGGTGGAACCATAGCCGCAGAGCTCTGCGTAGATCTTGGCACCTCTTGCCTTTGCGTGCTCATACTCTTCAAGTACGAGGGCTGCGCCGCCTTCGCCGATAACAAATCCTGCTCTTCTCTTATCGAAGGGGAGTGAAGCAGCGTTGGGATCCTCTGCAACGGAGAGAGCCTGCATATTGATGAAGCCTGCAACTCCCACGGGAGCGATAGCTGCCTCGCATCCGCCTGTGATAACAACGTCTGCATAGCCGTGGCGGATAGCTCTGAGGGCCTCACCGATAGCATTGGAGCCTGATGCGCAGGCGGTAACTGCGGGCAGGGCAGCGCCTTTGCAGTTAAAGCGGATAGCGATCATACCTGCTGCCATATTAGCGATCATCATAGGTACGAGGTAGGGGGAAACTCTCTTGGGGCCTCTCTGGTCGAGTTTGGTCTGCTCGTTGCCGAAGGTGATGATACCGCCGATGCCGGAGCCGAAGTAAACTGCTGCTCTTTCGGGGGCAACCGTACCCATGAAGCCCGAATCGTCAACAGCTTCCTGAGCTGCTGCGATACCGAACTGGCAGAAACGGTCTGTCTTTACGATGTCGTTTTTCTCGAGTATGGTGTGGGGGTCAAAGCCCTTGACCTCAGCTGCAAGCTTGGTCTTGAAATCTGTTGTATCAAAGGATGTAATGGGGCCGATGCCGTTCTTGCCCTCAAGGAGAGCTTCCCATGTCTCCTTAGCGTTGAGACCTACGGGGGTAACTGCACCGATGCCTGTTACAACTACTCTGCGTAATGTGTTTTCCATAGTGATTTATTACCTTTCTTTTAACTCCGAGACGAAGACAGCGTTGCTGTCTTCTGTCCTTTGGTTCGTGCTTTTCACTCCTGCGACGCTGTTGCAGGTGCGAGCGGTTTTTTCATTTCAGTGCGCTGGAAGTGCGATATTATATATTCCATACCGCTCACTTGCAAGGTTCCGTCAGGTACAGGGTAAAAGTTCTGCGCGAAACTTAAACCCTCTCCTCCGGGGAGGGTAAGCCTTATGAAAAGCTGTGCTCAAATGTCCGAGGGTGGGGGAATAGCGCCGTCTGCGCTAAGACAGACTTACATACCCAGGCCGCCGTCAACTCTGAGGACTACGCCTGTAACGTAGGGCGAGGTCACAAGGAAGCCTGCCGCGCCTGCAATATCATCGGGAGTGCCTGCACGTCCGAGAGGGATTGCTGCCGCCAGAGGATTGTTCTCTGCGGTGATGTTAGCTGTCATATCGGTAGCGATAAATCCGGGTGCGATAGCGTTGCAGGTGATGTTCTTCGATGCGAACTCACGGGCAACGGTCTTGGTCAGACCCACAAGTCCTGCCTTGGAGGCGCTGTAGTTTGCCTGTCCTGCATTTCCGCTGAGGCCGGATACCGACGAGATGTTCACGATCCTGCCGCACTTGTTCCTGATGAACAGCCTCGAGCAGTGCTTTATCATATTGAATGCACCCTTGAGGTTCACGCTGATAACGGAATCGAACTGATCCTCGTTCATCATCATTATGAGGCCGTCACGGGTGATGCCTGCGTTGTTGATGAGGATGGTCACGTTCTCAAAATCCTTGCTGATCTTCGTGACTACTGCTTTGGTCTGCTCAAAATCGGCAACGTTGCAGCTGTAGTATGCAGCCTTTACGCCGTATTCCTCTTCGCAGTACTTGCAGACTTCGTTTGCCTGCTCTTCGTTTCCTATGTCAAGTACGGCTACGTCAGCACCGAGAGATGCCAGCTTCTTTGCGATAGCTGCGCCGATGCCTCTTGATGCGCCCGTAACGATAGCAGTGTTTCCTTTAAGCATGATGATGCCTCCTTGTAGTTATTTCCGCTCTGCGGTGTACTTATACAGCTGATAGTAACCTGTTGGAGGAAACCCTTTTGAAAAAGGGTTATCCTCCAAACCTCTTTCCTAAAACTTCTAATACTTTTTGGCAAGGGGTATCGGAGTTACAGTACACAGCAAAGGCTTTGACATTTTACATTGTCAGATAGCATATATACCCCTTGCCAAAAAGCACTAAAAGTCTTTGGGAGGGGGTTCGGGGGAGGACCTTTCTTCAGAAAGGTCTCACCCGATAGATCATTGTCAGTTGTGTAAGTATATCACAGATCGGAGAGGACTGCATCGAGACCTGCCTTGTCGGTGACGGTATAGGTCCTGACGTCCTTATTGATCTTACCGATAAGACCGACGAGGGTGTTGCCTGCGCCGAGTTCGATGAAAGTATCAACGCCGGCAGCGATCATATCATTCACGAGGGCTTCCCACTTTACGGGGGAGCAGATCTGCCTTGCGAGCTGATCCTTCATATCCTCGCCGTAGGGGAGAGCGGTAAGATTTGAATAGAGCACTGTTTCGGGAGCAGAGAACTCATACTCTTTGAGAGCCTCTGCGAATTCGGCAGCTGCGCTCTCCATAAAGGGAGAATGGAAGCCGCCCGACACCTTTAAGGGGACAGCTCTGCCGCCTGCGGCTTTGACAGCGGCGGTAAGCTCGGGGATAGTCTCCTTTGCAGCGGCGCAGGTGACCTGTCCGGGGCAGTTATAGTTCACGGGGTAAGCCTGATCGAGGCCGGCACAGATCTCCTCGACCTGTTCGTTTGAGAGTTTGAGCACGGCAGCCATAGCAGCGGGGTGTTCCTCGGCGGCCTTGTTCATAAGCTCGCCGCGCTTGCAGACGATCTTGAATCCTGATTCGAGGTCAACTGCCTTTGAGTATGTAAGTGCCGCGACCTCACCCAGGGAGAAACCTGCGGTCATATCGGCGCGGATGCCTTTTTCTTCGAGAGCAGCTGCGGCAGCCAGCTCAACTGCGAAAAGGCAGGGCTGAGTGTTGACTGTCTGCATGAGCTCCTCATCGGTGCCCTCAAAGCACTGAGCAGAGGTGCCCTCTCTGATAGTATCGAGCTTTTCAAAGACTGCCTTTGCAGCCTCGGAAGCCTCGTATATTTCCTTTCCCATGCCGGGACGCTGTGCGCCCTGACCCGAGAAAACGAATGCTATTTTACCCATTGTGCGGCTCCTTTCAGGATAGGCTCAGCTTCCTCGCAAAGTTCGCGGACGATCTCTGCGGCAGGCTGTACCTTCTTGACCATAGCAGCCGACTGACCTGCCAGGAAGCAGCCCTCGTCGGTGTTGCCGTCAACGACAGCCTTTCTGAGCGCACCTGCGCCCATAGCTTCAAGCTCCTCATCGGAGATCTGGCTGTACTCGGCTTTGAGGTAATCTCTCTGGAAATTTGTCCTGAGAGCTCTCACGGGATGACCGAGCCTTCTGCCCGTCACCATAGTGCAGAGATCCTTAGCCTTGACTACCTTTTCCTTGTAAGTCGGGTGGATGCTGCATTCCTCGGCAGCCAGGAAGCGTGTACCTACCTGAACAGCGCAGGCGCCCAGCATAAGAGCTGCGGCAACGCCTCTGCCGTCTGCGATACCGCCTGCTGCGATAACGGGGATGTTCACAACGTCCTTGATCTGCGGAACGAGTACAATAGTGGTGAGTTCTCCGATATGACCGCCGCTCTCGCCGCCCTCGGCGATAACAGCCGATGCGCCGAGCTTTTCCATAAGCCTTGCGAGGGCACACGAAGCCACGACAGGTATCACCTTGATGCCTGCCTCTTTCCACATATCCATATATTTAGAGGGGTTGCCTGCACCTGTTGTCACAACTGCGACTTTCTCCTCTGCGGCTACCTTAGCCACCTCATCTGCGTGGGGGCTCAGGAGCATTATATTCACACCGAAGGGCTTGTCTGTAAGGCCCTTGGCGATCTTGATCTGATTTCTTACGTAGTCGGGATCGGCATTTCCGGCGGCTATAATACCAAGACCGCCGCCGTTAGAAACGGCAGCGGCAAGTTTTCCGTCTGCGATCCATGCCATTCCGCCCTGAAAAACGGGATACTCGATACCGAGCATCTCGCATATCTCGCTTCTGATCATGGCTTAGTCCTGCTTGTTCTCGATGAACTCAACGAGATCTGCAACAGTCTCGAGCTTCTGGTCAAGCTCAAGCTCGATGCCCAGCTCGTCCTCAAGATTCATCATAAGGTCAACAGTGTCGAGGGAGTCGATACCGAGATCTCTGAAATTGCTCTCGGGCTTGATCTCCGAAGGATCGCACTCCAGTCTTTCTGCGAGAACCTTTGCAACAGTTTCAAATACCATAATAATATTCCTCCGTATAATAAATATTTTGGATACCAAAAAATGGGCATCTCAGCAAAGGTTATCAGTGATAACCTAAAGAATATGTTATCACCCCGAACATCGTTTGTCAATGAGGCAGGAACCGATTTTACAAATTATTAATATCTCTGCCGACACCCTTCGTCAGCCTTTTCCAGGGACTTACAAAAGGTATGATCTAAGGGCAAAAAGACGTTGACATATTGAAATTTTTTTGATATAATTTATTCGTTGAATAATAACTCGGATATTTCAAGGAGGTCACAGGCAGCTATGAATAAAGGTATAGGCATAGGTGTTGTGTTTCTGTTGATCGGGCTGCTGCTGTTTGCACTGACTGCTCCCGATATATATATGATGAATTTCGGAAGAGTCAATATAGAGGAGACGGGCTACGGCTCCTATGAGAATGCTCAGATCGCCGAGGGAGATATAGGCTATGTGGTCGATAAGGTAGGAGAGGCTAAATACAGCAGGAAGCTGTTCGGAATACCTTATAAAAAAGTGTCCGTTCCTGTCTTTATGATAATGGATAACGGCGGCTATGTTCTGCTCCATTCGGAGAAAGATGCGGATGCTCTTGAAAGGATCAGACAGCAGACAGCAGACTATCTCTCGGGAGTGACTCAGACCGAGCCCGAAAAGGTACACTATATCGGCAAGGCGACAGAGGTCTCGGATGAGATAATGGAAGTGCTGGAGAAATTCTTCGGTGAGAAGAACATCGATGAGGAAAACTGGCAGAATGCGATGTCTCTTTACGTGCTTGTGGGTTTTGACGAGAGCACGATAATTATTCAGCTCTGTATAGCCGGTGGATTCGCGCTGATAGGAATATTCATGATGATATTCTTCCGCCGCTATGTTCAGGGCGATGTGGTTTTCGTAGGTGAAAAGCCGCCATCCGAGGATGATGCCGGAATAATCATCCAGACCGAAAAGGATAGGAAATAACAGTAACCTCAAAAAGCTGCGGTTATCCGCAGCTTTTTTGTCGGGAAAAAAGTTTGAAAAACATCTTGACAACCACGAAGGGTTGTGATATAATAACAATGTTGACCTGACGGGTCATCATATTTGCAGGTGTGCGCAGAAAAAGCCTTGCAAGCAAGGCTCGGCAGACGCGCTGGCTTCGGGCGGCGCTACGACAGTGACGCATCGGCAGTAACAGTGGATCAGTGCGAAAGACACCCACCTCGCCAAGTCTGAGGCGTGTAAAAATTTCAGATATTTATATTTGCAGGTGTGGCGGAATAGGCAGACGCGCTAGCTTCAGGTGCTAGTGATCGCAAGGTCGTGTGGGTTCAAGTCCCTTCACCTGCACCAACAAAAGCGTAATATCTCGAGCGAAGCGAGAGATATTGCGTTTTTTGTTTATGGAGCAGAAAGCAGACTTGAAGCCACTGTTCAACGTCCCTTCACCTGCACCAAATAAGGCCTCACAAATCGCGTAAAATCGTGATTTGTGAGGCCTTTTTATTTGCTAAAAGACGTTTGGCCATTATTTGGCCATCGGAGACATAAGTCAACTATCTTTCTGCCGATAGTCGATCTTATCAGGCAAGTCACAGGGCGTTTATATCGTTCTTGAAAAATAATAAAATCATCATTCCCCGTTCAGCGCCTTGAAGTGCTTTTTGTTGCTCTTATACAGTTTCCGAAATACCCGATAATTACGCTCATAGACGGCTTTGTTTGCAGGATCGGGACGATAAACAGCACTGACAGGTACCATTCTTCCGGCAGCCTCCGGCGAATCAATGATCTTCATTCCAAGCGCAATCAGCAAAGCAGCTCCGACTGCTCCTGTATTCTGCGGTTCATCTATGGTTTCTATGACCCGACCCGTTATATCCGCAAGCATCTGACAGGTCAAGGGAGAAAGTGCTCCGCCGCCCACAAATCTTATGGGGTCGGAGGTCTTTATCTTTGCCGTTTCACGCTCTAACAGCCAGCGCAGATGATAGCATATTCCCTCCAATACCGCCCGTATCATATCACGCTTTCCGGTCTCAAGCTTCAGATTAAAGAACATACCCGCCGCGCACGAGTCCTCAAACGGACTTCGGTTCCCGTGCATCCACGGAGTGAAAATCACACTGTTCGATCCCGGCGGGACCTTGCTCACCTCGTCGGACAAAAGATCGTATAAGCTCTTGTATTTGCTCTCATGATCGTCCGGAACAGGAGTTTTGTTCAGATAAATTCCGATCTCATCAAGTGCAAGATGATCCTTGACCCATTCAAAGCATTTGCCCGCGGTCTCCAGTTCCGCATAGTAGTGGAAATGACCTTTGAAACCTGACATAACTCCCGTTATGCTGCACAAGGGATCCACTGCCTGATGATCCATAAGTGTTATGACCCAGCCGGATGTACCGATGTATATATGTGTCTGACCGACAATGGTGCAGCCCGCTCCAATGCCTGTCAATGTTGCGTCTCCGCCGCTGAAAACAGGAAGCCCTTCCGGAAGTCCAAGCTCTGCCGCTGCTTTTGCAGTCAGCTTACCGGCTTCTTCGGAACATTCGATAAGCTCCGGAAGATGCGCGGGGTCGACGCCGTACATACGCACAAGTCCGATATTCCAGCCCTCTTTGCCTTTTCGGGTATCATAAAGGAATGTCGAAAACGCCGAATCCACAGTTCTCATGATATTTCCGGTGCAGCGTGCTGTCATATAATCATTCACATCAAGCCATTTATATACTTTTTTGAAAGTCTCTGGCTCATTGTTCTCTACCCATTTATACTTATATACAGGGTCTTTTACGCTCATCGACGCTGTTTTGTTTATATAAAGATTGCGAAGCAGCCTGAAAGCATTGCAGCCGGATATGCGGATAAGTCCGTTTCCGAGTCCTGCTTTGAATTCATTGACCGCCCTTGTGTCGAGATAACTCATAGGTCGGCGCAGTGCTTTCCCTTCTTTATCTACCAACACCACGCCCTGCATCTGTGTGCAGAAAGACAAGCCTGCAATATCCGCAGGCTTGATATCTGTTTTTTTGAACAGCTCCTTTGTGGATTCTGTGATGGCATTCCACCATTCCTCGGTATCCTGCTCGGCACCTCCGTTATCGAGGATATACAGACCGTATTCCGCATTGGAATGACATATCATTCGTACAGTGGAGCTTATATCAAACAGGCAGGTCTTGACTGCACTTGTTCCGAAATCATATACAATTACATACATATTGATTTTCTCTCTATTATCCAATATCATTCAAAGCATTAAATGCTTTACTCATCTTCTTTCAGATGAACATTCCAGCCTGTGTCGATTTTTTTCTTGACCTTGCTCATAGTTTCCGCATCCAGATCGGGCCAGTCGATCACTTTGCTTGCCTTTTTAGTCACAAGATGTGCTTTTTCCGCACACAACGCAAGCGGTGTATCGGCAAGAGAATCGGAGTAGAAATTCTCTATCATCGGAAAACCGTGATCAATGATGTATCTGGCCTTTTCCTTTGCATACATCATATTGTCAAGAAACACCCCGAACTCGCGGTCATAATCCGTAGCTACATAATTCACTCCGAGCCGTTTTGCTATAGGTTCGATTATACATATCGGGGACGCACTGATAATGAGATCGTCAGATCTCTTCTGTGCCAGATACCAGGATGCAATCCTTTTTTCATTTTTATCCCAATACCGTTCGATCTGTTCATCAAAATCATCAATCAGCGTCAGATACCCAAAAAATTTACGCTGCATCAGATACTCCGGCATTTTTCCCATTTTCTTCAGGATCAGATTTTTGATCGCTTTCGGGAAAAAGGTGAACCACAGCTTGGGATGACGCCTCATACACCAGAAGCAAAAGCCTATGGAGCAATCTTTCGGGAAAATAGTTCCGTCAAAATCGTATACATTCATTTTACATTTCCCCCCCTTGCCGTTTCCGGTTCCCGTGAAAAGCGGATCATATTCCTGTTATAACCCGTAGTAACGAGATACGCTTTTTCTTTGTGTGCATCCATCAGACCGCTCAACACGAATCCGCTCAGTCCGTTGATCTGTGCGTCGGGGTCGGTAAGATCGAAAAGCTTTCCCGAGTCCCGTTCTATGATAAGCACCTGATCGTCTTCAAAGAAAAGCGAAAGCTCGACCAATATCGGCTTCTTTGACTGCTTATTGATATCAAGAACGGTGAGCCCTATCTCCTCCGTAAACAACCCGGCTCGGTTTGCCGCCTTTTTCGGGTACTGATGCGAGATCAGGCGATCTGTGACCTGTGCTGAGAGTGCGGATACGGACTCCGAACTAAGTGTATCGTCCAGAACAACGATCTCGGTATCCATATAACCCAGCAAAAAGGGGAAGTCGTTTTTGCCGAATTTTAAATACACAAAAAGCATAGCGAAAACAAGCGTCAGTATCGGAGCAGCGACAAACCCCGCCCAAAGACCGTTTATTCCGAAAAGAAGGGATCCGAGTATCGGCAGGAGGATATATAACAAACCGTTTTGCAGACACGCGAAACAGGTCGCCATACCTATGCGGTCGATCAGCATATAGTAAGAAGTGGTGAGTGAGACCAGACCGCAGAACACAAAACCGAGACAGACTATCCGGATAGCCGTTATCGACGAAGCAAGCGAAGCTCCCTCGGTAACTCCGAACAGGCCGCAGAACTGCTTCGCAAAGATCATAATAAGCAAGGTCGCTGCCGCTCCTTCTACTATCGCTGCTTTGATGCCCGCCTTCGTGACTCGCTTTATGAGCCTGTGATTCTTTTCTCCGTAATAGGTACCGACAAGTGGCTGCATCGCCATTCCCACGCCGTCCAGAACGACGCCGAACTCGATCAGGCTGACGACGACCGCCAGCGCTATCAAGCCCGGATCGCCGTAGCTGCGTGAAATGAAACCTATCATTACATAGTCCATCAAGCCCCAGCAGATATATACGGAGGAATCCACGATACTGTACCTCGAGGTAAGCAGAAAATCCTTAATGGACAGATGCCACACAAAATGCAGGGTATTGTTCTTGCGGAAAAAGTGCCACAGGCAGGTAAGGATACCGAGGCTGTTGCCTATGACCGAGCCTAAGATGATACCTGTCATTCCGAAGAATTTTGTCAGAATGACCGAGCAGATGATATTACCGCCTATCTGGAAGCCGTAACAGATATTGTTGCAAAGCTCGTCTCCGTCGCTGTAGACCATCTGCTCAAGGTAGAAGATCACAATGGTCAGAAAAGCGTTGACAGGCACAAAGCGGTAATACTTGGTGGCTTGTTTCAGAGTCTCTCCCGTGATGCCGCTGGCGCTGAAATAGGCGTTTTGGAACACAAAGATCATAAGTGCGGAGATCAGTCCGAGACCGATGCTGATTATCAGACCCTGCCCGAAGATCTCATCGGCACGGCGCTTTCTCATAGCTCCGACCTCGCGTGAAAAAACGATACCGACGCCTGTTGAGCCGAGATCTCCGAAAAATGTGACGATCGCTGTTACAGGTGTGATCGCATTGATCCCTGCAACACCGTTCTCGCCTATAAAGAAACCGGCAATTATGCTGTCGCTCAGCAGCATCAGATACATGACCGCCTTAGTGAATGTTCCGGATATCAGCATCGAGCGAAATTTCTTTTCACAAAACCCGTTCATATAAGCCACCCCTTTGACGACCGCTTTTACGGCGGTGTTCTTTTCAGCAGTATTATAGTTCTCTTTCAGCTGTTCTTAACTTGTGTATATTATACCATATATTTGAACAATAATCAATATCTTTTATGCATTAATTCAACCTTAAGCTTGTTAACGAAAAAACAGACCGCCTTTTCAGACGGTCTGATCGGATTGCTTGGGTTTTATCTTATTTTTTCATTTGGTAATATGTACACCTATGGTTGTGCGTCTGCCAATTCAATTGATCTCCTAAAACACGCTTGTTTAAAGCGATTCTACAATATCAACAAACAGCACGGAACTTATTTCGTGAGTATTGATTCCATAAAAGGACATCTAATTAGTCAATAATGTCTTTGAGTACAAGGTTTGTTTAAGTCCATCATTTTCGTGACATAAAATTTATATTTGCACTGTCGTGTAACTGCCCTCAGGTGCTAGTGATCGCAAGGTCGTGTGGGTTCAATGTCCCTTCACCTGCACCATAAAAGAAACCTCTTTGGTCTACCACGGCAAAGGAGGTTTTTTGTGTGGTGAATGATTAAAGAACTAATGTTTTTTGCTATACTAACATATGACAGATTTGAACAATAAATGACAGGACAGTTTTCGCGTGAAATGATATAATGATATATACCATCAATGGAAGGAGGACAGGTTTATGGAGTGGTTAACCTGCATTAGTACGGCAATCGATTATATGGAAGAGCATCTGACTGACGACATCAGTGCGAAGGATGTTGCGGATTGGGCGCATATTTCCCCGTTCTATCTTCAGAAGGGATTCTCTCTAATGACCGGATACGGAATCGGAGAGTATATCAGAAACCGCAGACTGTACCAAGCGGCTGTGGATTTGCGTGATACAGAAGATAAAGTAATCGACATTGCATTTCGGTATGGTTATGAAACGGCGGAAAGCTTTACGAAAGCATTCTCCCGTTTTCACGGCTCAACACCGTCACGAGTACGCGACGGAGGAGCAGCAATAAACACCTTTCTTCCCTTGACAATCAAAATATCCATTCAGGGAGGTAATCAGATGGATTACAAAATCACACCGATGTTCCCGTTTAAGGTCATCGGCTTTCAGAAAGTGTTCGACAATGAAACCGCATATGCAGAGATCCCAAAGTTCTGGGACGAAATCTGCGAAAAGTATGCTTCGAGCGTGTATGCTGGAAATGCTCCGGCGAACCCCTATGAGAAAGCTTTGGTAGATAACTGCATCGGGGAATACGGCGTTTGTATCGATGACATTGGCGGCGGAAAATTCCGGTATCTTGTTGCAGGCAAATACACTGGCGGCGATGTACCGGAAGGCATGGTTGTCTATGAGTTTCCCAGGAGCGACTGGGCGGTTTTCAACTGCATTGGTCCTATCCCGAAAGCTCTTCAAAGCGTTAACACGCGAATTTTCAAGGAATGGCTGCCGGGAAATCCGGAGTATGAGCTTTGCGGCAATGCCAGCGTGGAGTGGTATGATTGTGTGAACGGTGAAAAAACTGATCCCGACTATCACAGCGCGATCTGGTTGCCTGTGAAGAGAAAAAATGAGATCGACCACTGTATTCAGGCATATTGATAATTGACAACCAATCGTCTGGTATACTTTTTGGTGTTCTTAGCTCGGTTTTGTACCTTTTGGTGATTCTTAGACAATAAAAAGCAATACCCCGAGGCGATCGAGGGGTATTGTTTTTTTATTCCTGGAGCAGAAAGCAGACTTGAACCCTGTTCAACGTCCCTTCATCTGCATCGGTGCACAGCAGTGCAGTGCCGCCTGATACGGTGTATTCGGGGATTTTCTGATAAATTTGCCATATCATACAAAGCAGATAGGAAATATTTATTTTTAGTTTGTATGATATTGCCTATTGACATAGTAGGAATACCGTGATATAATCATATCATACCGATAGGAAATAAGTAAACCTCAAAAGGAGGATCCCTATGACAAACATATTTACTGCTTTGTTACGCACAAACTTCCGCTTCGGACGAATGTACCGATGTTGATCATATGACAAAAAACAACATCAATATTTATCTGAAAAGGAGTAATTAAAAATGAGTGCATATAAATTCGAGACCTTACAGCTCCACGTTGGTCAGGAGCAGGCAGACCCCACAACCGATTCCAGAGCAGTTCCCATCTACCAGACAACTTCTTACGTTTTCCATAACAGCGAGCACGCTGCGGCACGTTTCGGACTTGCAGACGCTGGCAACATCTACGGCAGACTGACAAACTCCACCCAGGACGTTTTGGAGAAGAGAGTAGCAGCTCTCGAGGGCGGCGTGGCAGCTCTGGCAGTTGCTTCGGGTGCGGCAGCTATCAGCTACGCTATCGAAGCACTCGCTTCCAAGGGCGAGCATATAGTAGCACAGAAGACTATCTACGGCGGAAGCTACAACCTGCTGGCACATACTCTTCCTCTTTACGGTATCGAGACCACATTTGTTGATATCCACAACCTCGATGAAGTAAAGGCAGCAATTCAGCCGAATACCAAGGCGATCTTCATTGAGACCCTTGGCAACCCCAACAGCGATATCCCCGATATCGAGGCGCTTTCCGAGATCGCACATTCAAAGGGCATACCCCTCGTGATAGACAATACTTTCGGTACTCCGTACCTCATCAGACCTATCGAACACGGCGCTGATATCGTGGTTCATTCGGCTACAAAGTTCCTCGGAGGTCACGGTACTACCCTGGGCGGTATCATTGTTGATTCCGGCAAGTTTGAGTGGAGTCCCGAGAAGTTCCCCGGAATCGCAGCACCCAACCCCAGCTACCACGGCGTATCTTTCACCGCAGCAGCAGGTGCGGCAGCATTTGTGACATACATCAGAGCTATCCTGCTGCGCGACACAGGCGCTGCTATCTCGCCCTTCAACGCTTTCCTGCTCTTACAGGGCATCGAGACCCTTTCTCTCCGTCTTGAGCGTCACGCAGAAAACGCTGCAAAGGTAGTTGAGTATCTTTCCAAGCATCCACTCGTTGCAAAGGTAAATCATCCTTCGCTCCCCGATCATCCCCAGCACGAGCTCTACAAGCGCTACTTCAGGAACGGCGGCGGCTCGATCTTCACCTTTGACATCAAGGGCGGCAAGGCCGAGGCATGGAAGTTCATTGACGCACTGGAGATCTTCTCACTGCTGGCAAATGTAGCAGACGTAAAGTCTCTCGTTATTCATCCTGCATCTACCACACATTCTCAGCTCTCGGACGAGGAGCTTGAATCGGTGGGCATTTCTCAGGCAACTATCCGTCTGTCGATCGGCACCGAGCACATCGATGACATCATCGCAGACCTTGAAAAAGGCTTTGCAGCTATAAAGTAATTGGAGGTAATCACTATGTCAAATATTTACAAGGGTACACTGGGACTTATCGGAAACACCCCCCTCGTTGAGGTAGTAAACGTTGAAAAAGAACTGGGGCTTGAAGCAACAATTCTTGCCAAGCTCGAATACTTCAATCCCGCAGGATCGGTAAAGGACAGAATCGCAAAGGGCATGATCGAGAAGGCTGAGCAGGAGGGCAAGCTGAAACCCGGCTCCGTTATCATCGAACCGACTTCGGGCAACACAGGTATCGGTCTTGCTTCCATCGCAGCTGCAAAGGGTTACAGGATCATCATCACCATGCCCGAGACCATGAGCGTTGAGAGAAGAAACATCCTCAGAGCTTACGGCGCTGAGATCGTTCTGACCGATGGCTCCAAGGGCATGAAGGGTGCAATCGCCAAGGCTGAGGAGCTGGCTGCTGAGATCGAGGGCGGCTTCATCCCCGGACAGTTTGTAAACCCCGCAAACCCCGAAGTACACAGAAACACCACAGGTCCCGAGATCTGGAATGACACCGACGGCAAGGTAGACATCTTTGTTGCAGGTGTCGGAACAGGCGGTACTGTTACCGGCGTGGGCGAATATCTGAAATCTCAGAACCCCAACGTGAAGATCGTAGCAGTTGAGCCCGAGAGCTCTCCCGTTCTTTCCGAGGGCAAGGCAGGCGCTCACAAGATCCAGGGCATCGGTGCCGGATTCGTTCCCGATGTACTGAACACCAAGGTCTATGACGAAGTTCTGCCGATCTCCAACGAGGACGCATTCGCAGAGGCTAAGCTCCTTGCAAAGAAGGAAGGCATCTCCGTAGGTATCTCCTCGGGTGCTGCTCTGCACGCGGCTATCCTCCTTGCAAAGCGTCCCGAGAACAAGGGCAAGACCATCGTTGCTCTCCTCCCCGACAGCGGCGACAGATATTACTCCACTGCGCTGTTTACTGAATAAACCCCGACAATACATTAAGCCATAACATAACAACCCTACAAACAAAAAGAGCACCGTCCGAAAGCGGTGCTCTTTTTGTTATGTCTGAATTATCAAATTGATATCTCTCACTCCGCAGAGGGTCATTTACTATCGGAAAACGATTAAGGAAATCATTCACAAGTATATACTCGAAAACTTGTGCATAATTCCCAAAACAATACAAGAAGTTTGGTATATTATGTGAAGTTTCTGACAGACTTTTTCAAGCTTTATGCTAAAACAATTGACAAGAAGAATGCGGTATGCTAAAATTATTATAAATTATAAAAAAACTATGCTTTGTTTGAACAGGGACAGGGAGAAAAAAATAAAGGGAGGAAAAAACCAATGTCAATGTCAAAAATGCGGATCGGCCGAAGGCTGATCGCGGCAGCTTTGTCTATGGCACTTCTTGCAACGACCCTATTGCCTATGACACAGCTCAAAGCAAGTGCTGAAGCTAACGACTCGGGAAACGAGATCGTAACAGAGCTTAGCCACATCAAGACACAGCTCGAGAGCGCAAAGAAGAAAGTTATCGACAGCTACAACAAGCAGGATACTACACCTCTGTCTCAGAAGGTGTCTTATAAGGTGCTCTTTGTAAAATTCAGAGATGTACAGTTCCATTGGTACGAAAGCGACACTTCGGACAAAGTGCTCTCACAGCGGTACAAGATCACTAAGAATTCACAGATCGATTCTGTTATCGATGCAGCTATCAAGAACTTTGAAAGCTCTGTGGAGTACTACACAAACAACAATATCGACATTATCACCAAGACCATAAGTATTGACCGTTATTTTGATATTGGAGAAAGAAAAAACGAACAGAGTACGCACAATGGTAAAACAATGCCTATTTATCCCAACGGAATCTTTTACAGAGATATAAAGGATTCTCTCTCAAAGGCTGAAAAGAACGAGATCGCCAGCACAGATTATGATTCTGTTTTCTTTTTCAGCGGAAAAGAAGGCGTATATGGTGAATCGGAAAGAGATTTAGAATATACCAAAACCTCACCGATTCCCTGGGAAAGCGGTATAGCATATGTTCAGGTCGTTGACTCCCAGAGAGAGAACAATATGTTGAAGAACATAAGATGGAACGGTAACGAGAAGTACTTCTGCATTGATACTACTGCACTTGTAGTTCATGAGTGGCTGCATCATTTTGATCACTGTTACAAGGAAATGTTCTCTTCAACAAAGGGCTTCAATTTCCCTAAGTGCCATGATTACAGCACTGCCTCGGCTACTGATAAAATAGCTAATACCAATCTGATAGAACAAAAGTGGGTCAACGGTACAAAATACTTCTACAATCCTGTCAACGGTTATATGTGGCCGCAGAATACATCAGTAAAACCTGATATCCTCAATGACTTTTACATTGCGATACTCGGTGCGAAGGTCATCGATACCCGCAACAACAACCATAAGATAGGTATGTACCCTGAATTATGGAAACTGACTCCGAGTAAGACAAACAGACTTTTCTGCCTTGGCACATACACAATGCAGAACAATTACTCCAAACAGTTCGTATCGTTTACGGTTGGCCCGAGCGGAAACAGCGGTTCGTTCAGTATGATGGATCAGAACAAGAGTTCACAAAGCAATCTCCAGCTCAAGCTTTACTATTATCAGTCACCGTGGGGTGATACTTTGCGTTTAGCTCCGGTAAATGATCCCGAGAGCGTTATGACGATTTTAAAGCTTTCAAATGTGTGGTCTTATTCACATAGCCGTAACATTGAAGATCTTGATATGTTCTCTGCTTTCACATTTACTGCGATGAGCAACGGCACATACTGCCTGACTAATCCTCGTGAAGGCGACAAGAGAATGCCTATGCGCCAGGATGGTGATTTCTTCGGTTTCAAATTTGAAGCAGGCTTAGAACTTACAGATCCGAAGAACCAGTGGATATTCACAAAGGTGAATACCGACAACGGACAGTATTTCATCAAGAATGCAGCTGACGAAAAGACCCTGACCGTTAAATCAAACGGCAAGGATCTTTCGATGGATTCATTCAGCGCAGCTTCTTCGCAGATATGGAAGCTGACAAACACAAGCGACGGTTTCTTTACCCTGAATCCGAGCAACTCCAAAAACTACCTTATGATCACATCCGACGGTGCGGTAAACGGAGCAGGCTGCGGGGTATATTCTGCAAGCAGATATGACTCTCTGCGCCAGTGGAGATTCAACATCGGCAGTGACGGACTTTGCACCATCGTTTCGAGGGCTAACCCGAACAAGTGCATGATGTGGGATACCAAGACAAATACCGTAAAGATCGCTGATATTACCGGAGCACGCAATCAGAAGTGGATCATCCAGAAAGCGGAGAATTATGCATACCGTTCCGGAAGATACGCATTCAAGACATCTGACGGTAAGTATCTCGGATATTCCGGCAACAAGGTTATAAAAACATCAACACCTTACTATTGGCGTGTAATGCAGTACAGAGACGGCTTCTATCAGATAATGGCTGAGGTAAATACCAGCAGCACATATCTTGATCTGGGTAACGCCTGGAACAGAGAGGGCAACTCGATAGGCTTGTGTTATTTCACAGGCTATTACAGTGCTCAGACGTGGAGCCTGCATACGAATTTTGACGGAACGGTAAGGATCACGCCTATGCTGACATCAAAACGAGGTCTTGCATTCAACGGTGTGAATGCCGTGCTTTCAAGCAAGCCTGAAAACCTTACGGTAGTAGTTGCCTGATAACAGCACACCTCACACTCTAAGCAGCCGATGCTGCAACAAAGAAATAAAGAAGAGCTTTGCACTGCCTTTTGGTGTGCGAAGCTCTTTTTGCTTTTGTCGCATAGGTTTGATTACCGAAGCGGTCTTTTTCTCTCTTCGCAAACATTTTCCTACTTTGCTACAAAAAATAACATCAATGTATTTTGTGATATGTTGACCTTGCATTTTCGCTGAAGTATAATTATATCAGAGACAAAAAGGAGGCGGGGACAATGAAAAATACAGTTCTTGAAACAGACAGGATCAGCAAGAAATTCAGATCATTCGAGGCACTCAGGGATGTTTCGGTCACCCTTGAAAAAGGAAAGGTCTACGGTCTGATCGGGAAAAACGGTGCAGGCAAGACCTCGCTGATGCGTATAATCTCGGGGCTGAGCTATCCGACGGGAGGTTCCTATACGCTGTTCGGCGAAAGCGATGAAAAAGGCATACAGGCAGCAAGAAGAAAGATAGGGTGCCTGATCGAATATCCCAGTCTGAACGGTTCGATGAATGCAAAGGACAACCTTACATTGCATATGGTGATGCGCGGAATAAAAAACAAGGCTCTGGCTGATGAACTGATAGGACTTGTGGGACTGAGCAGCGAGCCTAAGAAAAAGGTCAGGGATTATTCGCTGGGTATGCGTCAGAGACTTGGCATTGCAGTCGCTTTGGTGGGAGACCCCGAGCTGCTTATCCTTGACGAGCCGATAAACGGACTTGATCCCATCGGAGTTGTGGAGATAAGAAAGCTGATAAGAAATCTGGCTGAGACTCGGGGAATGACCATTCTCATATCCAGCCACAATCTGCCCGAGCTTTATCAGACGGCATCTGACTACATTATAATCGACCACGGAGAAATCAAAAAGATACTGGATCAGGAACAGCTTGAGCAGGAATGTCAGCATTATATTTCGGTCAGGACAAAAATGGTCAATGAACTTGCGGGCGTGCTTGAAAACGTACTTCACACAAAGAAATACAGGATAGCAGACGAGCAGACCGTAAACATCTATGATTTCATCGGGAAGGAAGAAACACTTGCAGAAGCTCTCTGCGACAACAGGATCATAGCAACAAGGTTCGTCGTTGAGGGCGAATCTCTTGAAAGCTATTTCATCAAAGTCATCGGAGGTGAGACGGTATGATGAATCTGTTCCGTGCCGATATGTTTATGCTGAAAAGATCGAAAGGGTTCAAACTGTCTGTACTGCTTTCGCTTATCTGCGTCAGCTCTCTGGGACTGGTGCTGCATTTTGTGGAGACGGGAAAGATCGGCAAAGACATAATGAGCAGCATATCCATACTTTTTGATGCTATGATGGTATCTATGCTGGCATCGCTGATGATAGGATCTTACATCTGCGGAGATTTTCAGTCAAAGACAATACACAGCGAGGTAGGCTGCGAGTCAAGAGGAAAAGTGATAATCGTAAAAGTCTTTACCAGTATGTTCATCACTGCGCTCATCACTCTTCCTTACGCGATAGTCTCTGTTATCTGTTTTGCAAGCAAGGCTGAGTTCGCAGAGCTCAAAGGCATACCGTCCCTTTTCACGGGGATAATGTCGAATACCTCGGGTGTTGATGTGACATCGGCAAGCATAGTCAAAGGCTCGGTGCTGGCACTTGTGGGTGTGTTGATCTATGCGGCACGCCTGAGCATATGCATACCGCTTGCTTTCAAGGTGCGTAAGTCGGTAGTTGTTATGGCTTGCGGTATCGCTGCGGCTTTCGGTATTGACACTCTGCTTGTAAAGGTATCGGATGACATCCCTGTTGTGGGAACGGTATTGAAGAACACCCCTTACGCGATAATGTACGATCTCAATATGAATACGGGTGCCGGGACTGTCATCAAAGCGGCGGTCAGCAGTATTGTCTTCATCGTAGTTATGATATGCCTTACCTACACCATGTTCAGACGTTCCGAGATAAAGTGATGACATATAGCATAAGCGCCCTTTGCTAAACTGCAAAGGGCGTATTTTGTGTCTCTATTCTTTCAGAGCCTGCACCATATCTATTTTTCTGATCTTACGCGAAAGCAGTACCGTAGTGACAGCAGTACAGATGAACACGATGCAGAATGTGATAATGAGGTTTACCGTTTTAAGCAGGGGATAGATCTTCAGGGTATCGTTTGAAAAAGTTGCGCAGTAAACATCAAGGAACTTGAATCCGAGAGGTATGCCCAGAAGTGTACCGATGACGAGTATGATGATATTCTCAAAGGATGCGAGCCTGCGGATCTCTCCGAAACGGAAGCCGAGGACGCGGAAGGTGTTGTACTGTTTTGTTCTTTCGATAAAGCTGAGTATGCTGAGGTTATAGAGCACTATGATTACCAGTGCGAATGCAATGACTTTCATCAGAGTGAACACGCCTGTGAGTTCTGCGCTGAAATCCGTGAGGTTAGCTTTCTGTTGGTTGCTTGTGATAAGCTGTGAGACGCGCACATCGTTCCTGAGACTGTCGGGGTCATCGGTCTGACCGCACAGCAGATGCGTCGGGCGGAAGACTGCTCCTGCGTCAGTCCAGCGCTGAGAGCCGATATAGATCGTCTGCGGCATACCCGACGGGATCAGACCGTCCACTGTGAATTCAAAGCTCCTGCCCGAAAAAGACGGGAAAAGTCCCAGCTTGTCGCCCTCTTTCACACCGAGGGCTTCAGCGATACCTTCGGTGATATACACGCCGTTTGCGTCAAGAGGTTTTCCGTCAGTGGTTCTGAGGTCAATACAGCTTCCGTCTGAAAAAACGGTGACAGGCTTGAATAACGTCTCGCTGCTGCCTTCAAGGGTGACTTTGCTCTGTACGGTCTGGATAAGCTGACCGTCAAGTTCATCCCTGAGCCGGGCAGTCTGTTCGGGGGTGTTGGAAGTGTTGAGGGTCAGTTTGCAGTCATAGACATAATCTTCGGAATAGGTCTTTGAGGAAAAGGCTCCTATCGAATCGGGTGTTCCAGTGCCTACCATGAGCAGCATAAAGCTTCCGCAAACGCTTATGATACCCAGCAGGATGCGTGACTTATGAACAGAGGCATCCCTGAGTGTCCACTTCATTCCGAAGCTCGATCTGTTCCATACAAAGCCTATCTTCTCGATGAGTGTGTTTTTCGTGTGTGTGACTTTGTTTTTTGATGACTCGGCAGGAAGTCCCGAAAGAGCTTTCCTTGCGGCGAGTACAGAAGTCAGCAGAGACAGGACTATTATCATCAGTATCACGATGAGTGAACCCACGGTATGCTTTGTGTTCCACTCGGGCAGAGAGATAAGTTTCATCTGCGAGCGTTGGATGAGTGTCGAGAACCAAAACGAGAGCAGATAACCGAGCCCTGTTCCCAGGACACTGACGAGCAGTCCGTAGAGGGAGTAATAAAGGGTCAGTTTTCTGTTTGAAAAGCCAAGGGATTTGAGGGTGGTGATATCTGCGGACTGTGCATCGATAAGACGTTTTATCGTGGTGCGCATTGAGAGGATCGAAAGCAGTATGAACAGCACCGAGAACAGCAGTGAAACTCTTTTGAGGTTGGCTGCCTGATTGCTTACGAAGGCCACATCAAAGAGGGTGTCTCTGTCATAATAGGCGATAAATCTCTCACCGAGGAGCTCGTTTATATTATCCTTGACTTCGCTGCCGCTGCTTTTTATCTCCAGCAGGTTGCAGGATATCTGTATGCCCAGTTTTTCGCTCAGATCGCTGCTCATAAAGCCGTAACCATACTTCTGATGCTCGGGGATATAGTTATCGGCAGTACCCACATAGTGTGCTCTTTCTGCGGACATCACGATCCCTGCCACGGTTGGGCGGACGGTATGTCCGTTATATGATATCTCTGCCGTCTGACCTGCTGTGATGCCGTTTTTATCGGCATAGTCGCGGTCGAGCCACACGCTGTCGGTGAGGGTGCTGCTGTATTTTTCTCCGCTGATGAGTTTCATCGAGGATATGCTCTCATCGCCGACAGTATCAAGGCTAAGATAGGTGTCACCGTCATCGGAGGGGGCCGATGCAGTTATGCGAAGACGCTGTGATACTCCCGATACGCCGCTCATCTGCTCTATGGCGGCGACATCGGCATCGGTGAAAAAGGCTGCCGACACCCATTCATCGGCAAGGTTTGTCTCCTCGGAAAATGAATCGAACTCGTACTCTATGCCGCGCCATATGCCCTCAAGGCCGCTGTAGATCACCACCGAAAGCATGGCGAGCAGGAGCACGGAGGTAAATTGCAGCTTGAACTGTCTGATGCTGCGTATCATCTTTCTGAACAGAAAAGTCATTGTTGTCTCCTCTCTTTTGCTCTCTCATATTTTATACTGCTTCTTTTATCTGTTGGCAGGGTCTTTCGTCTGCGACTATCTTTCCGTCACGCAGGCGGATAACGTGATCGGCGATCTTCGCCACTTCGGGGTTGTGGGTCACGACTACTACTGCGGTGTCCTTGTTCCGGGAATACTTTTTCAGCAGAGCAAAGATCATATCTCCCGTGGCGACATCGAGGGCACCGGTCGGCTCATCGCAAAGCAGAAGCTTGGGGGATTTTGCAACTGCCCGTGCGATAGCCACCCTTTGCATCTCGCCGCCCGAAAGCTGATTCGGAAAGCTCTTCATACGTTTTTCAAGTCCGACATCCTTCAGTGCTTCGGCTGCCTTGTCGGCGTTGCCGTTGAGGTCGGCCGCAATGCCTACATTTTCGTATGCGGTGAGGTTCTCCACCAGGTTGTAGAACTGGAATACGAAGCCTACGTTCTTTCTGCGGTAGTCGGTGAGTTTTTTTTCTGAAAGCGCGGATATGTCCTCGCCGCCTATAAGTATCTCTCCGCTTGTGGGACGGTCCATGCCTCCCAGCATATTGAGCATCGTGCTTTTTCCGCTGCCCGAGGGTCCCAGTATTACAGTGAATTCTCCCGACCTGATCTCTGCACTGATGCCCCCCAGCGCCGCGATCTCCTCACTTCCAGACTTGTACTTCTTTACTATGTTTCTGATGCTTATCATTGCCGTTGCCTCTCTTTCTGTTATATCCCAATTCCGTTATCTATTACTGCAAATAATAATTTATCATACTGCCTGCGGAAATTACTGGGGAAAACCTTTCTGAAGAAAGGTTATTCCCCAGACCCCTTTCCAAAGACTTCTGACGCTTTTTGGTGAGGGGTACCCGCTGTAAGGGAAACGTGCGAAATGCCCGACTTTCGATATGCTTTGGAAGAACGGGCACCCCTCACCAAAAAGAATTAAAAGTTTTAGGGAGGGGGGTTGGGGGAAGACCCTTTTTCAAAAGGGTCTCCCCCAATAGCTTCCACAAACGGTGCGCTAAATTATCGTTTACAGCAATACATAACGGGATCGTGTTATAAAAGATACACACTTGTATAATAATTACACACTTGTGTAACTTCTGAGAATATGATATAATAGGTTTACGGAAAAGTCAACAGAAAACTGAAAAGATACACGATTTTATAAATTGTGTGTCACTTTTGGGAGGTATACCAATGAATGATTCAACTAACCCGTCTGCACTGCGATCGAAGGCAGAGATATGCGAAGCACTGCTGCGTCTTATGAAAGATCATCCTTACGAGGAGATAACGGTCAAGCAGATAGCACTTGAATCGAAGCTGGTGCGGAAGACTTTTTACCGCAACTTTGATTCAAAGGATGATGTGCTGGAGGCTATACTTGACATACTCGTTGACGAATACAAGCGCCATCTGATAATGTTCAACCAGGTCATGCCCATAGAGATAATCTTCAATTTCTGCATCGAACACAAGGAGCAGCTGCTTTTGTTTGACAAGAACAACCTGATGTACCGCATACTGCAAAAGCTTAACTCTGCTCTCCCCGAGAAGCACGAAGAACTCGTGAAACTCGGACTTGTTCCGAAGGAGCTTTTCGGAGGGCTTGACCCAAGCTATCTGATACCCATGAACATCGGCGGCATCTGGAACGTGATCTGCCGCTGGGTGCGCGGAGGCATGAAAGACGATCCGAAACAGATCACCAAAGATCTGACAGAGTTCATCATCATGTTGGGCGAATATGCAAAAAAGATGGTCTCGCCTTACCACGCTGCTGCGCAGGACTGAGATCGCAGATCATAAAACGAAAAGCAGGTGAGAGTTTATGCTCAGCAAAGAATTCGGGATAATTGAACTTAAAAACGGAGAGAAGAAGCTGACAGTAGTTTTTCATGACAAGGGATACGAACTTCTGAGCACTCTTTTCTTTGTGGAGGTCGGCTCCTTCGAGGAATGGATAAGGGAGAACATCAATGACGTTCTGCAAGGCAAAGCCGAGGAGAGGGATATTTCGGGAAACGTCTGCGGGCTTATTATCGGGAAGGAGAACACAGTTGTTTACGATATGCTGGCGGAGGACGGGATCGGGAATCGGTGTACTCTCCCGACGCGGGAGCTTTTGTCTCTGATAGACGAATGGCATGACCGTAAGGCACAGCTCTGAACTCAGTAAATAAAAACGAGCCTCCGGATCATACCGGGGGCTCGTTCTGTACAATGTATGTATCGGGCATCAGGGGACGTATTCAACGATGACTTTGCCGATGCCGTGAGATGTCTTGATATTGTGTTTTTCGGCGTTTGCGGGATCCTCGTGCAGAAGGAGATTAATGTTGCCGACACCGCTGCTGGCAGTCAGATCGCCGTTGGCTGTGCCGTCAAACGTCAAAGTTCCCACGCCGCCCTTGAGGACGATGTCACCGTTAACGGTACCGGAAATGTTGATGTTTCCCGTGCCGCCTTTGACGTTGAGTCCCGTTGCGCAGCAATTGACAGATGTATTGCCTGTGCCTGTGGAGATCTCAGCTTTTCCGCACTGAGGAATATCGGCTTTGACATTGCCCGAACCGCTTTTGAGCTTCAGGGCCTCCTGCGGTCTGAATCCCTCGATAACGGTATTGCCCACACCTGCTTTCACGGTGAAGGTGTCGAAGGTCTTTTTGGGGAGGGCAACGGTGCAGGTGGGGTTTTTCAACGGGTTCTTGATGACTGATTTCAGCATACTCTGTTTTTTTACCTCTATATGGAGCGTGCTGTCTGTGACTTCGGCAAAGGAACCGTTGGGTACGTTCTTGCATTTGACGTGGGCGGCATTATCCTTGCTGGGGCAGACGGTTAGTTCACATACCGCTGAATTGATAAAAACGGAGGAGATCTCCGAAGCGGAGAAGTCATTTGAAAAATCAATGGTATGGCTCATTTGTATCCCTTCTTTCATTGCTTGCCATAAGGCTTGTTAACAGTATATCACAGGGCAGCGGCAAAGTCAAGGAAGTGCGAACTGATCTGTCCGTATCGGAAATCCCGTATCTTTGTTAATGATATACAAAACAGAGTAATAATGTTTGTGCAGTATCACACCATAAAAACTCTTTCTTTCATACGTATATATAGCAAAACTTATTGAAAGGGGAGGTCTGTATGAAAAAAATAACAACCGTTATACTTGCGGCTGCACTTATGATCTCAATGGTGAGCTGCGCAGAGACTGCCGAGGGAGGAACTGATGCAGAGGATATCGTTGTGACAAGACCTGTTGATACCGTTGTAAAAGATGATCCGTCATCGGCGGAGGATCCCGAGGTGATCGAAAAACTCACTCCCGCGACTACCGAGGCACAGGATTTTATCAAGAAAGATCATTCCTATTACTCGTTTTTTACCAAGGGCAAGGCATACGATACGGAAACGAGGACACGCTATTACTTTGAGGGCATGATAGAGGACTCTACTGACAGACGGAGACTCTACGACATGCTCTGCACGATACTGGGACGCAGCGAACTGACTATCAAAAAGGAGCAGGATGTCATTGAGGACGGGGAGCCTTTCCTTACGATAAAAGCGGCAGACGGCGCTCAGTACAGCATCAGCAGGGGTATTCTCGTGAATGATATCAATGAAGACGGCGGCAACATTATCTATGTATTCAAAGCTCCGAATTCTCGGCTTTACTTTGAGCCTTCATACAATGAGCGTGAGCATCTCGAAGATCTTCTCAATGAGAGCATCATCAACGAGAAAAACATTGTGGGTACCGAGCCTGACACTCCAAAGCCTCAGATCGCTGAAGATACCAAGCCTGAGTTACCGCTGGCATATATAAAGCTGCGCTCCAACTTTGCATGGGGAACACACGTAAGCGGTTCCTTCATTGATGCAAACGGTGTAATGTTCACTTTTGATCTTTCGGACTCATTTGAGCTTGTCGAGGGAAGTTCTTTAGCGGAAAAGGTCTGCAATGCTGCGGCAGGCGGTATCGGAAAGATCGAATGTACGGGCGTTGCGCTTGACAAAGATCTGTTGGAAAAAGGTCTGAGTTTTGCCAAGAAGATACCTGACAAGCCTGAATACATCGAGGAATACAAAATGTGTGACTACGGTCAGGAGTCCATCTACGTTGTTGTGGACGGTAAGCCGGTGATGCTGAATTCCTATGGAGACGTGGACAAGTTCTCAAACGATAAATATATCGTGAAAACCATCGAGTGCTATAAAGAAGCATTAAATAATGCAATGGGCTATAAAAATGAGCAGTAAGTTAAAGTAAGGAAAGTTAAAAATAAAGGCTTAGCATCATGCATACAGATGCTAAGCCTTTTGATGTTTCTGTGATTTTCAGTCAGATCTTGAAGCATTTGCGGATGTCGTTTATCTCACCGATGACAAAGGTGACATCATCGGGACCGAACATGGTCTCGGGCTTGGGGATGACCACTCTTTCTCCGCGCTTGACAGTAATGATATTGATATTGTGCTTACGTCTGACATCCACCTGAGCAAGAGTTTTTCCCACCCAGTCCTTGGGGACTTTCATCTCGTAGATGGAGTAGTTGTTATCGAGGCGGATGAAGTCGAGGATCATATCGGAGGCGTACTTTGTGGCAAAACGGATAGCCGTCTGCTTTTCGGGGTATGCGATCTCATCGGCACCTGCCATTTTGAGGAACTTCATCTGAACATCGTTGGTGGCTCTTGCCATAACGAACTTTGCGCCGAGTTCTTTCAGAGTACAGGCTGCTTCGAGGGATTCCTGGAACAGTCCGCCGAGAGCCACTATGCAGATATCGAAATCGGGGATGCCCAGCGAAGCAAGGAGCTCGCGGTTGGTGCAGTCACCGATCATGGCGTTGGTAACGTAGGGCATGATCTCGTTGATGACATCTTCCTCTGAATCTACAGTGAGGACATCGCAGCCCAGTTCGCTCATTCTTTTGGCTATGGTGCTTCCGAATTCTCCTGCACCGAGGATAAGTACAGATTTCATTTTGGTATCTCCTTTATTGGTATTTGTAAGTCTTTGCTGTTTTGGTATAGTGTCACGGTATGCGCTCCCGATCAGATCGCAACTTTATCAACGGGGAGTCTGCCCTTGGTGCTCTCGGAAGAGGACACGGCAGCATAGATCAGCGTCAGTCCGCCGACTCTGCCGAAGAACATCAGGAACATCAGTATGCTCTTTGAAAGCAGTGACAGCTGTGTTGTGATGCCGAGTGTGAGTCCTGCGGTACCGATAGCCGAGCCTGTCTCGAACAGGCAGGTCAGCAAGGGGAGCCCTTCGGTGCGGCTGATTATTACTCCGCTGGATATGAACAGGAACAGATACATAAAGAGTATCGCGCCTGCATTTCTGACTGCGTTGTCGGGGACGCGGCGCTTGAAGCACTCAACGTCATTCTTGCGCGAGAACACGGTTATCGCACCGAGGAAGAGCACCGCGAATGTGGCGGTTTTCATACCTCCTGCGGTAGATCCCGGGGAGCCGCCTATCAGCATAAGGATTATCATAAGCAGTGTTCCGGATTCGCTCATCCGGGCGAGATCCTGAGAATTGAAGCCTGCGGTTCTTGCCGTTACAGACTGGAACGCCGAGCTGAGCGTGCGCTCTTTTATACCGAGGTCGGAATACTCGCAGAAGAAGAAAAACACTGCGGGTATTACTATCAGCAGAAGTGAAGTTGTTATGACTATCTTGCTCTGAAGGGAATACTTCTTGAACTTGAATTTGTGTGTGATAACATCGTTCCAGGTCAGGAAACCTATGCCGCCGACGATAATGAGCAGCATTATGATCACGTTAAGGTATGCGCTCGCACTGTAGGATGTCAGCGAGGAGAATGGTTCGCGGACTCCCATAAGATCAAAACCTGCATTGCAGAATGCCGAGATCGAATGGAACAGCGAATAGCCTATGCCCGTCATGACACCGAAGTCACTGATGAATACAGGGGCAAGAAGCGCAGCGCCCACAAGCTCAACGATAAGCGAGCCTTTTAGTATGAATCCCGTAAGGTGTATGATGCCGCCTACCTGCGGAGCAGATATGGATTCTTTCATGGTGCTCAGCTGGGAAAGACTTATCTTTCGCCCCGTGGCACGCATTATGGCAAGACCGATCGTGATCACGCCCATGCCGCCGATCTGTATCAGAGTGATTATTACTCCCTTGCCGAACAGTGACCAGTAGGTCGCTGTGTCACGTACTATAAGACCCGTAACACAGGTGGCTGAGGTCGCCGTGAATAAACAGTCGGAAAACGGTGTGACCGTTCTCCCCTGTGAGGATATCGGCAGCATCAGTAAAAATGCTCCCGTCAGTATCAGCGCAAAAAAACTGATTATTATGATCTGAAACGAGGTCCTGCCTTTGTGTTTCTTCAATGTCGTCCACCTCTATGTCTCCTTTTCCCTCTCCCCCTCCGATACATTTTGCGGACTGTTGCTGCCTTATGCAGATTTATTGGGGAAAACCTTTCTGAAGAAAGGTTATTCCCCAAACCCTTTTCCAAAGACTTTTAATTCTTTTTGGTGAGGGGTATCCATTCTGACATAGTTCAGCAAGAGTCGGATATATCGCGTTTTTGATAATCCTGATACCCCTCACCAAAAAGCATCAGAAGTTTTAGGGAGGGGGTACGGGGGATGACCCTTTTTCAAAAGGGTCTCCCCCGATAGTTCCGCACAAAGTAACGATAGTCCGCAAAGTGCATCGGAGGGGGAGAGTCAGAAGTTCTTTCAACCAACATATTATATCACAATCTGCTTAAATCGTCAAGAACGGGGCATTGGATGGTGAGGGGCGGAATAATCTGCGTTTTGCACAAAGTGCGGGACTTTTGATTGTCGAATATGCTCAAAAGCCGAAATTTCGGCGAAAAACCGAAAACAGTACAATTATTTGGACAGCGATTTCTCTTACCGTGCGTATATGCCCCATATACAAAAGCAGTTGAGACCGCGAAGCACAGCTGTCCGGAGAAAATTCAGAAATGTTTGCTTCACGGTTTGTTAACACACGGTCTTGCGAAAACGATTACACTCAGTTGACACTGAAAACAAGGGGTGATATAATATATTAAATTTTATACAGAAATAATAATTTGGTAAAACCACACTATTTTATAGATTAACTATTTCAGAACAAAACGATTTACTCCATAATGGCGGTGCAGAAGTTTGGAGCGAGATAAAAATGCTCCGATAAGGCTTCGGACAGTTCGGACAATGTCCGATCAAATAAAAATCAGGAGGCAAGAAAAATGAAGATGAGGAAACTGTGTCGGGCTGTGGTTGTTCACGGCACGGCGGCAGCTCTCGGACTGAACATCGTGTTCGGTGCAGCGGGAGCATTGATCTCGGGAGAAAAGGGTCTCCCAACAGTGATAACTGCTTCGGCAGAGGGCGAGCAGATCAAAAAAGGTAAAGGTACTGTCCGCTATGGCGGCAACACTTACCAGTATAGTTACAGCGAGGATAAAAACGGAAAAGAGATCTTTTCTCTGAACGATGTAAGCGCAGGCGAAAGAACTGTATCTATACCATCCAGAGTCTATGTTGACGGGAGATATCATACGGTAAATGCGCTGGGTGTGGGATTCGGAAAGAACCTGAGAGCCGAGTCCGTATATATACCCGATACCGTTGAGACTATCGGCGGCTCTACGTTTTTTCAGGCATCCGTAAACGAGCTCAGAGTATCTTCGGGTGTAAAGAGCATCGGGTCATATTTCTGTGTGTCGAACAATATTAAGCACATCACTTACAATGGTAACCAACTTCAAGAACTTGGTACAGGCGCATTCTGCGGAGAGGGTTCCCGCAGATACATAGGACTCACCGCAAACTCCAAAGGAGCTGTACTTTTCGGTGACTGGATCATCAGATACATCGGCAAAGAGAAAGAGGTCAGAGTGAGCGATCTCGGAGAGGGCAAAAAGATCAGAAAGATCGGCCCTTACTGCTTCTCCACCAAGGATGAGGAAACCAACCTTTCACGTCAGAGAATAGACCTAAGCGGCATTGAAGTGATAGCGGATCATGCTTTTGCCGATAACAAAGAATTAAGGTATATAACGGGCGAACAGGACGTGAAGACCTTCTCCTATGATGCTTTCACAGACACGCTGTGGTACAGGAACGGTATGGCAAGAAGAAGGGTGGTCTTCGGCAAAACTTTGTTGTATTATCATACCGACGGCGATGTCATAGACCTTACTGCTTCGCAGTTCGCCAACGTCAGATATGTAGAAAAAAATGCCATATCGAATTGTGATAACGCAACGGTGCTCAAGCTGGGCACTCAGCCGATAACTTTTGCTCCCGAAGCTTTTGGAAAAAGCGGATTAGATGACATAAGCACGGTGTATGTCGGAGGAAAAAACAAAGCATTCAGCCTGGATAACCAGTTTATCCCCGAAGTGATCGAAGAAAACTTAGATGTGTTCATGCACTCGGGTTATATTACGAAATTTACCGAAGACAAGGTAAAGTACATCTTTGGTCTGATGGGCATAACCTATTACGGTGAGAACGGAAAAGGCGGTGTCAGCGGCCTTTCGCCGGAGCTGAAATTCGAAGCGGCGTATAAGCTCCACGAGTATATGAGCACAAACTTTGTATATGCTCAGGAAACAATGGATTATCTCAGACCTCTGCTTGACGGCAAGAGCGGATTCGTGTGTGAGCAGTTCGCAGAACTCTATGCATATCTTCTCGAGTGTGCAGGTATAAACGCAGAAGTTGTGGATTCGATAGTAGAAGACAAAGACGGAAATATTATCTACAACGGAGAACACGCATGGACGGTTCTTGAAATAGGCGGTAACTGGTATCATGCGGATGTGTGCTGGGACGCCGTGTGTCACGGTACGGGTCAGGCTCATACAATGCTTTTCTTTATGCTCTCGGATGAAGCGATGAGCCAGGAAACCACAGCTCATAAAATGTGGAGATATAGCAATTTTGATAATACTTACAGAACGTTCTGCGAGCGTAAAGGCGATGTTGAAAAGTGTGATATCCTTCTCGGCGATGCCAACGGAGACGGTCAGCGTACTTATGAGGACGCTGAGCTTATCCAGAAGTATCTCCTCGGTGATGCCGAGGCTAAGAAGACCATCAAGCTGCAGAACTGTGACACCAATTTCAGCGGTGACATCGAGTTTACCGATATCTTTATGGCAAGAACTCTCGCACAGCACAGATCTATCAACCCTTTAAAGGGGACGGGTATTATCTCCGTAAGAGAAAACAGAGGCGAAAGCCCCGACTGACATCGGACATAACAGAACAACAAGAGGCTGTTGCAACGCGCAACAGCTTCTTTTTTGCACCGTGCGGAGCGTATCTGTGACAGCGTCGTCAAAATTATGGGATATATGAAAAAAAACAGGGGGCATTCTGTTACAAAACTGAGGATTTTTTCGGAATAATTGTTGACAATCCATCCGACCAGTGATATACTTTTATATATACATAGACAGATAAATACTGGGGGTTCGGCGGGTATGATACGTTCATTCAACAGCACTGATATACTTTTTGCTTTTGATGTTTTTCATGTATCGCTGACTCAGTCGTATATATCAGATCACAAGCTGGCATTTTGAGGCATAACTGTGCCCCGGAATGCCCTTTTTTATTCAGGAGGTAGGTCAACTGTGAGCAGCGGAGGAGAGGGCATAACCCTCAGCAAAAAACATATTATAATCATTCTTTCCATATTTGTCCTGCTCCTGGCGGGAGCTGTGATACTCGGCCTCAGTTGGGACAAACTCTTCGGTGAGGATAATTCCTCGTCCGTGCAGGAGGTAACATCATCAGAGGGCGGTGTTGAGCTCGACCCCAACGCAGGCGAGTACAAGGGCAAGCTTCCCAAAGAGAGCAGCGGAGCCAAGGAAGGCATCAAGATACCGGGATATCCCTCGATAACTGTTGCAAAGGATACCCAAGATGTGAAAATGGCTCTCCTTAACCCGGAAGGCAACCCCTGCTATTTCAAGTTCGTTATAGCGTTAAAGGAGACCGATGAGGTGCTTTTTGAATCTCAGTATGTAGAGCCTTCAAAATGCATCTACGATGTTCATCTTGCAAGACCGCTTTCCGAGGGTGAATACCCTGCGGTGATAAAAATCTCAACACTTTCTCTTGACGGTAAAACGCCTCTCAACGGTGCAAACGTAGAGACTGTGCTGATCGCAAAGTGAGGTGAAATGAATGTTGAAAAAGAAAAAACTGATCTCTGCCGTAAGTGCAGCGGCGGTGATGCTCACCTCGGCGGTGGGTATGCCCTTAACGTCCTCGCTTCTGGCAGGCAGCGTTATCTCTGCTGTGGCAGCCGATATCGTTGATTCAGGTGTTTGCGGTGATAACGCCACATATACCCTTGATTCTGACGGTAACCTTGTTATCAGCGGAACAGGTGAGATCCGTTACAGTGCATTTATATCTAATGCAGAAGTAAAAACTGTTACGATAGGTAAGGGCATAACAGGCATCGGCTCATATGCATTTTACGGTTGCGGTAATCTGGAGACTGTTACGATCCCGCTTGACAGCGAGCTTGTCGAGATCAAAGAATATGCTTTCGACAGTTGTAGCGAACTCAAGACCATTACTATCCCTGAAAAGGTAGAAAGCATCGGTTATGATGCCTTCTATGGGGCAGAAAATGTCGAAAATGTTTACTGCTATGTCGATCCCGGTCTTCTCGAATGGAATGAGGGAGGCTGTGACGATTTCATGGAAAATAATGTAACGATAATACACGTTCCGGCAAACTGTCTTTCTGAATATAAAACAAAGTTCGAAGATGTGGTACGCGGTACTTTTGAAGGCGATCTTCCGAACTTGACGGTAAAGAAGCACACGTCCAAAAAGCCGACCTGCGTGGATGACGGAAACATCGAATACTTCGAGAACACTGTAAGCGGAAAGTTCTACCGTACGAGAAACGGTGCCGTTAATGAGAATGCCGATGATCTTCTCAAAGAGTCCGATATCGTAATACCTGCGGACGGTGTGTCTCATAGCTGGAGTGCCTGGACGAAGGACAACGAAACAGGAAAACAGGTCCGTATCTGTGACTACTGTCGTAAGACCGAGGAATTCACGCCTGCAAACAACGATCCCGGATTTATCGTGACGATACCTGCTTCGATACCCCTCGACAGCAGCGGCAAAACTAACGTGAACATGGATATACGTTATTACGGTATCAGCGGTAATAACTATAAGGACCAGCCGTTTTACCAGAAGCTGATAACTGTTAAACTGCTGAAGATAAACGACAAACCCCTTATCGTGGAAGATGCTCCCAATCCCGATGCCGAGTACACCCTCTCGGATGACCATGCAGCCGATACTGTGGAGTATTCGCTCTCGGTGTCAAACCGTGACAATGATCCCTTTGACCCGAAGGACCATCCCGACAGCGCACTGCTGAAAGCACACTTTGATTACAGCTCTGTGGCTGCCAAAGCCGAGGATTCCGCAACCCTGACTTTCAGTATCATTGACGGTGAAAACGTAGCTCCCGGACACTATTCGGGTTCGCTGACATTCAGTATCAGCCTTGAGGACGCACCAGGTGGTGTTATCCCGCAAGAAAGATATGAAGACGTTCGCTAAACGTCTGATATGTAATAAGTAAATCATTTCAAATTATCAGGAGGAGATTATAATGAAAAAATCAGTATTTGCAGCTGCTCTGGCTGTTGTGATGGCAAGTGCATCTGTAACAGCTTTTGCAACCGAGAACCCCAACCACCAGCTCACAGGAACAGGAACAGCCAATACAGCTGTTACCTATGAAGTTGACCCCGGATATACAGTAACTATCCCCAAGAGCATAACTCTTGGCGAGACCCTTGAGGTAAAGGCAGAGAATGTTACCCTTTACGATTATGAGTCCCTTGTGGTCAGCATCTCTGCTACCAGTGAGGAAGACAACAGCTTCAAGCTCAGAAACGGACTCAGAGCCCTGACCTATACCATTACCAAAGGCGAAGATGTTGTTGATCTCGATTCGGCTTTACTCACTGTCGGCGGCAACGCGTCATCGGGTACAGCAGAGCTCAAGTTCAACGAGCCCGAGACCGCTCCTACAGTTGCAGGCACTTACTCGGGAACAGTGACCTTTAACGTAAGAATCAACGGAATGGCTTGATCCGTGAATGGTGACTAAGGAGGATAAACCCATGAAAAAGATAATCAGCGCAGCAGCGGCTATTGCTTTGGCTTGCGGCGCATCAATTACAGCGTTTGCGACGGCTGCTCCTTCGGACAAGACCGTCATAACGAACGTTCAGGGCTCTACCGATCCCACTCCTGCACAGGCTGATACCACAGTGCAGTTCAGCTGCGATCCCAAGTACACAGTGACCATCCCCAAGACCATTGATCTGAGCACCGAGAATACCGACGGTACTTTCTCGGGTACAGGCAGTGTCGAGGCTGAGGATGTCTGCATCGGAGCAGATCAGAAGGTCAATGTGAAGATCTCCAGCACCAGCGGATTTACGCTCTCCGAGGCAGGTTCTTCCGCAACTCTCGCTTATGAGGTGAAGAACGGCACAACAGTGTTTGCAAATAACGATACCGTAGCTTCCTTTACAAACTGTGAGAGTGACAGCACCGAGCTTACATTCGTTACCAAGACCGCACCCCAGTATTCGGGCAGTTATACCGATACCGTAGTATTTGTTATCAGCGTAGGAGCATAAACAGCACCTCGGAAGAACGGAGGAATGAACAATGAAGAAAATTGTTGCAGCTCTGTCCTCTCTTGCTGTCGCTGCGGCTGCGTCGGTAACGGCATTTGCCGCCGCTCCCCGTGATGTAACACGCATAGACCGCAGTACCGATCCTCAGAGCGCCGATACAGTGCTATCGGCAGAGATAGACCCCGCGTATATCCTTACCATCCCGAAAGATGTCAAAGTTGAGTTCAACGCACTGAAGACTGACTTCGGCACTGCCGAGCTCTCTCAGGCAAGGCTCGCCAAAGGCAAGTGCGTACAGCTCAGGGTGACAGCCGACAATAAGATGGAAAACCAGACCGATTCCTCAAAGAACCTGCCATACCGCATCAGCGGCGAAACAGACGGCAGCAGCGCAGAGGATATATCAGTGACAGTCTGTGAGTTCACCAAGACGGGAGATAAACTGGGTATGTTCATAAACATCACTCAGGAGGACTGGAACAAGGCTTATTCGGGTGAATACAGCGATACCGTCACCTTTGAGATAAGGTATACGGGCTCTCAGCTCGGAGGAAGTATCATAGGCAGCGGAACCGGCGGTTCCGACGGAAACGGATAAGGAGGGTACACTTATGAAGAAAACAGCAGTATCTCTCCTTTGCTGTGCTTTGATCTGCACAGCTCCCGTCAGCGCGTCGGCAGCGGCTCCCGATTCCTATTCCGAAAATGCCGTTTTATCCACAAGCGTTCCGCAGGATCACCTGATACGGTTCAGGGTCACGGGTAATGTGGAATTTAAGCTGGACGGCAAGACAGGCAGCGAGTTCAGAGTTGAAAGACAGTCGGAACCTCTGCTCGAAATTATCCCGAAAACAGGAGAAAAAATAACTTCTGTGACTGTAAACGGCGAGGATATGACCGATAAGCTGGAGAATAACAGCTACCGTTTCCCGCCTGTTTATGAGGATAAGGAGATCATTGTGGAGGTAAAAACAGAGAATACCGCCGAACCTAACTCGTCTCCCAAGACGGGTGCCATCGGAGGAACAACTCTTGCAGCCGCCGCACTCCTCGGAGCAGTGGTTTTTGCAAAGAAGAGAAAGACAGAAAATTGAATTGATCTGTGAAAAGAAGCTGCTGCATCACGCAACGGCTTCTTTTTTGCAAAGCGCAGAATGAAAATAAGAGCAGGCGATCGGAAGGTCAGGATAAAAATTTTACATTTACCTCTTGACAATTCCAGAAAAAGGAAGTATAATGGTAAATCATACGATCAAGATAAGGAGAACCCTTATGAGAAACACATCTGCATTTGTCTTTACATATGCGTTTTTTGGCTTTAGCTTTTGGGCTGAGGTCTTTTCGCCGTGTGAAGAGCTGTGCAGAAACTGAGATCAGTAACTTTTTTCTGTAGATAAAACAGCCCGGCCACACGGTCGGGCTGTTATTTTTTTGGAGGTATTTTTATGATAATCGTACTCAAGGACAAGGCAACAGAAGAACAGGTAAACGAGCTCATGGACTGGCTCCACGGCTTCAACGTAAAGACAAACCTCGTTACGGGCGTACACTCGCGGATAATCGGCCTCATCGGAGACACGACCTCGATAGATGTAGATGCAGTCAAGGCAAGGGGAGAAGTCGTTGATACCGTAAAGCGTGTGCAGGAGCCTTACAAGAATGCAAACAGGCGCTTCCACCCCGATGACACGGTAATAGAGGTCAGGGACAGACGCATCGGCGGCGGCAGACTTTCTGTGATCGCAGGACCCTGTTCGGTGGAGACTGAAGATCAGCTCATGCGTACAGCCGAGGCAGTCAAGGCGGCAGGAGCAGACTTTCTCCGCGGCGGTGCTTTCAAACCGAGAACCTCGCCCTATGCTTTCCAGGGTCTCGGCAAAGAGGGCATTGACCTGCTCATAAAGGCAAGGGAGGCAACAGGTCTGCCGATAGTTACCGAGATCATGGACGTTTCCGATCTTGATCTGTTCGCGGATGTTGATATCATTCAGGTAGGCGCAAGGAATATGCAGAACTTCACGCTGCTGAAAGCTCTCGGACGCTGTGACAAGCCTATCCTGCTGAAGAGGGGTCTCTCCGCAACGCTTCAGGAGCTGCTTATGAGTGCGGAGTATATAATGTCCGAAGGCAACAGCAAGGTCATCCTCTGCGAGAGAGGTATCCGCACCTACGAACCCGAGACCCGAAACACCCTTGATATCTCGGCGGTTCCGCTGCTCCGTCAGAAGACTCACCTGCCCATAGTCATTGATCCCAGCCATGCCACAGGCATCAGCTCTCTTGTGGAGCCTATGTCTCTGGCGGCGGTAACGGCAGGTGCGGATGCCCTTGAGATTGAAGTACACATTGACCCGAAGAACGCCTGGAGTGACGGTGCCCAGTCCCTCACTCCCGAGCAGTTCGCAGCTTCGATGAAGAAGATCCGCGCCCTTGAAAGCTTCGTAGCAGAAGCACTGTAAACAAAAAAGAGGCTGTTGCGTGCAACAGCCTCTGATCTTTTTGATTATTCCTGAGTTTTTGCTCTTGTCTTTATCTCGTTGGTGATCTTGGCTACGAACTCATCAACGGACATCTCGGTAGTCTTGCTGTCCTGAGTACGGACGGAGACGATCTTCTCCTGAGACTCCTTCTCACCGATGATAACCATATAAGGTACTCTCTCGGTGTACTGTGCCTGACGGATCATATAGCCGATCTTTTCGTTTCTGTCATCCAGCTGAACCCTTACGCCTGCGGCATCCAGCTTGTCATAAACTTCCTTTGCGAACTCTGCGCTCTTCTCGGAAACGAGGAGTATCTTAGCCTGTACAGGTGCGAGCCATACGGGGAAGCGGCCCTTGGTCTCCTCAATGAGGTAAGCCATAAAGCGGTCGAGGGAGCCGAGGATAGCACGGTGGATAACAACGGGGGTCTTCTCGGTACCGTCCTTGTCGGTATATTTGAGGTCGAACTTGGCAGGGAGGCAGAAGTCCAGCTGGCAGGTGGAGAGGGTATACTCTGCGCCTACTGCGGGAACGACGTTAACGTCCAGCTTGGGGCCGTAGAATGCGGCCTCGCCGATCTCCTCTGTATAGTTGATGCCCAGCTGATTGAGCACGTCACGGAGAGCGTTCTCTGCCTTCTCCCACATCTCATCATCCTGATGATACTTTTTCTTGTCTGCGGGGTCACGGAGAGAGAGAACACAGCGGTACTTGTCGATACCGAAGTCCTTGTAAGCCTCGAAGATGAGGTCAACTACTCTGCCGACCTCGTCCTTGATCTGGTCGGGAGTACAGAAGAGGTGAGCGTCATTCTGGCAGAAGTGACGGCCTCTCTCGATGCCCTTGAGGGTTCCGCTTGCCTCGAAGCGGAAGTCATGAGCGATCTCACCGATACGGATAGGCAGGTCGCGGTAGGAGTGCTTCTGGTTGGAGTAGATCATCATATGATGAGGGCAGTTCATGGGACGGAGAACAAAGCTCTCGCCCTCGACTTCCATGGGAGGGAACATATTGTCCTTGTAGTGATCCCAGTGACCCGAGGTCTGATACAGTGCGACCGTACCTACGCAGGGAGTCATAACGTGCTGATAATCCAGTCTGCGCTCTTTCTCCTTGATATACTCTTCAAGTTCCTGCCAGATGGTATAACCCTTGGGAAGGAACATGGGCAGTCCGCGGCCGACAAGGTTATCGGTCATAAAGAGCTGCATTTCCTTGCCGATCTTTCTGTGGTCGCGCATTGCAGCTTCTTCGAGGCGCTTCAGATGCTCTTCGAGCTCCTGAGTTGTAGCGAAGGCTGTGCCGTTGATACGGGTGAGCATCTTACGGGAGGAGTCGTTCTTCCAGTATGCGCCCGATACGCTGAGCACCTTGAATGCCTTGAGGGTCTTGGTATATGTGAGGTGAGGGCCTACGCACATATCAATGTACTCGCCCTGCTGGAAAAAGCTGAGGGGAACGTCCTCTGCGAGGTCGCCGATATGCTCGACTTTATAGATCTCGCCGCGCTCTTCCATGAGTTTGATCGCCTCATCGCGGGGGAGGACGAAGCTCTTGAAGGGCAGGTTCTCCTTGCAGATCTTCTTCATCTCGTTTTCGATGGCAGCAAGGTCGCTGTCGGAAAGCTTGATGTCACCGAGGTCTACGTCATAGTAGAAACCCTTGTCGTTGGCAGGGCCGTAAGCGAACTTTGCATCGGGGTAAAGTCTCTTGATAGCCTGAGCCATAATGTGTGCAGCCGAGTGACGTATAACGTGCAGCTCGTCTTCCTTGGGACACTCACCAACGTGTCCGTCATTGTAGATGACTTTCATTTTTCTTACTCCTTTTTTATTTCAGTGATGGCTCGGGGCATTGCCCTTGCCTGTCTGTTGTTCGTTATTCAGTGTGTTGTTACTTCTTCTTGTACTTATCCATAAACAGCTTGAAATTAGGCTCCTGATAAGCAACGCTCTTCAGCGAGCAGCGTGCCATCAGGTGAAGTGCGGGCTTGCCGAGCTCCAGGGTGATAGCCTGTGTGGATTTGTTCAGGAAAGCGAAATTCTTGACCTTGATGCCTGTGATGGCTTCTCTGGAGATGAACATATAATTCTCGGGCTCAGCTACCATTTTATCCACATTGAGGGTGAGCTGTACGCCTTTCTGCATAAGGGGGATCAGACCGAAGCCCTCGTCAATTTCGTTGATGAGAAGCCCTGTGAAGTTGCCGCCGATGATAGCCTCGGCTGTTCTGTTGTTGACATAAATGCCGGGAAGACCTGCACCTGCCATGCCGCCTGCAAGACCTGCTGCGAAGCCTTCGCGGTTGGTATTCTTATAGGTAACGAAGATATTGCCGATCTCTCTGGTGCTGTCTGCCTCGCGGAACATTGCCTGTGCCTCTTCGAGTGTTTTGAAGTCTGCCATTGTTTTATACCTCTCTTTCTTTTTTATGACCGGGACGGCTCGGCTAAAGCCTCGCCTGTCGTTAGGTTATCGTTTCTCATTCCCATGCCGGTGAACATAAAAAAACACCCTGACACATCACGTCTTACATGACACATCAAGGGTGCAGTACGTTCGTATGCACGGTTCCACCTTGGTTTTTCGCTTAGGGGTCTTTATAACCCTGTCCTTTAACGCAGAAATACGCAGCCGCTTACTTTTCGGTATCACCGTGTTGGGCAGCAGAGCTCGGGAGAGGTCTTCACCGAAACATAACATAAGAAGCTCACACCGAATGCTTCTCTCTCTGAATGCTCCGTATCGGTTACTTGTTCCGTCACAGCCTTTAGATATGCAAACATTATATCACAACGTTTTGTTGTTGTCAATACCTTTTTTATAATCACGATCATAAAAAAGACCGGATCCTGAGGACCCGGTCTTTTATGGGGGGAAGGTGGTGGTGGTGTAAGCGTTTGTTATCTCCGAGCTTCGGGCATCAGAAATTTACTGCCTTGCTGCTCTCCTTATTGTTCTTTATATTCGGAACTATCGGATCGGAGCTGATGATCTCCTGGGATTCGATCTGACCGTCCACCAGTCTTACGAGCTTGGTGCCGAACTGAGCGGAAGCCTCGGAGTGAGTTACCTGAACGATAGTCTTGCCGTATTTTCTGTTTATGTCACGGAACAGCTCCATGATCTTCATACCTGTCTTGGAGTCGAGGTTACCGATAGGCTCATCGAGGAAGAGCACCTTGGGATCGAACACGAGAGCGCGTGCGATAGCGACTCTCTGCTGCTGACCGCCCGAGAGTTCTCTCGGGGTAAGCTTTCTCTTGTCGGTCATACCGATGATATCAAGGACCTCATCGAGCTTCTTTTTGTAGGAGCTTCTCTTCTTGCCTGCGATCATCAGCGGCAGAGAGATGTTGTCCTCAACGCTGAGGTTGGGAACCAGGTTGTAGAACTGGAACACGAAGCCGAGCTCTTCATTTCTCATAGCGCAGAGCTGCTTGTCATTGAGAGTTCTCAGATCCTTGCCTGCGATCTTTACGGAGCCGGATGTCGGCATATCGAGTCCGCCGAGGAGATAGAGCAGGGTAGACTTACCGCCGCCCGAAGGTCCCATGATGGAAACGAACTCGCCTTCCTCAACAGTGAGGTCTATATTTTTGAGGACCTCTGCGGTCTCCTTGCCGTTCTTGAAAGATCTGCAAATGTTTTTAGCTTCAATTATATTCATTGTAATTACCTCCGATTGTTTTGTTGTCTCTGTTATTCGTACTTGAGCTCAGCCACTACGTTGAGCTTGCTTGATTTCCTCATTGTCGAGAGGGAAGCGATCAGGATGATGACTGCGGTCACTGCTGCGAATACGGGAACGCTCGACCATGCAAGTGAGATGTCGAAGCCCATATCCAGAGCGTAAGCCATCTTGGTCAGCAGACCGACGATAACGATCGAGAAGGGGATCGTTGCAGCCAGTGCCCAGACAACGCTGGTCATGCTCTCGGTAAGAACAAGTCTCTTGCGCTTGCTTGCGTTCATACCGATCGAGGTCATCATAGCGAACTCTTTTCTTCTCTGCTGGAAGCAGATGGAGATGTTGTTGAAGATACCGATGGAAGTGATGAGCAGAGCCATGTAGGAGAATACCGAAAGGATGTCGGTAATCATCTTGTTGCTCTTGACGTTATTGTCTTCCATCTCCTGCTTGGTCATATAGGTAGAACCCATATCAGCGAGGGTCTTCTTGAAGTTCTTTTCTGTCTCTTCTGCGGAGAGAGTGCCGTCTGTATCGAAGGTCAGCCAGCCTGCTTCTGTGATGTTGTAGCACTCCTTCATATCCTGGGGCTTCATAAGGGCTGTGTAGCCGTTGTCGTAAAGACCGCCTTCATAAATACCGATGATGGTGAACTCTGACTTGCGTCCGTTGATCTCAAACTCGATCTTGTCGCCTTCTTTTTTGTCTGTCTTCTTGGCGATCACGTTTGAGAGCAGGATGCCCTTGTTGTTGTCAGCCTTGTATTTCTCGAAAATGTCCTTGTAGGTGGTGGTGAGCTTCAGGTACTGCATGAAGTTGCCGTACAGCTCGGGATCACCGGACTCGATCACCAGTTCTGCATCGCCCGTTTTTGCCCATGCCTGAACCATGGGGTTTACCGAATCAGCCTTGACACCCTTGGTGTTCTTGAGCTTTTCAACGATGGTCTCGGTAGTGGTCTTGTCTGCGTTGCTGGGGATGATGTTGTCTACGATATATTCAGCGTTGAAGTCCTTATAAGCGGATACTATCATATCCGTCATGCTTGCGCCGAAGGAAACGATCAGGAATACTGCGGAGAGTGAAATGATGAGCAGTGTGATGTTTCCGCGGAGAAGCTTCGAGGAAGTGATATTGTTCATTGCGAGGTATGTGGTAGTGTTGCCTCTGCACAGCTTGGTGATCCTGCCGGAAACGATCTTGATGAACTTTCTTGCCATCATTGCCAGACCGAGGAATGCGCAGGCCAGGAAGATGAAGCTGTAATCTGTTGCCCACTGAGCATCGGAAACATATCCGACGATCGCGATACCCATAAATGTGCAGCCGAGGATGAATCTTACAAGACCCTTCTTGTGTGTCTGCTCAACACGGTTGAGGATAACATCCTTGACCTGCATCTTTCTGATGCTTCTTACAGGCATCCAAGCGGAGAATACCGAAAGCAGTATTGCGAATGCCACGCCGATGATGATGTGTGTAACATTGACAGTGAAGTCGGGGTAGATGCCGTATTCCTTGAGGGGAGCGAAGGATCTCATCAGGAGTACAAGTGCACCCTCACCGAATGCTATGCCGAATGCCGAACCGAGGATACCGTAGAGGCCTGCCTCCATAAGAAGGATGCGCTCCATTTTCTTTCTTGTAGCACCCTGGCTCATGAATGTACCGATGGTTGTGATCCTCTCGGTGATGATGAGCTTGAATGCGCCGTTGATGATGATAACGCATACGATGCACACAAGTGCGAGCATCATGTAAAGTCCTGCGGTGAAGCTCTCTGTGCCGGAGGTGCTGTCGTCAACGAGTACCGAACCCTTTACCTTGTCGTTTGCCTCGTTGAAGCTCTTTACTACGTCCTTGATCTGTGCGTCCTCGTCCGAAGCCTTTGCGGTAACGGAATTGAACTTGCCGTCTGCTCCGACGAGTTCATTGAGCTGTGCGTAAGGAACGAGCATTGCGAAGGATGTTTTCTTATCGTTGTAGAAAGCACCGTCGGATGCGGCGATACCTGTGATCTTATAATCCTTCTTCTCGCCGTTGAGCGAAATGCTCATTGTGTCGCCTACGTTCAGGTTCTTATCCTTTGCGATTCTGTCCGAGATCACGCAGGTAAGCTCGTTTGTGTTTGTGAAAGTTCCCGATGTGAGTTTGCCGTCATAGCTCTCTCTGCCCGATAAGAGGACGTAAGTGATCTCGTCATCCTCATTGATAATACCTGTGAGCGCGAGAGAACCCTTTACGTTCTCAACGCCCTTTGGATTGATATCATCGAGCGAGAAGAACACATCGTTTGTGTTTGAGACGATCGCTATGTTCTGTCCCTCTGCTGCGATCTTGGCAGGCTGGATGAAGCTGTCGAGCATGACATCTATCATACCCAGGCTTGCTATCAGCAGCGCCGTGCTTATCGCGATCGAGAGCAGAAGCAGAAACAATCGCCCCTTTCGTTCCATCATGTTTTTGGAAATATACTTTAAAAATACTCCCACCTTTGTCTCCTCCTTTTTTATGTCCGAGACGGCTCGGCTAAAGCCTTGCCTGTCTTTGGATTGTCGTCTTTCATTCCTGCGACGCTGTTGCTGCTTTGTGCAGCCGCTTTTTCTTTTTTTATGTCCGAGACGGCTCACATTTGTTTGCCTGTCTTCGGATCATCGACTTTTTTCTCTTTAGTTGTTTTGTTGTCGCCTTTCTTTTGTTCTACTGTTTTTCTGTCTTCTGATCGACGGGTTCGGTGCTGCATTTTAGCAGCCCGACCGTCTTCTGTATATATTTTGTTGTCTCTCGCTGTATGTATGATAACACATCAATTCTTAAATAGTCCTTAAATTTTGAACACACTTCTAACACAATGCTGTTTTATAATGTCTTAAACAATGCAATCATTACCTTTTTAAGGAGTGTCTGACATGAAGAAAAGATGTTTTATCCTTGCGGTATTGTTTATCGGATGTCTTTTTATGCTTACTTCTTGTGAGCGTAACAAGGAAGATGTGAAGCTCAAGAATGAGAAGCAGCTGAAGGCATATGCCGATGAGAATTATCCGTCCTGCAAATTTGTCCGCTTTGAGGAAGACAAGGATGCTCACGAGAACCGTGCCTATTTTACTGATGACAAATGCGGCTTTGAGTTCTGCGTGGTAAGCGGTACAAAGTCTGTCGGACTTGACGGGACCGTTGCAGGTTACAAGGAAGGCACAACGGGTTACTGGTTCAACGCTTACAAGGACTATCTCATAAGCCGTCTCAGCGCCGATGAGGCCGACACCATAAAGGAAGCAGGCTTTACCCTCAAGGAAGAGGTAAACAACTATCCGCGCACAAGTCTCGGTGTTGTTTTTGCGACTTTCAGGAGCAGTCTCAGCGTTGATGAAGCAGGGCCTTATCTTAAAAAGCTCGGTGAAACGGTGAAGAAGCTTGATGTTCACGGTCACACAGGCAAATGCGAGATGCTTGTCATCCCTCCCGATGCGAAGAGCTCTTCCGAGGCGCTGACTGCTGTTTACCGTTTCAGTGACGGCAAGGTCATAGCAGGTGATGACAACCGCGCTTACTATCTGCTGGATCTTGCATCTGAACAGCTGGGTGTGGAATGTACCTTCGTGAAGTACGAGAAGATGCCTTTCCGTGAGATCCCCGGTATTGAAGAGACCGTGGTCTACAAGCAGGGACGTTCAAACGTCTCTACCGAGGTCTGCTATTTCCGCACACCTGACGGTCAGCTGAAGCTTATAGCCAATCACAGCGAGAATGCAAAGTATTTCATCACTGACATCTCTGAGTGATCCTTTCTTCCGCTTACATACGTTAGACGAGTTCAAAACGATTTCGTTACAAAAAATACTTCACAAACTAAAAAGCACCCCGAGGGGTGCTTTTTGTGCGTTTTGCCAAAACGTATCATTTCATTAACCGAACATTTTCGGCAGAGCGTTGTACATTACCTTCTTGACGGAGTGAACATCGTGCCAGCCGCCTTCAACGGTGACCTTGAAGAAGTTGCCGTCCTTGAAATTATCTGCCCAGACGAAAGTGCCGAGTTTTTTCATAGCTTCTGCCTGGGGAGCAAGGTTAGGCTCGGCGATATCCTTTTCGCCTGCGCCTGCATAGATAATGAAGTCCTCCTTGCCAAAGCCCTGAGCTTTGACAGCGTCCTCAAGTGCCTTTGCTGTAGCTTCGGGCTGAGAACCGCCGCCCTTGATCTCCTTTACCCAGCAGTCGCCGCTCATAGGGAGGTAGTAGCCGAAGTATTCCATTCTGTTCATGAACACCGACCAGGTAGTCACCGCACCCATGGAGAATCCGCCCATGGCTCTGTGCATACGTGATGCGCGGAGGCCTTCGGGGGTCACGTTCTCGGAGTAAGCAGGGTACTCTGTCTCGAACTTCGGCACGATATCGTTCATCAGTTCAAGATAGAAGTTCACGCAGTTGCTTACATGGTCATCGCAGTAGCCCTCATAATAGGACACTGCGCAGATGATGAAAGGCTTGATCTCGCCGCTTGCGATCAACTTATCCAGCATATGGGTGATCTCGCTCTCGCTGCCTTCGCCGCCCAAGTACCACTCGGGGGAGTCGCTGCCGCCGTGCATAAGATAGAGGATGTCATATTTCTTCTGCTTGTCAAATCCGGCAGGCAGGTACACCAGAGCGGATTTCTTATAAACCGTTGGATCGCCGCTCCTGTGGTCACGGGTCTCGTACTCAAAGCGCACTACCGAGCCTTTTGGCTCGCTGCCTGCCTGATAGATTTCCGCATCGGGTTCGCGGTAGGGGTTATCGGGATAAACTCTTGTACGTTCCATGGTGATCGCTCCTTTATATATCAGCTGTTGATATCCATTTCCTTCACTGTCTCTTCCACACTCAGAGTGCCCTTCTTTGAGCCGAGGTCGATATAATTGCCCGAGAGTATGCGGAAATTCAGACCGCAGTGATCGATTAACACATTTCCTGAACCTTCCAGGTCTCCCACAGCGGCAACGTTATTGCCTTCGCAGTCTATGTTGATCTGAGAATAGTGCAGATCGCAGTTGAGGTCTCCGTCATAGGTGCCTATACATTTAAGGTTGCTTGCGTGGATGTTTGCGGTAAAGCGTCCGCTGTTCATGGAGACAGACCCCGAACCGTTGGAGGTGACTCCTATGCCGCAGAGGTTGGAACCGCGCATATTGGTGAATATGCTGTAATTGGATATCCTGATATCCGAGCGTCCCTTTAACGAGCCTATGCCCACGGCATTGGTGGAGGCGCAGTCTATGCTGCATCCGCAGTCGGAGAAATTGATGATACTGTCACCGTTGAAATTACCTATCGCCACACAGGTGTTGCCCGATACGGTCAGCAGCAGGTCTCCGCCCGTGATGTTGATGGGTCTGTGATCGTCATTTCTGCCGCCGCCTATGGCAACAGCGTTCTCGCCGCTGGTCTCGATGAGCAGCTTGCCGGTTATGTCGATATCTATCTGTCCCGGGCTCTGGTCAATGGTGCAGCCTATGCCGAAGATGTTTGTGCTCTCCGATCTGATATGCAGCCATCCCGAGCCTGTAAGTCTCAGTGACGAAGTGATGGGCACACTTATACCGCGGCAGAGCAGTTCGTTCTTGCCGTCGATATCTATAGTGACCTTGCAGTTATCGCCTAAAGCTATCAGGGCATCGGCTCTCTCACTGGAAAGGAACACCGTCTGCATGGAGATCTCGGTCTCGATGCCGTCCTTTATAATAATGTTGAGGTTAAGGCTGTTGGAGCGTTTTCCGACGAGAGTGACCTTTGAGACCTCGATGAACACAGTGGTGAACTTGTTCTGGACGAGCTCGCAGAGATCCACGGTCTCACCCTCCTTGGGGTGATATGACCTTGTGATGACGCTTGCATGGGCGAGACTTATCTTCAGTATCTCCTCACGCACCGATGAGGCGATCTCGTAGATCATCACGGGTTTGGGGCGGGATACATAGAATCCCTGAAGGAGATCGGCGCCCAGCTGGATCATTGTCTTGACTTCTTCGTAGGTCTCGACTCCCTCTGCCAGTGCGAGGTAGCCGTTCTCGTGCATGAACCCTATCAGTCCTCCTACAAGGCGCTGCATCTTGGGTTTCAGGTTTATATCCTCGATGAGTGCGCGGTCTATCTTGACCACATCGGGTTTGTACTTCACAAGGTTTGAAGTGTTTGAATATCCGGTGCCGTAGTCGTCTATGGCGAGCTGCATATTGTTCCTGCCCAGTCTTTCATGGACGATCTCCAGCATTTCGGGCGAAGGCTCCGACTGCTCTGTCAGTTCGATGACCATTTTTTCCATAAGCTCTCCGTACTGGAGTTCAAGTTCCTTCCAGTCAGAATCCGACAGCATATGAGCAGGGATCGAGTTTACGAACAGTTTTCTTGAATGAAGTGCCTCCTGGTTCCTGGAGATGGCATCAAGCGTGTTGCGCATGGTAAGACGCTCCACGTCATCGAGACGTTTCAGCTGTGTTGCATAGCTGAGGATCTCAAGGGGACGCATAGCGATGCCTTTATCGGTACGCATAAGTGCTTCGTATGCCACTACTTCTCCCGTTCTGACATCAACGATAGGCTGGAAGCTGTATGAGAAAAGGTTGTTGTCTATAAGGTGCAGGAATCTTCTGATGCCTGCGTATTCGCTCTTCTGGCTCTCGTACTTCTCGATGGAGTAGAGGCATATGCTTCCCACTCCGAGACGCGATGCCTCGTAAAGAGTATATTCGGCGGTGTGCATTCTCTGAGAGGGTATGTCCGATGCTGCGCCGCAGCCTGCCGAGAAAGTGAGCGAATAAGAATTGTCGGGATCCGAGACAGGGTCTCTGTCATTGGAGCATTTGCCTACAGCCTGCTGGAGTTCTTTCAGGAAGGCTTCTTCATCGCCCGTGAATTCGGGTATGTACAGCCAGAAACGTGTCCGTGCTTGCCTTGATATCATGGTCTTGGACGGAGCAGCTGCTATTATAGCCGAGAGCGCCGCAAATATCTGGGCACCCGTCAGCGTCATGTGATCTTTTTCTTCAAGCTGTATCAGCGCAAACAGCGAAGGTGCGCTGTCGGCAAGAAGTGCCTTTACAAGCTTGGGCTGAGGATATACAGGGAGCAGTATGTCGCTGTCTTCGGTTTCCTTCAAACGGCGCAGCTTGATAAATCCTGCGGAATAGTCTTCTGTCTCCGCAACCGGCCGGTGTATCAGCGTGGTGTCGTTGCTTTGATACTCCGAAAGCTGCGCTATTATGATCCTCAGCTTTTCATAGCTCGGCGCTGTTCCGTTGTCAAGTATGCGTATGAGATTTGTGTCAACATCCGCTGTCCGGGTGTTGTGATCAAGCATATATAATCCTATATCAGGCTCGAGAGACTGGAATGCCTGCCAGCCTTCTCCGAATATTCTGTTCCATTCAGCCGAACCGACAGCCATCTTTCTCATCTCTTTTCGTCAGTGATTTTTTATAAGGTAAATGAGCTTGTATATCCCTACCCCTATGAGCAGTGCGGCGCTTGCCGTTATCACAAAGAACAGATCCTTGACGAACAGCCACAGGGCTCTGAACGGAACGCCTGCGATCGTTGGTATCAGCAGGAGCAGGGTGGGAAGTATGATGTGCCTTAGTATGTCAAGGACATACGAGCGGACTCTCTTTTCTTTATTTCTCCATCTGCGGACGGTCAAGAGCGGGAACAGGCTGACCGCAATGACCAGCAGGCAGATAAGATCCAAAACGATGTGCATCAGCAGGTAGGTGTGCGGCTGATCCTCCCTTTCCTCACCGATCAGCGGAGCTGCGACATTTCCGAGCAGTCCGTTTCCGATGAGGTAGTCGTTCATATTGACGAGCACCGCCACGGCGATGCCCTCTTCGGGGAGTATAAGCATATTGGATGTATAGTTCTCGACAAGGCCCTCGTGCCAGATCATCGGGTGAGCGAACATTTTCTCCGAGGTGTTCCAGCCCATACCGTAGCGGTGGGTGCTGTCCTCGTCATTGCAGGGGGCACTGTCAAGGAACATAGACTGTATGCTCTCGGCGCTTGCGATGTTCTGTCCGCCGTTCAGGTACATTTGCAGATATCTTCCGAGATCTGCGATGCTTGCCGAGAGATAGCCTGCAGGGACATTCGTCCAGCGGCCTTCTTTTATCTCTGAGGGGAAGTCGGGCTCGCTCTTTACGGCAAGGCCGAACCAGTTGCGGTATCCTTCTATGAGCCCCTTGCGCTTGCTGTCATCAAGAGATACCGCCGAATGATCCATACCGAGGGGCTTGAAGATGTGTGTGTTGATATAGTCTTCATATGTTTCGCCGCTCACGGCTTCGACTATAAGCCCGAGAAGACCGTAGTTTGCGTTTGCATAGCAGTAGCTGCCGTACCTGTCCCCGATCTCAAGCTCACCGAACTGCTGAAATGTGGTGAAACCGCTTGTCTGATTGAGCAGGTCCTTGACGGTGATCTTTTTATAATCCTCGCCGCTTCTGAACCAGCGGGACATATCTATATACTCCGAAGCGGACTTGTTTAGATCGATCTTTCCTGCTTCCGCAAGCTGCATTATTGCAAGGGCGGTAAAGGATTTGCTCATCGAGCCGATGATAAACGGTGTATCTTCGCTTTTGCAGCCGCCGTAGGTCTTGCAGAAGAGAACTTTGTCCTTGTCCACAACTATGACTGCCATAGCGGGTATATGATGAGTTTCAACGTCCTCTGCCAGGTCTTTGTCTATCTTGTCAAAGTCATATTCGAGGGCGTCTGCCGTGAGGATGCCTGCACCGGACGCAGCCGTTATCAGGATCGCGGTCATTGCAAGGATCAGAGCCCTTAATTTTTTCAACCTGTTTTCCTCCTCATGGATTATTTACATGGTATAATCCCACATATACTATTATATAATCTTTTAACTAATAAGTCAAGAGCATATCAGCTGTTTTGGATCCTTTGGCAATTTGTGCAGAAAAGATAGCAATATTCGTAAGATTTGCACAAAATATTTTTGGAGAATAGCAGAATATGAAAAAAGAGAGCTCAAAGGCCCTCATTTTTCATTTCTGAAACAAGTCTGACATAAGTCTCACGAACATCAAACCCATCGATGTTTTCACGGTTCAGGTCTATCATATCGCCGTGAGTGATACCACGTTCGCCTGTAGGCTTATATTCTGTAAAGCTTTCTCCCCAGACCATTGAATCCACGGATACCAGTCCGTCATTGGGACCGTCGAAGCGGTCAACGAGAAGATATGAGAGATTCAGCGGGAAGCGTCCTGAGGATGCCTTGACCGAGCGTGAGCCGATGCTTCGGTAGATCACGCCCTGCATATCGGGACAGTCGGCATTGAGCTTTTGGCAGGCCGAGGCGGTGAGATCAGTCACTGCGGCGATGAAATCCGGCTCGGTATCCCCGAGTTTACGTGCGGCGGCATTATAAGCAGAGGACACGGTATTACGGAGCTTGTCTCCGGATCTGTCGAGCAGGAACTCTGCAAACTTGCATCCTCTGTGAGGCGTGTTTACGGTTGTCAGCGAGGCGACATACTTATCACAGCCGAGCTTTGAAATTGCGTAGCGTGAATCGAGCCCGCCCTTTGAGTGGGCGATTATATTGACCTTTCCGCAGCCTGTCCCGGTCACGATCTCTTCGATGCGCTTTGCGAGTTCAGCTGCACTGTCGGCGACAGAAAGCGCAGACTGCTGTTTACCGTAGTATATCACCGCACCGTTTTTCTCGAGCTCGGCAGGAATGCGTCCCCAGTAGCTGAAATGTTCAAAATCACGAAAGAAAACACCGTGAACGAGAAGTAAGGGGTAGCGTGTCCTGCATATCTGCTCGACCGAACGTGAGGCGTTGAGATCGAGTTTTTTACTTTCAAAAGCATACTCGGCGGAGGCAAGCCGTATCATTTTCACAAGCACGAAAAAATTTACAACAGGGATGAATCCGCAGGCGGCGCCTATTACCCGCCATTTCACACCGAGCTGTGAAGAGTGGAGGTATATCCTTATCATACCGTTCCAGAAAGTGACGGCGAGCAGAAGTGCGGAGATCACAGAGTTGATGATGAGTGTCTTGGCAGTAACATCATCAAGGGCAAAAATGCCGATAAACAGCAGGACGAAGGAGGCGGTCATGGCGATAAGAAAGGCTTCGAGGAGGGCAGCGCCCTTCCGTATTTTCTGATTTTTTGCGCCTGTCACCGTGCCGAAGCATGGCTTGATGTTGACGAAAACAAACAGCACAAGGCATCCGAGTAAAGGCAGGGTCAGCCCGATGCCAAGAAGATCGGTGAGAAGGTATACATTAGCTGCCGCAAAGGCGGCGAGAGCGGTCAGAAGCATAGGAAACCTCTTTTCAACAATAATATACAATCAAATCATATACCAAAGCGACCTGATTTTCAATATGCCGGACAGGAAAAAACTGTATATTAATAGGCAAAACAGCGTGATTTGGGGATTTATTGAGTTTATAAAAAAATTCTGTATGAAGTTTGTGCAAAATAACGTAAGAATGTGTTTGCATTTTTTCAGCGGATGTTGTATAATAATATATTGTATAGTAGGGCAGTGTGCCCTGTAAGAATAGTAAGGAAGATGTAAATGATATATTATCTCTCAGAGGACAACAGTGATTTTCCGCTGTCGGCAGTACTTGTGGCGGTGACCTTTGTTCTCGCATTTATAGGGTTCAAGTGCTTTGCAAAGTACCTGCCCAAGGATCATGGCAGAGAGTTTGCAGTCAACGGTGCGCTTTCACAGGGCAAGCCGAGGGGCGCAGGCATAATCCTTGTATCGGTGTTCACTCTTTGCTCGGCACTGTTCACGAAAATGAGTCTTGAACAGGTGATAAACCTTGTTCTCATATATGCCGCCATGATGACCGGTTTCCTTGACGATGCCGCAAAAGTTCCGTGGGGCGAGCTCAAGAAGGGTCTGCTCGACCTTGGTATCGCGGCAGGCATGGCAATAAACTTTGTGGCACATAATTCGGGAGAGGTAGTCCTTTTCGGAAAAACCTTTGAGATACCCTCCGTGATATACGTGATACTTGCAATAGGGCTCATCTGGATGAGCATAAACGTTGTAAACTGCACGGACGGTGTTGACGGCCTGTGCGGTACGCTGTCGCTGGTTTCGATACTGCTGTTCATGCAGATACCTGCGTTGCTGGGAAGTGTCGTTGACATTGAAACGGTTGTGGATTCCACTGTAAATGTCCGTTTCCCTTCTCTTGTCATGATATCAGTCCTCGCGGCTTACCTCTGGTTCAACTGCTCGCCGAGCCTTATGCTGATGGGAGATGCTGGTTCCCGCGCTCTCGGCGTGTTCATAGCACTTATGGCTATGCAGAGCAGACATCCTTTCATGTTCATACCGCTTGTAATAGTTATGATACTTGACGGCGGACTCGGACTTGTAAAGCTTACAGTCAGAAGAGTCCTTCATTCCAAGAACTTTATGGACGGCATACGCACGCCTCTCCATGACCATGCACGAAAACTCAAAGGCTGGTCGGACACACAGGTGGTCATACGCTTTACCCTGCTTCAGCTTGTGATCGGTCTTGTTTCGCTTTACCTGTTCGTGTGAACCGAACGGGTTACGGGGTAAATATCATTTCATAGAGATAACCGAAACGAGGGACTTTTTTGAAAAAAACCATCGGATATATCATAAATATCCTGTTCATAGTTCTTGTAGCTTATCTTACCATAGATATCCTGTTCAAGGATCAGGAGTTCTCGACTATAATCGCAGATCTCGATAAGGCAAATAAGCTATGGCTTGCACTCGGAGTGCTGCTCAGCTTTTTCTTCGTTGCAGGAGAATCAGTTATCATAAAGTATATGCTCGGGATGTTCAAGGTAAGGATACCCCTGCTTAGGTGTATTAAATACAGCTTTGTGGGCTTCTTTTACAGCTACATAACCCCTTCTTCATCGGGCGGTCAGCCTGCGCAGATGTACTATATGAAGAAGGACGGCATCAAGTTCGGCCATTCAACACTGATAATGCTTATCATAGCGATAGCATATAAAGCGGTGCTCGTGGTGGGCGGCGTGGTGTTCTTCATCTTTGAATATGACTTTGTGGTCGAGAACGTCGGCAATAAAATGTGGCTGCTGATAGTCGGCTTCATACTCAATATAGTCTATATCGCAGGCCTTGTAGTCCTTTTCTTCAATCCGCTGGGCGCAAGGAAAGTTGCTGTAAAAGCCATTAATTTCCTGTGCAGGATCAAGGTCCTGAAAAGGAAAAAATACGATGCCTATATCGCCCGTATAGACAGACTGAAAGATACCTATATCGAGGGCGCTAATTACGTAAAATCACATTTCCGCGCAGTGGTCAATATCTTTATAATGACCTGCATCCAGAGAGGATGCCTGTTCGCAGTAACATGGGTGGTGTACAGGAGCTACGGACTTTCGGGTACGAGCTTCATCGGCATCATCACGCTCCAGACGATGCTCGCCATCGCCGTGGAGATGCTGCCCCTTCCGGGCGCAGCAGGTATCACCGAGGCTTGCTTTATAGTGATGTTTTCGGGCATATTCGGAGAAGAACTTGTCAAGAGCGGTATGCTCCTCAGCAGAGGACTTACATTCTACTGTGTGCTTATTGCAGGCGCAGTGGTGACGTTCATTGCCCATTTCATCGCAATGAGAAAACCTTCCCTCGCAGCTCCCGATGTACCGTCGGTCAATCCCGAGGATAAAACAGAGAAAGAGAATGAGATCGAGTCTCAGCCCGAAAAAGAAGAAGGAGTGTTAAAAGAATGATCGGATTTTATAATTATACCGTTATTTTGACATATGTCAGCCTTTGCTCTGCCGTTTACGGCATTACTCAGGTTTTTGAACATAATGAGGCAATTGCTTTCCTCTGCCTGCTCCTTTCGGGCATATGCGATCTATTCGACGGAAAGGTCGCAAGGCATAAGACTGACCGTACCGAGCAGGAAAAAGTTTTCGGCATCCAGATCGACTCTCTCGCAGACCTCGTATGCTTCGGCGTGCTGCCCGCAGTCATAGGCTACAGCTACGGCTTCAATTACGGCCTCGGACTTGTATCTGCTCTGCTCATCGTCCTCTGCGGACTTATAAGGCTCGGCTACTTCAACGTTATGGAGGAGGAGCGCCAGCGCACCACCGCCGAGAACAGAAAAGAATATCAGGGTCTTCCCATCACTACTTCGGCTATCATCCTGCCCCTTATCTATATGGGCAGACATAATATCCCGAAGGTCGCTTACCCCTATGTTTTCCAGGGCTTCATGCTGCTGCTTGCAGTGCTGTTCGTACTTAACATCAAAGTCAAGAAGATATCCGCAAAGAGCATTATAATAATGTTCACTATAGCAGCAATAATAATTCTTGGATATGTGAAATTCAGCAATAAGTAAAAAGGGGAGGATCTTAAAATGAAATACCGTGACAGAAGAGGCAATGAATTTGAACAGACTACAGGTCAGGATGAGTTCCTGTCAAAGGTCTATGGCTCCGTTTTCGGCAGATGTGCAATGAAGTTCCTTTCACTGCCCCTGTTCTCAAAGATATCCAGATTTTTCCTTAACAGCCGCTTTTCATCCGCATTCGTGCTGAGATTTGCAGAGCGCAACGATATCGACATTTTCGATTACGAAAACCAGATGTATAACTCCTTCAACGAGTTCTTCATCAGACGTATCAAACCTGGAAGAAGACGTATCGACTCGGGCAAGGATATCATCATTGCTCCCTCGGACGGTAAGGTCAGCGCATACGAGATCTCCAATTCCAGTACCTTCGTGGTAAAGAATTCGGTCTATACCGTTGAATCTCTCCTCAGAGATTCAAAGCTCGCCAAGAGATATATGGGCGGTACTGCTATGATAATCAGACTTACTCCCGACGATTATCACCGCTACTGCTATTGCACCGACGGTGAAAAGAGCCGTAACCGTGAGATCCACGGCAGACTCAGTACCGTAAATCCCGTAATAAACAAGTATATCCCCGTGTATAAGGAAAACAGCCGCGAGTATTGCATGATCCGTACCAAGAAGCTGGGCGATGTCATCCAGATGGAAGTAGGCGCAATGCTCGTCGGAAAGATCAGCAATCTCCATACCTACGGAAGAAGACTCGTCCGTAAGGGAGAGGAGAAAGGCTACTTTGAGTTCGGCGGTTCTACGATAATCCTGCTGCTGGAAAAGGATAAGGCCGTTGCCGCAGAGGACCTGCTCATCAATACCCGTGAGGGCTTTGAGACCAAGGTGCTCCAGGGCGAGACTATAGCGACTTTGCGTGAGAGCAAATAATGAGATCCCCATTCGGTTGGGTATTGCAAAAAAGCAGTGAAATGAATCGACAGTTGATAACGGATATTCAATAATGAAGGAGTTCGCTTACATTATTTGTCGCTATGCGTTAGGGATCAATGCGCCGCAGACGCTCCTTTACTTTTTCAACTGTTAACTGCTAACTATCAACTGAGGAGAATTATCTGATGCTTGGGATAAACGACTATGCAGAGTTTGACAGACGATATGCTTATGACGGCGACGATCTCGGTGCAGTGTACCGGGACGGAAAGACCGTCTTTAAAGCATGGTCTCCGCTCGCAACAGGCGTTTATCTCAATTTGTATACAAACGGCGACGGCAGCAACCTTATAGAGACTGTCCCCATGTCCCCTCTCGATAAGGGCGTGTGGTGGGTGGAACTGATGTATAAGGCGGAGGATGTATACTATACTTTCTCCTTTGAGTTCGACCACCGCCGCAAGAAAGAAACTATAGATATCTACGCCCGCGCCTGCGGCATAAACGGTAAAAGAGGTTATCTGTGTGACCTGAAAAAGACCGACCCCAAAGGCTGGGATAAGGTGCAGAGACCTGCCTGTAAGTCCCCCTGCGATGCCGTTGTCTATGAGTGCCATGTCAGAGATTTTTCCATAGATTCAACAAGCGGTATACCTCAGGAGGATAAGGGCCGCTTCACCGCCTTCACCAAGGAGGGAACACGCTTCCTCGGAGTGACTACCTGCCTCGATCATCTCAAGGAACTGGGTATCACCCACGTTCAGCTGCTGCCTGTGTTCGACTTTGCAACCGTCGATGAGAGCAAACCCCATAAACAGCAGTATAACTGGGGTTACGATCCCCTTAACTATAACTGCCTCGAAGGCTCTTATTCCTCCGATGCCTCTGACCCAAAATGCAGGATCAGAGAGTTCAAGGAACTGGTCATGACCCTCCATAAGAACGGCATCGGCGTGATCATGGACGTGGTCTATAACCATACCTACCACACCGAGGATTCCGCTTTCCATAAGACTTTCCCATATTACTACCACAGGATCGACCGCAAAGGCAGATTCTCCAACGGATCGGGCTGTGGCAACGAGACCGCTTCCGACCACCTGATGTACAGGCGGTTCATGATAAATTCCCTTAAATACCTTGCCACAGAGTATAAGCTCGACGGCTTCCGCTTCGATCTCATGGCTCTCCACGATATCGAGACCGTAAACCTCATCAGGGATGAACTCAATAAGTTCGATCCGTCTCTGCTGATGTACGGCGAGGGCTGGACAGGCGGTGAATCCCCACTGCCGGCCGATAAACTCGCATATAAGTGGAATTCCTACAGCTTCGGCAGAGTCGGACTGTTCAATGACAATATACGCGATGCCGTAAAAGGTGGAACCTTCAATCCCTATGATATTGGCTATGTAAGCGGTAACCGCAATGCCTGGGCTGTCCTCAGAAGAGGACTTGCAGGATCGGTTTCCCATTGGCAGCTGGGCGGTACGGGAGAGGCTTGCTGGGCGTATGAACCCACACAGGCAGTCAATTACTGCGAAGCACACGATAACCATACCCTCTGGGACAAACTCTCCATCAGCGCAAAGCATTTCTCGCGTGAGGACAGAGTCAGAATGGATAAGCTGTCCGCAGCATTGATACTTCTTGCTCAGGGAATGCCGTTTTTGCAGCTGGGTCAGGACTTCCTGCGGTCAAAACCGCGTATCCCCGGTCAGGACGAGGAAGATAACGAGATCACAAGGGTGGATCACAACAGCTATAATGCCCCCGATTCCACCAATTCCATAAAATGGAACGAGAAACTGGAAAACAAGGATGTTTTCGATTACTATAAACGCCTCATAAAACTCAGGCTCTCCGAGCCGCTGTTCCGTATGCGTACCAAAGAGGAGATAAACAGCAAACTGAGATTTATCGAGACGGGAGACCCGAGCTTCATTGTAATGAAGCTGGAGGATGAGCAGACCTGTATAGTATGTCTGTTCAACCCCTACAGCGAGGAACGACGCTTTTGTCTGCCGCAGGGCAGGTACTTCCTGAGATTGTGCGGTCAGGGCAAGGTCAACCGCTTCCCCCTGGACGGCGAGATCACCGTACCGCCGATATCAGCAGCAGTGTATAAACGTGTCAAAGAGAAAGGACAGATTACTAATGGCTCAGAATGAGAACAGCGGAATGAATTATTCCGAGATCTGCCAGAAGGCAGTCAAGATAGCCAAGGATCAGGGAGTAATATTCGATTTCTCCCCCGAAAGCATAACCGAACTCGATAAGCTCTTTATGGGACAGGTCAAGCGTTACCGCAGCGGCAAGACCACAGAGGTCTATCTGTGGAACCTCTCGGTGGTATTCGGCGTGTATCTCGGACAGGCAATGCTTTTCAACGGCCTCGGCGATAAAGGCTATAAGTGGATCGTTGATAACGAGAAGATACCTCTGCTCTCAGACGGCGGCGAGAATTATGTCAGTCCCCTGAGACACCTGTTCATGTATGCAAAGGGTCAGCAGGATATAAACGCAAGGACCCTTTTTGAGTCTGTGCTTGATCTTGCCTTCGGCGATACCAGCCGTGCAGTAAGAAATATCCCTATGTAAGTAAGGTGGACAATTTGAAGATAAAACTATTGATTCCTCTGCTTGTACTGTGTATGTTCGCAGGCTGCGCTGACGGCGACAGCTCTGCCGGGACTTCAAAGCCTTCGGAAAACAGCAGCACGGTCTCGAAAACAGTCAGCGATACCGAAGAGAAAGTGCAGTTCGCAGAAGGCTATTACAGGATAGCTGCCGAGACAGCCCTCGATGACGGCGCAGGAAATGCCATCTCTTACGATACCGAGCGCATAGCCTACGGAACCACCGATACGAAACAGGGCAGGCTGAAACTGTCACTCCCTTGCCAGACGGGTACAAATGAGCTCAATGAGGCGCAGTACGTCAACAGGGATTTCTATACCGAGGATCATAACGCCGTTAAGCTCATTACAGTCGATGAGGTGCGTCAGGCTGTAGTCGATTATGCTCTCGCTATGAGCAGTAAACCCAAACAGACTTACGTTCTCAGCGGAGAACTTGTCACCGAGGACGAGACACGCTCTGATTGTTCGGGTATGACCGAGCTGGCTTACCTTCAGGCAGGCATCTACCTTGAACACTATGCCGATGCTCAGGCTAACGGCGGTGCCCGTATGCAGACGGTCTTCGATAACCTCGAACCCAAAGGCGAGAAGAACGATACCCCCACCTATGCCCTTAAAGATGCCTCGGCAAGAGCCGATTATTCCAAGCTTGAAAAGGGCGACCTGCTGTTCTTCCTTTGCGCCACAAATTCAAGCTCAGACAATAATCTCTACACCGATAACGGCATAGGACACGTTGCTATGTACATCGGCGACGGCAAAATGGTGCATTTCACCGCAGACTACGGTGTCACCAATAACCCGTGCCGTACCGAACAGCTCATAGATTATGAGAGCAGGGTACTGAAAGTTGTAAGGGCCGTAAGGTATATCTTCTGAATTTCCATGCACGATGCACGATCAAGGCGAACACCCGACCCGTGTACCGTGCATTCTGTTATCTGAAATAGTGCGATGTGTGCGTTTTAGCTAAACCGGCACACTGAGGTTTGTGCAATATTAACCCATAAAAACAATAAGGTCTGAACGTATAAGTATCATGAAGGAGGTGAGACCGATGACCGACAGTGAGTTTGACCTTGCCATGGAAAGGTTGAAAAACAAAGATAAAAATGCCCTGAGATGTATCTACGATGAGTACGGAGGGTATATCTACAAAACGGTCATGTCGGTCGTCAGAAACCCTCAGGACGCTGAGGATCTGACATCGGATTTCTTTCTCAGGCTCTGGCAAAAGGCAGAGCAGTACAGGGGAGGCACGGGACATAAAGCGTACATAGCCAGCATCGCCCATAATATGGCGGTGGATTTCCTGCGGAAACAAGGAAAACTGAGCTATACCCTCGATGATGACGAAAACTTCGAGGAACCTGCCGACAGCCTGAGAACGGATGAAACGGTCGAAAGCGAGCTCTCCTTCAATGAGGCGCTGCAGCAGCTCTCGGGCTCCGAAGGGGAGATAGTGAATATGCATATAGGATTGGAGCTCACATTCAAGGAAATAGCCGCGGCGCTCGGGATACCTCTCGGAACGGTAACGTGGAAGTATCGGAACGCGATAGAAAAACTCAAACGAACAGTGAAGGGAGGGGCAGCAGTATGAATGAGAAAGATATGAACGTTTTTGAGGACGAGGAGATCGTTGAAATGTATAAGGCAAACATACAGACGGCAGGCCCCGATATGGAAAAACTCTGGAACAGGATAGAGTCAGCTGTTGATGCTTCGGAAAGAAATGAGGAAACACTTAAAAGAGAAAAGATAAAAAGTTCGGGAAGAAATAATATAATGAGGTTTGTCGTCACTGCGGCAGCACTCGCTGTGGTCGCATATGCAGGGGTAAAGATATATAACTCCCGGATAGAAAAGGACAACGGAGGCAGTACCGGGATCTCGGAATTTGAAAAGGATAACACTCTGAATAACGGAACATCAGAGAAAAAAGGAGTCAATACCGCAGATAACGAATCACCGGAGCAGAGTGTCAATGCAGCGGAAAAGACGGCACCGAAAGAGGAGAACAAAGAGAATGCCTCTATTGACAACGATAATACCGATACGCAAAATGGACTGACAAAAAGCAGCGATACCACGAATGATCCCTTCCTGCTGGACAGCAGTGAGAAAGTGGTACTGGTAAAGATCGTGAAAATGAGCGCGGAAAACAAAGCATACGGATGGTTCGTTGATGATCTCGGCAGCGTGTACACTTTCTCGGGTGTGGATGCCTCGGAAAAAAACAAGGTCTATGAAGTGCTTGAAACGCTGACCGAAAAACAGGATCCCGTATACTCTGTAGGGGAGGATACCCTCAGAAAAATAACCAAGCTTGCGGGAGATGTCAAGAATACTTCCTATACGGGAGAAAACAGGTTCTATGCACATTCCCACGGCAAGTCAGTATCGGTGTCATCACTCGATAAAGGCAAAGCAGCAACAGAACTGCTTGCTGTTGCAGACAAGATCGAGAAACAGATACCTGAAACAGAGGATCGCTGAACACAGAGAGGTTCGGCTCGGAAAGTTTGAAAAAGAGACAGTATAAACAAAAAGGAGCTGTTCAGGAAACAGCTCCTCTTTTTGCATGATTTTAACATATTCGGCGGTTCCGGGGGAAGGCGTTAGGCAAGCCGTCCCGGAATTCGGTGGCGCACCGTGTGCACTCAGGCAGGTTTGAATGAAAGGGCACTGACATTGTCTGCGTAGCGGCAGCGGGCATCTTCTATCGTCGGGTAGGCGGACTTGAATGCCTCGATGACCTTTTCATCAAACTGCGAACCCGAATTCTTCACGATCTCATCGAAGGCTTGCTTCGGATCCCATGCGTCTTTATAGCTGCGTTTGCTGGTCAGGGCATCGTAAACATCAGCCACGGCAACTATCCTGCCTGCTATAGAGATATCGTCAAGATGTTTGCCGTCGGGATAGCCTTTTCCGTCGGGACGCTCATGATGATCGAGTGCGATGGTCCTTGCCAGCTGCATGATCTCGCCCTCAACTTGGTCGAGAAGCTCGCCGCCGTAACCAGAATGCTTCTTTATCACAGAGAATTCCTCATCGGTGAGGCGTGCAGGTTTTTCCAGGATCTCGTTGGGGATCATCAGCTTGCCGATATCATGCATCGTTGAGGCAAGGCGTATGTGTTCGCAGGTGTCTTCGGGGAGCCCCATTTCCTTGGCAAGTATCTGTGAGTATTCGGAGACACGCTTTACATGGTTGCCTGTCTGCGTGGACTTGTTTTCGGTTATCTCCGCAAAGGATATTATCATTTCCTCCTGTATGCGGTTGGTCTCATCGGCTTTTTCCTGCAGGTACGCTCCGTAGTCTATGAGAGCCGCGAACAGCAGCATGACGGTAAAAGTTATGATGCCCACAACAATGTTATCAATGAACACAAATACTATTACAATAGTAACTAAGCGGAGATCATGCGCCAGCTTTTTGGTGAACGGGTTCTGTCCGTCTGTTATCATTTTTGCCATTCTTCGGATCAGCATGATCACAAAGGAGGTACCGAGAGCTGCCAAGGCAGTTATTACTGTCCCCGACATTGCTTTCCCGAATATCCCGAGGTCGGAATCAAATTCCATAAGTTTCAGAAATTCCATATCATTCAGGGTGTTATAGATCGGTTCGGCAAGATCGTGGTCTATCAGAATTGCAACTGAGCAGCCCAGAAGTCCTATTGATGCCGCAATGAGCGAAACGGCATCCAGTAAAAGCACAAAAGACAGTATCTTTGACCATTTTACTATCTTTTTCTTTGATTCCTCCATATACGGTCTCCCCCTTTTTTATGTTCGCGGTATGCTCCTTCGTCGCTTTGGCTTCCGGCAGGCGACAGGATTTTGCGTCCGCAGTTTATCATTTTATGACTGCTTTTACTTTGCTGTTCTTTTTTATAGTTTTGCAGAAAGCTGCAACAGACGAAAAGACGACGCTCTACGTCGCAACAGCGTCGCAGGAATGAGAGACGACAGCCAAACGACAGGCGAGGGCTTGATCCGAGCCGCCTCGGAAATAAAAATTCTTTTTTCTCATTATAACATATCCACAAAAAATTTGCAATATCCGAAAAGCCCCTTTTTGGGGCGTTCATCGACTTTTCGGCAAAATATCACCGGTTTTTCAAACTCCGCAAAAAATGGATAGACTTTATTTTTTTATGTCTTCGGTACATTGATGCTTATTTGTAAAAACCGCGCATCTGCGCCATCTTAAACGTTTATGCAATTGCCTGTGAATATATACGGGATCTCTTCTTGAAGTACATTTTTTTGTATTTGTAAGCTCCTGCGTGGTTGGCTTGCCGGACTGCTCAAGAGGGCGTTTGTTTGTATCATTGTTGAAAACTTTGAAAGTTTTGCCTCAAAATGCAGTTTTATATCTCGGTTTTTAACACTTTCAACAGAGTTTTCAACATTTTCAAACTCTGCCCGTGTTGAAAACGAACTGTCCGAAAGAATACCCATATGGAGCAAGGCGGTCAAATGTTCTCCGCAGAGGGGCGGCTGTTCAAAAATTGTTGTTGACAATTTGAGCCTGATTTGATATAATATAAAATGTATTGCTATATCAATAACAGGGGTCTTTCCCTTGTCAGGAAATGTATGATATATCAGAATCGTATAATACAGTAAGGTGGAATGAAAAGATGGGATTGGTCGAAGCTATATTCGGTAACTACTCCAAGAAAGAGCTCAAAAGGATAGAACCTATAAAGCAGCAGGTGCTCGATCTTGAAGAGAAATATCAGAAAATGTCCGATAAGGAATTAAGACAGCAGACCCAGCTGATGAAGGATAAGATCTCGGACGGACTCGGTACCCTCGATGAGTGCCTGCCCGATGCTCTCGCTGTTTGCCGTGAGGCAGCATGGAGAGTTCTGGGCAAAAAGCCCTTCCCCGTTCAGATCATAGGCGCTATCGTTCTCCATCAGGGACGTATCGCTGAAATGAAGACCGGTGAAGGTAAGACCCTCGTTGCCTGCCTCGCTGCTTATGCAAATTCTCTTGACGGCAAGGGCGTACACGTTGTTACCGTCAACGATTACCTCGCAAAGTTCCAGTCGGAGGAGATGGGTAAGGTATTCCGCTTCCTCGGACAGACCATAGGCGTGGTGCTCACAGGTATGAGCAACGATCAGAAACGCGCCGCATATAACTGCGATATCACCTACGGCACCAACTCGGAGTTCGGTTTTGACTACCTCCGTGACAATATGGTGCTTTATAAAAAGGATAAGATGCAGAGAGAACACTCCTTTGCTATTGTCGATGAGGTGGACTCTATTCTTATAGATGAAGCAAGAACTCCTCTTATCATATCGGGCCCCGGAGATAAGTCTACCGAGCTCTATACCCTTGCGGACAGATTTGCCAAGACCCTTAAGCCCATCACCGTTGTCGAGATGGACGATAAGGCAGATAACGATGCCCTCGGCGGTGACTATATCATCGACGAGAAGGCAAGGACCGCAACACTTACCAAGTCGGGCGTTGCCAAGGCAGAAAAAGCATTCAATGTCGCGAACCTTATGGATGCAGAGAATATGACTCTGCTCCACCATATCAACCAGGCTATCAAGGCTAACGGTACTATGCATAAGGATGTTGACTACGTTGTGAAGCCCGGCAAGAGCGGCGGCGACGAGGTCTTCATCGTTGATGAGTTCACAGGCCGTATCATGGACGGCAGACGTTTCAATGACGGTCTGCATCAGGCTATTGAAGCCAAGGAAGGCGTTAAGGTCATGAGAGAGAACAAGACCATCGCCACTATAACATATCAGAACTTCTTCCGTCTCTACAGCAAGCTGTCGGGTATGACAGGTACCGCTCTTACCGAGGAAGATGAGTTCAGAGAGATCTATAAGCTGGACTGTATCGAGGTGCCTACCAACAGACCCGTTATCCGTAAGGATCACGCCGATGTGGTATACAAGACCGAAAAGGGCAAGTTCAATGCCGTTATCGAGCAGATCATCGAGTGCAACAAGAAAGGTCAGCCCGTACTGGTCGGTACCGTGTCTATCGATAAGTCGGAACATCTTTCAAGACTGCTCAAGAACAAGGGCGTGAAGCATCAGGTGCTGAACGCCAAGTATCACGATAAGGAAGCTAAGATCGTTGCTCAGGCAGGTAAGCTCGGTGCGGTTACCATTGCTACCAATATGGCAGGACGAGGCACCGATATCATCCTCGGCGGTAACGCCGAGTACCTCGCTACAGAGGAACTCTATAAACTGGATTATCCCGAGGAAGTTATCGTTGAGGCCACAGGTTTTGCCGAGACCGAGGACGAGACTATCCTTGAAGCAAGAGAGAAGTACAAGCAGTTCCTCGAGAAGTACAGTGCAGAGGTCAAGGAAAAGGCAGAAGAAGTCAGAGCGGCAGGCGGTCTGTTCATCATCGGTACCGAGAGACATGAGTCCAGACGTATCGACAACCAGCTCCGCGGACGTTCCGGCCGTCAGGGTGACCCCGGCGAGAGCCTGTTCTTCCTCTCCCTCGAAGATGACCTTATGAGACTGTTTGGCGGTGACCGTATCACCGGCATGATGAATATGCTCCGCGTGGATGAGAATACCCCCATCCAGTCAAGAATGCTCTCCAGCGTTATCGAGTCCTCTCAGAAGAAGATAGAGGGCAGAAACTTCAACATCAGAAAGAACGTCCTCAACTATGATGACGTTATGAATGCTCAGCGTGAGATCATCTACGGTCAGAGGCAGAAAGTTCTCAACGGCGAAGATATCCACGAAAGCATCATGAATATGATAAGCGACTTCATTTCGGGTTCTGTAAATACCTACCTCCCCGATGACGAGCTCCAGGATGACTGGAACCTTGAAGGACTCAGAGATCACTTCATGGGTCTGTTCACCGTTGACGAGGACTTCAGGTACTCTCAGGAAGAACTGGAATCCGTACAGAAGCAGGATATCATCGATATGCTGACTCAGAGAGCAAACGCTATCTACGAGAAGCGCGAGGAGGAGCTTGGCTCCGAACTGCTGCGCGAGATCGAGAGAGTTGTACTGCTCAAGGTAGTTGACAGCAAGTGGATGAACCATATCGACGATATGGATGAACTCAAGAAGGGCATTACCCTCAGAAGCTACGGTCAGAAGAACCCCGTAGTCGAGTACCGTATGGAAGGCTTTGAAATGTTCGATGCTATGGTAGAAGCTATCAGAGAGGATACAGTCCGTATGCTCTTTACCATACAGGTCAAGAAGGAGGGCGATCAGATGCAGGCCCCCAAGCGTGAGCAGGTGCTCAATGAGGGACCCAAGCGTCATACTCTCCAGAGAAAGGTGAATAAGGTCGGCCCCAACGATCCGTGTCCCTGCGGCAGCGGCAAGAAGTACAAGAAGTGCTGCGGCGCAAACAGCAATAGTTAACGGTTAATAATTTAACCCCTCTGTCCCTTTCAGGGAAGAGGCTGTAGGGGCGCACCTGCGAGTACGCCCGATCTATCACCAAGCCTTTTGGACCAACAGGGCTTGAAAAGTTCAAACTAAATGAAAAACTGCGGACGCTAAGGCTGTTTACAGCATTTCGTTAAGCGACAAGGTCGCGTAACGCGGCATTAAAAACAGGACGGAATTATTCCGTCCTGTTTTGGAATACGAGAACCGAAAACGTTTAAGAGGTGACAGCCGTGCCGAAATATCTTAAAGAAACGATACTTGCGGCGATCGGAACAGGAATATTTGCTGCGATCTATCCGTTAGGTCATTCGATCTATGTTTTTGTCCTCGGAGGGGCTTGTGCGGCAGCATCGGTGATGTTTCTGCTTATGACGCTGATAACGGCGATCACAAGGAGGCTAAAAAAGAAAGAGCCCTCGGGATGGCTGATGTTTGCTGTGTGCGATATAGTCCTGCTTGTCACGGCTGTAATAGTTTGGAATATCATATGTCCAAAGGCTGCCGATGACGGAGCGAATATCGCCGGGAGCACTATCTCTTTTGTAACGCTTTGTATTATATCTCTGCTGGGACTACTGCTCATACTTGAATTTTTGGCATACAGGAATGATATTGCCGACAAGAAACGGGCAGCACATCACCACCCCCACGACGAAAACTGCACCTGCGGGGAATGTAATCATAACGGGAGGGAAGAACAATGACAGTGTTGTTTACTATGGCAGTTGCTTTGGGCGCATTTTTATGGTACGAGGGAGAGAGTATTGTCTGGGTCCTGGGCGTTATAGTGACGCTTGGATACCTTCCCTTGATGATCTCAGCGTGGATAAGAGCCATAGCCAACCGTATTCGCGAAGCAGGGAACAGACCGAGAGTGAACCCCTTCCCGATCTTCGCTGTCATCTCGGGAGTGTTTGCCGCGGGGATGCTGGTCTTTGTCAACTTCGAGTTTTCGGATATCTCATCGAGAGATCACATAGGCTACGCCACGATATGTGCATTTTTCGTCCTGCCCGTGTATTTTTTTGTGTTTATGATATCGCTCATCGGCGGACTGATGAAGAGAGCCGCCGACCAAAGAATGAGGCAGAATACTATGTATCAGCAGAACGGCTTTTACGGCTACGATCCCAACGGATATGTCTCGCAGCCGCACTATAACGGTGAGGTTGTCAATGACCCCAACGACATCGGAAACTTCCGCGATATAAAATAATGTTCCGCGATTTCGGTATGTACTGCCATAAATGATAATTTACTATATCTTTTGTACGG
>Ga0265300_10000087_pt1 | contig 102180 bp, 85 predicted proteins | sample AusTroGonzalo_MG_FD_193482 | JGI IMG/M metagenome (GOLD analysis project Ga0265300, IMG submission 193482) | Bovine rumen microbial communities from tropical cattle in Woodstock, Queensland, Australia - Gonzalo_03 | ecosystem: Host-associated > Mammals > Digestive system > Stomach > Rumen ... | reverse complement strand
TGAGGTTTGTATTTGACAATCTCACATCCGAATTTTCTGAACGGACTGTTAAGATTCGTGCTGTTCATTCGTTTGAAAACCTTGTCACTTAACATCTTACTTTGATCTTGATGATTCTTGTTCTTCACTTTTTATCATCTCCTTCACCTCCTTGATGTCCTTTTCCAGTTTGCCATAATCTAAATCGAGGCACCAACGTTGGGCGAGACGATACCATCGCAGACTCTCCTTTAAATTCTTTTCAACGCCGAGGCCTTTTCTGTAGCTTTCCGCCAGGTTGAGGGCAGCATTTTCATTATGCTTACGGGCCGCCTTAAAGAAAAACTTATTCGCTTTTTCTTCATTCTTTTCCACCCCAACACCCTCCATATAGTAATATCCCATCACATTTTGGGCATAGTCATCCCCTTTTTTTGCAGCTTTTTCCGCCCAGAAAATCTCCTTTTCCAAACTTTTTTCTACACCAATACCTTTGTAATAGCAATAGGATAGTGTTCCTTGAGCTTTGGCATCACCCTCTTCCGCGGCTTCAGCAAAAAGCCGGAATGATTTAGGAGCATTTTTCCTTACTCCGTCACCATATCGATAACAGTATGCGAGTTGTCGTTTTGCAAGGGTGTCACCTCTTTTCGCTGCCCGTTTATACCAATAGGCAGCCTTTTCCATATCCTTTTCCACGCCAGTTCCATATTCATAACAAAAGGCAAGGTTCGTCATAGCGAAATCATAACCGTGCGCGGCCGATTTTTTATACCATTCCACTGCAAGTTCATAGTTCTGTTCAACCCCTTTGCCTTCATCATAGCATACCCCCAAGTTGTATTCTGCTGTACGGCTGCCCTTCTCTGCTGCCATACGAAATAGAGTTATGGCTTTCTGTCGGTCGCGCACCAGATTCCATCGTCCGTCAAATAATGCATTTGCCAGACTATTAATCTGTTCAGATTGTTCGCCTGTCAGCCGTTTGGCTTTCTGCAGGATTTCTATCGCTTCTTCGTAAGTTAGTTTCTTCATGTTGATGGAGGTTTTATGGGTGCAAAAATAAAAAAAATCGCAAATTTTAGCTGCAAAATTTGCGGCTAACGAATGCTGTTAAGCTGCACGCAGTGCAATTAACACCCCTTACCACGGCTTGTGCTTCTTCAGGAAATCTTCTTTTACTTTTTCAGGGAATGACTCCTGGCCTACGGGACTATGGTAGTTGAAATAGCAGTGGTCATTATAGGGGATTGCCACCCAATTCACCGCTGACGCTTTCTCTTCATCGGTCATCGGGCGGTTGAGGATAGTGTACCAATAGAGTCCCATACCTACACGTCGGAACCATATTGTCAACCGTTCGGGGGTGGATTGCGAATAATCAATGCCTATGCACCCCATCTCTTTCAACTGCTTGCAGATGTAGTCGTATTCCTCTTGAGATAACCCTACAATAGACATGAGAGAGTCTTTGTGCTCTCTGGCCTTCTCGTCACTATACGTCAGATAGAGCTTTTCCGGACCTTTTACATAAAATCTCTCAAGTTTATTTCCATTGAATTCCAATGTGATATTACAGCTGTCATTTATGGCGGATTGAACATACCGGTGAAGTTCTTCCATTTTGGTGTGATGTTCCTCATAATGCGCTGCCATAATATCGGGATTGTACTTTTGACGTGGCCACATAAAGTAAACAACGAAAAGCAATGCTATTACAATGGCGAACGGGAGCAGCTTTAAGATTCCCAAAAGGATTGTGCGGGCCTTTTCTGTCATACGATTTCAAACAATCATTTCCACTCAAAACTCCCTTCTCCGGCGCCGATTTCGAAGTGGCATTTGGCGATGCCGAGGTCGATGGGGGCGTAGCTGGCGAAGATGGCGAAGCGTTTCTGCGCCTCCACTTTGTTGCCGTCGTGGAGGATGAAGGTGAACTTCTGCTGGTTGACGGCGGTGGGGGCTAACAAGGCGGCTTCCACGCCACGCACGAACCACTCGGGGAAGGACTTGCCTTGGTCGGTCGTTCGACGGTCTTCAGTCACGTCGGCGATGGTCCGTTTCTGCGGGTGCGGCACCCCTTGCGTGGCACCATAGCCGAGCGACACCACGCAGACCAACGTCTCGTTGCTCTCCACCTTGTAGCGGTCGGGCTGCTTGCGGTAGGAGGCACCCACCCAGCAGGTGTTCAGCCCGAGCGTCTGCGCCAACAGCACCACCTTCTCGCCATAGTAGCCGAGGTTCACATCGTCGCCCTTCTTGCAGACCATGGCAATGTAGTTGCGCACGCCTCGGAATTTGCTGTAGTGGGCGATGATGCTGGAAAAGGCATTCGGCTCGTCGGTTACTAACTGGATATGCAGGTTCCCTTCGCGGTTGCATTGGTCGATAAGCTCCTGCAACTGCTGGATTTTCTCCGCCTCAATGGGCTGTTCGGTATATTGCCGCACGCTGTGGCGGGCGATGATGGCTTCTTGTAAGGTCATAATTCTTTTCGTATCTTTTTTGTTACTTTTCTTGCTGCTTTCTTTGATTTTGCGGCTGTTTTACCACCATAATCGATAAGCATGCTGTTTCCATAACTTAGAGTGGCATGGGGGTAGATTTGTCTATGTGGCGATCCGACGTGAACAGTGTCATAACCGTGGGTTGTGAGGTATTGGAATAATTCCTCGTCAGTGTTTAGGAAATCATCCATCCAACCTGCTATCCATTGCTCTAATGTGATGTCATTGACGCTGTCTGCTAACAGTTCATCTGGAACACAAATGTTGTTGGGTTTGCTGCCGTAGAAATGTGTCGGTCTTGAGTAGTCTTCTGGACGTGCACCGTGACGCACAACAGTAACATCCTGCCAATCAATGGTATCAATGTCAATGTAACCCCAATCGCGCAAATTGGCCAATGCCGCGCTGGCGTTGGCGGCATGGTCACTACCTGGATGGTGAATGAGCTCAAGGTCAAGGATGTAATCGCCTCTGAAAAGACCTGGTTCGGTGTACCAAAAAAGGTCACGTGACATTGTCTCAATACGCAATGCCACCGATGTCACATCATCGTGCAAAGTCACAGTATCACCGAATACCCGAATAGTATCCTTAGGAATGGCAGCCAGTTGCCTCTCCCTGAAAATGCGCTGTCCGCTGACCGTCAGGGTGTAGCCGTCGGTCTCAATGTGGTGGTGCGTCTTGCCGCTCTTGCGAATGCAGGAGGGAAGAACCACCAACAGGACTGCGCATATCAACAGGAGTTTTTTCATCTTCAGTCGTTACAGTTTGCCTTAATCCTCTTTGACAATCGGATAAAGCTCGACGAACTCTCCTTGGTGGCTCTTGCCGTCATTCAAGAGCTCTGCGAATTTCTGTCCCACGGTGTCGATGTCGTGGAAGCCGGGGAGAGCCATGTTGCCGTTGAGGTCGGTGGTGGTGGGACCCGGATGCACGGAGAATATCTCCACCGGGATGTTGTTCTGCTGGAACTCCATGGCCATCACACCCATCATCGCGTTCTGGGCGGCTTTGCTCGTGACGTAAGCCAGCGGATGCCAGTAGGGGCTAATCTCTGAAGGCACGGTAACGTTGACGATCCGGCCGCTGTTTTTCGCCATCAGCGGAATCATCAGCTTGGTTAGGGCAAAGGTGCCGACAAAGTTTACGTCGAGAGTTTCGCGGATGTCGGCCAATTCCGTGTGCTGGCTGTCCACGCTCATGTCGCCCGGGATGCCGGCGTTGTTGATCAACAGCGAAAGTTCGGGATATTGCTCGTTCAGCTCGCGGGCGGCCTTTTCAACGCTGGTAAGGTCGGCCAACTCAATGTTCACCCAACCGGGCACTTCAATGCCCAGCGCGGTCAGTTCGCGGATGGCCTTCTCAGCACGTTCCTGATCCCGTGCTCCGATAATAATTCTCCAGCCGCTCAAACCAAGATGTTTGGCTATGCCGAATCCGATGCCTTTGTTGGCACCTGTGATAAATGCTGTTTTTTCTTTCATATTATTTGTTGTTAATGTCGTTTAAAATCGGTTTCGTTTTGCCAAAACTGCTCGAAAATAGTGCGAAGTTGCGGTTCGTCGTCAATCTTTTGGCGCAGAAGCTCCAGCCGTTTGGCGTTGGGCGAATCGGCAAACCACAGTTTGAGGTAGCCGTTGCGACTGTATTTCTCGTGAAGGTGCTGCAACATTCGCTCATAGTGACCCTCTTTGTCTAAATCGGGATAATGCTCCATGCCGAATTGCACGGTGCGACGGATAATCGTCTCCGGATCGATAAAGCGGTCAGCCTCCGCCACGATGCGGCCATACAGCGAGCGCGGGGCGTGGTCTGCCGAGGCACGGTGGTCTTCCGCAGCACAGGCCATCGTTTCAATCTGCTCTGATGAAAACCATTGCAGCAGAGTACGGTCCGCGCGGATAATGCTTCCGGAGACTAAATGGTGCCGCTCTCGCCCTTCGCACAAACCCGTATCGTGGTAAGCGGCAATGACATACGCCATCTCCGCATCAGCGCCCGTCTGCTCGGCCAGTTCCAAACTTTGTCGGATGACCATTTCCGCATGGTCGCGACGATGCGCTGCATCGAAACTGTCGTATCGCGGCAGAATTTCGCACTCAATGTAGGCTCGCAAATCTTGACGTATGGTTTCCACTTGATTGTTCGTTTAGAATGTCACATTTTCTTCCCCACCAGTCGCTGCATCACCACAGCGCACGAGGCATCGCCAGTAACAGACATCACGGTACGGCCCATGTCGATGATGCGGTCGATACCTGCAGCCACGGCTACACACTCCACAGGAATGCCCGCCGAAGCGAACACCATCGCCATCAATGCCAAACTGCCGCCCGGAATGCCCGGTGTGCCGATGGAGGCCACGGTGGAGGCAAAAGCAATAGCCATATACTGGCTCATCGTCAGGTCAATGCCGCAACAGGTGGCCATAAAGACCGAGGCCACACCTAAATAGATGGCGACACCGTCCATGTTGATGGTGGCGCCCAACGACAGCACAAAGCGGCCGATATCCTTGCTAACACCCAGTTTTTCGGTGCATTGCATCGTGTAGGGTAGGGTGGCCACTGATGAGTCGCTGGAGAAGGCGAACAGCATGGCGGGCTGCATCCCCTTGAAGAACTTCAGCGGGTTGATTCTGCCCAAAATTCCTACCGCAGAGGCATAGACCACGCCTGCATGCACGATGAAACAGAAGTAGGCCAAAGCTAACAGCGCCGCGTAAGAGCCCAGCACCGCCGGACCGTTGTCGACCACCACGGGGGTGAGCATACAGAACACACCGATGGGTGCCAATGCCATGATGTACTCTAAAATCTTGCCTACCACGTCGTTGAAACTGAGGGTCACTTTTCGCGCCATCTCGCCCTTCTCGCCCACATGCACCATCGCGATGCCGAAAAAGAGAGCCATCACAATAACCTGCATCATCGCCATTGAGCTTACAGGTTGGAGGATGTTGTTTGGGAACATATTTACAATCTGATCCATCACGGAAAAATGTGGTGTCTCGATGGCTTCTGCCGATGATTCCGCACTGATGTGGATGACTGGTAGTATGTTTTTCACTAAACTTGGAACCAACAGTCCCAATGTCACCGCAAAGAGGGTCGTCACCATGAAATAAATTAGGGCGCGGAGTCCCAATTTGCCCACTTTGGAAATGTCGTTCATCGACAGAATGCCCGCCATGATGGAGAAGAGTACCAGCGGCACCACGATGAATTTCAGCAAGTTAAGGAAGATGATGCCGATGGGTTTGATATAGGTGTTGACAAAATCGGCTTGATTGCGCAGCAGAATGCCGGCTACAACCGCCAGCAGGAGGGCGATGCCGATTTGGGTGGTCAGAGAGAGCTTCTTCATCTTTTTCAGTCAAAAAAAATGTTAAAAACGCAGCATCTCCTGATAGGTCTCGCCGGTGCAGACCACCAGGTCCGCGCGGGAGCATTTCTCTTCTTGAGGCATTTGCCGGGATATGCGCTGACGAATGTCCGCTTCCGTGAGGTGCGGGTTGCGGGCTTGTATACGCTTGATACGCAATGCCTCAGAAGCGTCTGCCACGATAATTTTGTCGAAATAGGAGTCCAATCCATACTCAAAAATGATGGCCGATTCCATCATCACCGCGTGGGTGTTTTGTGCTGCCGCCCAACGTTCGAAGTTGCGCATGACAAAAGGATGTACGAAATGGCTTAATCGTTTCAGAAAATCCTCGTTTTCAAATGATTGTGATAATTCGGACATGTTTAGCGCTCCATCTGAGAGCCAAAGTCGCTCTTCAGGGAATACTTTTCTCATCTCTTCCAAAAAAAACGGCTGACGATAAAGCTTTTTCGCTTCATCGTCAGCGTAATACACGGGTATACCCATATCCCGGAAATGGGTGGAAAGATAAGTCTTGCCGGTCCCGATGCCGCCGGTCAGCCCGATTTTAAGCATTTTTAACGCAAATAAAAGGTGAGTACCTCTGGCGAGGAGACTGCCACCAATTCGGGTCCGAAATTGTGCTCGGCCAGAAAATCGCACATCTCCTTGTTGGTGAAGGAGTAGACCGTGACTTTGTTCTTCGGCTTGATGAGTTCGCTGACCGAAACGGTAACCACTTTATCCTTTTCGGTGAATGGTTTCGTCAGGTAGCGAAGCCCTTTCTGATTGAATGTCAGCTGTAAAACAGTGTCAGAAGCGGTCACGGATTTTCGACCTTCAGGCAGATTGTCGCACACCAGCTTATACTCGTAGGTCATCTTGTAGTCTTTAGACAAGGTGATCACGACCCAGCAGGCGATAGAAATCAGCAAGCATACAATGAAAGCCAATGATGGCAGTTTCATTGGTATTTTGGACTTGTTTTCCGTCATGACTTACTCGTTGTTGTCCTCTTTTTTCTCCTCTTGTTTGTCGGCAGGCTTTTGATTCAAAGTAGCCTCGTTGAAGGAGATAGCGGCTTTGTCGACCTCGATGCGCACGTCGTGGGCAATCTCGATGGTGAACGTGTTGTCCTTAATGTCGGTGATTTTACCGTGGATACCGCCAATGGTCACCACTTTATCGCCTCTTTGCAGACTGTTGCGGGCTTCCTCAATCTTTTTCTGTTTCTTCTGTTGCGGACGAATCATGAAGAAGTAGAAAATCAGAATCATCAGCAGGATGAAAATGAGCATGGAGGAACCACCACCAGCCGGAGCAGCTGCAGGAGCTGCGTCTAAAAGGGGTAAAAAGATATTCATCATATTCATAAACTTTTGGTTTTTAATTATTTACTTGAAGTTACATTCGCGGAAATCGTCAGGATTGTCTCTGAAGGATAGGTGTTGGCGCCCACGAGGATTCGCTTCTGCACGTTCCCTTTCTGACCCTTGGAATCGAAAGTCACTGTGATCTCGCCGCTTTCACCCGGACGCACCGGCGCTTTGGGCGGTTGGGAAGTCGTACATCCGCAGGTAGCTTCCGAAGAGTAGATGATCAGGTTTGACTTGCCCGTGTTTTTGAACTTAAAAGCGTAGGTAAGCCGTTCACCCTCAATTACTTCTCCGAAATCGTATGAAGTCTTTTCGAACTCAATCACCGGCATCTTTTCGGCGTCTTTTGCCGACATCCCTTCTGCTGTCTGCGGGATATGCACATCTTTCACGGTGAAATCGCCCTCTTTGGCAGCCTTCCGATGGCAGCCGCCAAACATCAGCCCAATGGCTAACATGAAAAATATTGTCGTTCTTTTCATTATCAAATACCAATTATCAATTATCAATTCTGATAAAGTCCTCTTCCCGTCTTCTCAATCTTCCCATTGTCGCGCAAATCCACGATCAAACGGTCCAAAATGCCGTTGATGAAGACTTTGCTCTTATCGGAGCTGTACCATTTGGCTATCTCGATGTATTCGTTCAATGTCACTTTGATGGGCACAGAGGGAAACTCCAACAGTTCGCACAGCGCCATCTCCATCAGCAGCATGTCCATGTTGATGACGCGCTCAAGCTCCCAGTTCTGCAGCTTCGATTCAATCATTTGCTGGTATTCCGAAGCGTGCTCAAGCGTCTTGCGGAAGAGTTGGCGACAGAACTGCTCGTCCTCTTCGCTCTTGAACAGCGAATCGATTTTGCATTCTTCGCCTTTGGGCTCTTTGAACTCCTTGACATTCTGATAGAACATCATCATCGCCTCGTTGTAATCATCGATCCAATGTGTGTTTTTCTCTCCCAAATACCAATGTAACAGGTCGTTATTGGAAAACACCTTCTCGATAATAGCCAACACTAACTTTTTGTCCTCGGCGTAGTTCTGCTCGCGGGTGGACATGTAGACTTCGTATTCCGGAAGCTGCTCGATTTCACGGAACAACTTGGCAATCAGGTCGGTGTCGTCTTCCCAAAGAATGTGGTACTTGGGCCAAAGCTGGGTGAGAGTCTTGTTGGTCTCCATCTGCTTGATGACCTTGTTTTCCACAAATTTGGTGTTCGGATTCAAATCTTCATCCGTCGGATTGTATTTTTCCTTCAGACTGTCCAGCTTTTTCATCCGATAGAAGGCGATTTCCGGCAGCAATGCGAACAGCCAGAGGAACAGTTCGTAACAGCCGCGTACCGACTTCACCAAATTCTCTTCGTAAGCGCGTACTTCGGCTTTCGGGTTGGCGTTGTAAGCATACAACGCTTGCATCGTCTTGATTCGCAAATAGTGCCGACTAACCATAACAAATGATTGATATTGAAAAACTTACAAAATTACTTCAATGTGAAATAGGTCTCGCCGAGGAACTGGTCGTCGGTGTAGAGCTGCACGCTGTATTGACCCTTGATGGCCTTGTCGTCGGACATCAGATCCCAGTTCATGGTGATGTTTTCAGCTTTGCCCTTGTAGTTAACCACGGTTTTGCAGGAGTACTGCAGACGCTGTCCGTTGTGGACGAACGAATAGGTGTCGCCGCTGCCCATCGTGAGCACTTTGCCGGTTTCGGGGATGGCGATACGGGCGTAAACGTTCACGGGACCGGGCTCGATCAAAGAGTTTTCACCCAACATCAGCGTAGTTTTGATGCGTTTCACCTTGTTGGCCTTTTCGGTCGGTTCTTCGGTGCCTTTGTTGCGCACCAAATAACCTGCACTCTTGATGTTGTAAGCCTTGAAAGTGGCCGCATTGCTGATTTTCTGCGACAGATTCTCGTTGGCTTGTTGCATGTTACGGGTCACCTCGCGTTCCTGTTCCAGTGAGGCGCGCACCTGCTGGTTCTCCTCTTTCAGAGCTTGATTCTCTTGATAGAGCTTGTCCATCTCCTGGACATACTCTTGGGAAATGTTCTGCAAACGAGCCAGTTGCTTCTTGATTTTTCTATAGTCGGCCTGCGAGTTGATCAACTGTTCAATTTCAGCAGCGTTAGCCATGATGATGCTGTCTTTCTCGCTCAGCTGTTCAGACAATTCGCCGTATTGCTCTTTAATGCGTTCGTGTTCCGCCAAAAGAGCGTCCAACTCGTTCTGCAATTCCATGTTTTTCTCCTCAACCTCCGTGTACACTTTGTTGATGGTTGGTTTGGCAAAACGGGCAAAATAGATGGTGGTGCAAAGGAAAATTCCGGCCAAAGCACCCAGAATAATCACCCATTTCTTCAAAGGGTTCTCTTGGTTTGATTGAGATTGCCCTGCGTAATTCATTGAACTCGTGGTTTCCATATTTCTTTTTGTTTATTTTATGAACGGCATTAACGTAACTTTCTTAAAAAAATTTTACTAACGTGCTATTTTGTTTCCAAATATTTTCTCAGCTCCTTCGGCAAGTAGAACGTGTTGTTCTTTATCATGTAAACTATTACGGAGTTGAGCTCGATTTTTTGCTTGTTCACCGTGACATAGTTGTCGTAACTGTTGGCTACCAACACGTTTTTCTTGTTTTTGACGGTCAAACGGTAGTTGTATTTGTCCAAACTGTCGATTTGCACTTGAAACCCGTCGAAAACTTGCTGATGAGGGGCGTATATGTCGGCTGTCAGCTGCTCCAATTGGCCAGTCAAACCCATCTGACGACACAAGTAGTTGTGGACGTCAATATTGGTGGGAACGCCAGTAAGTCTTTCATTGTTAGGATGATAGACTGCCAAGAAGACATTTTCTCCCGTATGTCCGAAGGTGGTGAAACCGAAGTAGGTACGGTTGTACAACACCTGACTGAGCATCTTGCACATCGAAAGGTTGTTTTTGCGCTCCTCTTTGGGCAGTGACGACTTGTTGTAGTCGTGAGCAGTGGAGAGGTAGGTAATTTCAGCGGGTTGCGGGGTAAAGCCGAAGTAGGTCTCGAAGAGTTGCGGCCACTCGGTGGTATCCGCAGCTTTGAGCTTTTCACCCATGGTCCAGTTGGAGAGTTGGTAGTTGTCAATAGGGCTCATGAGTTGTTGCAGCGACAGTTTGTCATAGCCGTCGCGGCTGGCTTTGGGGTTGCCGAGGGTCACCGCGCCAGTACCATGGTCTGGCAGAATCACGATCACGGTTTCGCCGTTTTTCTTTGCGAAATCGAGAGCCACACCGCAAGCCTTGTCAAATTCGATGAGCTCGATAATGGCATTTTTGGCGTCATTGTCGTGTGCAGCCCAATCCACCTTGCTGCCTTCCACCATCAGGAAGAAGCCGTCTTGGTCTTTGGAGAGCAAGTCGATGGCCTTTTGCGTCATTTCCGCCAATGAAGGCGTTTTCTGCTTGTCGGCTTCGAGCCAGTAAGGCATAGAGGTTTCGCCGAAGAGCGCCCAAACGGGTGCTTTGGTGCAATTTCTAAATCCTTGAATATCATCAAGGTAGACATTGTAGCCAGTCTCTTTTAAATCGTTTTGAAGGTTCTCGTTGAGGTATTTGACACCGCCGCCCATCACCACATCGAGGTGATTGTGAGCCATTTGCGGGGCAATCATGCCATATTTGCCGCGACTATAGGTGTGTGCGGAACAGTCGGCAGGAGTGGCGTGCGGGAACTCGCAGGTGAAGACGAGTCCGGTGGATTTGTGTTGCAGGATTTTGGCGGCTTCGAGCACGGTGGCCAGGGGCTGGTAGGCGCGGGTGGCGTCCACGGGCACGAGGTCGTGGTCAGTAGCCACAGGATAGGTGGAAACGAACGCCGTCTGGGAGGGCTGACCGGAGACGTAACAGGAGGTCGTCGGAGCCGAGTCGCCGATGGGTGCGTCAGATGAGTGCGTGCGCACAAGACCGCACACGTAAGGATCAATATTCAAAGTGGTATTGTTGGGATCCAGATAGGTTTGGTACCAGCGGGCGGCGGAGAGCAGACTCGTGGAGGTGCCGTCTGGAATCATGAGAATCACGTTTTTGATGGGTTTGGGTTGCGCCATTGCGCATAACATCGTGATACTCAATAAACTGTAAAGAACGAAACGTTTCATTTCACCTATTTTTTAAAACGCGCAAAGATACATTATTTTTCAATCCAATCCACAATGATACAGCAACATCATTATGAATATGCATTATGAATTGTGAATTGAATCTATTCGGTCAACTTTGTTGCGGCCATGTAAGGCGAAATCTGTTTCGACTGTATCTTCGGAAGCATTTCGTCAATGCGCGCCTGCGTGGTTTCATTGTTATAAAAACGGTTATGCAAGGTGTATTCTATCCAATGATAGAAGATGTTGATTAACTGCTCGTTGCGGGTTCTTTCAAAGCTGCCGTTGCCCTTTGTGAGTGTGACGAAATCCTGGATGATTTGCCACACTTTGTCCAATGCGAAGTTCTCCAATGCGGAACAGACTTCCACGGGCACATCCCAGCCATTGTCGCTCTTGGGGAAGAGTTTCAATGCGGCGCGATATTGAGAAGCTGCCGATTTTGCCTTCAGGAAATTGTCGCCGTCAGCTTTGTTAATCACCAATGCGTCAGCCATTTCCATGATACCGCGCTTGATGCCTTGCAGCTCGTCGCCGGCACCAGCCAACATTAGCAAGAGGAAGAAATCGACCATGGACTTCACCACGGTTTCGGACTGGCCTACGCCTACGGTCTCCACGATGATGGTGTCGAAGCCTGCGGCCTCGCACAGGATGATGGATTCGCGAGTTTTGCGGGCTACGCCACCCAGTGCGGAACCAGAGGGCGAAGGGCGGATAAAGGCGTTCGGATCGGTGGAGAGCGTCTCCATGCGGGTTTTGTCGCCCAAGATACTGCCTTTGGTGCGCTCGCTCGACGGGTCGATAGCCAACACCGCCAGCTTGTGGCCTTGCGCGGTCAGCATTCCACCGAACGACTCGATGAAGGTGCTCTTGCCCACGCCCGGCACACCCGTGATACCGACGCGCAACGAGTTGCCCGAATGCGGCAGACAACGTTCGATGATCTCCTGCGCCATCGCAATGTGGGTCGGATTTTCGCTCTCGATCATGGTAATGGCACGGCTGAGAATGGTGCGGTTGCCCTCTAAAATTCCCTTAACGTAATCATCCACTGTGAGTTCCGATTTCTTGTGTCGCTTGAAATTCGGGTTCACCTGCATGGGCTGTTCCACGCCCGCGCGCTCGGTCAATGCTGATTCGTAATAGGGATTTGCCATGATTATTGCTGATTAAAGTTGAATTTTACAGCGTCTTTCATCTCCTCGAAGTAGTGGAAAGTCATGCCTTCGATGAAATTTTCCTTGATATCGTCAATGTCCTTCTTGTTTTCTTTGGACATCACAATGTCGAAAATGCCGCAGCGTTTAGCCGCCAAAATCTTCTCTTTGATGCCGCCCACGGGAAGCAATTTTCCACGCAGAGTAATCTCACCCGTCATGGCAACTTTCTCACGCACAGGCTTTTTTGTGAATGCAGAAACCAATGCTGTGAGGATGGTAATACCCGCTGAAGGTCCGTCTTTCGGGGTCGCGCCTTCGGGTACGTGGATGTGTACCTTTTTGTTGGTGAAATCCTCGGGATTGACACCGTACTCTTCGGCATGCGCCTTCAAAAACTCGTAAGCAATGGTGGCAGACTCCTTCATCACGTCGCCAAGGTTACCGGTGAGGGTCATTTCGCCCTTGCCCGTGCTGGTGAGCGCCTCCACAAAGAGGATTTCGCCGCCCACAGCCGTCCAAGCCAAACCGGTGGCCACGCCATAGACGTCCTTGTCTAAAGCCTTCTCCATCTTGAAGATAGGAGAACCCAGAATCTCTTTCAGGTCTTCGGGTTTCACGTCGGGCTGCATACTGCCGTCTTGCACCAGCTGCGCCGCGCGTTTGCGGATGATCTTCGCGATGGTGCGTTCCAGACCACGCACGCCCGACTCGCGGGTGTAGTCGCTGATGACCGCCTTCACAGTCTCCTCAGGAATAGTAAGTTGCTCGGTGTCCAAACCGTTGTCTTTCAGTTGTTTCGGAATAAGGTGTTTTGTCGCAATGGCTAACTTTTCCTCTGCCAGATAACCTGGAATGTCGATGATTTCCATACGGTCGAGCAGGGCCGGGTGGATGCTGTTGAGGTTGTTGGCGGTGGCGATGAAGAGCACTTTCGACAGATCGAACGGTGTTTCGAGATAATTGTCGTTGAAGGAGCTGTTCTGTTCGGGGTCCATCACTTCCAAAAGTGCCGCTGAGGGGTCGCCATTGACGGTCATACCAGACACTTTGTCAATCTCATCGAGCACGAACACAGGGTTCGCGTATCCGACTTTGCGCATGTTTTGGATGATGCGACCGGGCATGGCGCCGATGTAGGTCTTGCGGTGACCGCGGATTTCTGACTCGTCGTGCACGCCACCGAGGGAAATGCGGACGTACTTGCGTCCGATAGCCTCCGCGATGGAGCGACCAAGGGAAGTTTTACCGACACCCGGAGGGCCTGCCAAGCAGAGAATCGGGGATTTCATGTCGCCCTTCAGCTTCAGCACAGCCAAATATTCGAGGATGCGCTCCTTCACCTTCTCCAACCCGTAGTGGTCTTTGTCGAGAATTTCACGTGTCTTCTTCAAGTCGAAATTATCCTCGCTGTATTCGTTCCACGGAAGGTCGAGCAGCAACTCTAAGTAGTTGAGCTGCACAGAGTAATCCGGAGACATGTAGTTGGTGCGCTGCAGTTTCTTGAACTCCTTTTCGAAGAGGTCAGCGGTCTCCTGGTTCCACTTTTTCTTGGCGGCGCGCTCTCGCAACTCGTCAAAATCTTTTTCGGTGGAAGGTCCGCCCAGTTCCTCCTGGATGGTCTTCATCTGCTGGTTCAGAATGTATTCGCGCTGCTGCTTCTCCAGTTCCTGGCTCGATTTGGTGTGAATCTGGTGTTTGATTTCCACCACTTGCAGCTCGTGCGTAAGGAGTGCGAGCACCTTGTCGGCGCGAATCATAATATCCTGAGTTTCAAGAATCTCCTGTTTCTGTTCCACAGCAATGGAGAGGTTGGAGACAATGAAATTGAGCAGGAAAGTATTGCTTTCGATATTATTGACAGCAGTGATCGCGTCGCGGGGCGTTCCCGGCGTGAGTTGCAGGATGTTGCCCATCGTTTCGCGAATCATGATCATCTTGGCTTTAAACTCCTCGGTGTCAGTGATTTCGGAATCCAAATCATTGGTCTTGAACGGGTGAACAGAGCATCTGTAATAGGGACGGGAGTGGATAACGCGACCGATTTCGAACGGCTTTACGCCCTGCACCACCATCATAATGTTGCCATCGGGGATGTTGAGGGTCTTGAGAATGCGGGCGATGGTGCCGATGCGGTACATGTCCTTGATGGTCGGATCCTCCACGTTGTTGTCGCGCTGTGCCACCACGCCGATAGGAGCGTCGGAGTTGGCGCAATCGCGGGCCAGCTTCAGCGACTTCTCCCGACCGATGGTGATGGGGATGACCATACCGGGAAAGAGGACCGTGTTCCGCAGCGGAAGCAACGGGACCTCATCGGGCAATGGTTCTTCGCTCAACTTGATCTCATCGTCCACGGACAGAATGGGAATGACATTCGACTCGCCACTCATAAAACCGCCTGCTGCAAGGATATCTTTAATCATTTCAAGAAATTACAATTCAAGAAGTTATTATAAAAAAAACTGACCTTTTTCGGGCTACAAAAAAGGTCAGCAAAAGTACAAAATATATGGATTATTTCGATTTGCCAGCTTCAAAATGGCGGGCATATTTGTTGCGGAATTTATCCACACGACCAGCGGTGTCAACCAACTTCATCTTACCGGTGAAGAAGGGGTGAGAGGTGCTGGAAATTTCTAATTTTACGAGCGGATATTCATTTCCGTCTTCCCATACAATCGTATCTTTCGTGTTGACCGTTGACTTGGTAAGGAAGGCATAATCGTTGGACATGTCCTTGAAAACCACGGTTCTATACTCCTTAGGATGGATGTCTTTTTTCATATTATTTGATATTTTTTTAGTCGTTAAAATTGGACGGCAAAAATACACTTTTTTTGATATCAACAAGTGCCGTTTGAAAATTTTTTTTCAAGAAGATAAACAGAAGAGTCCGACGTCGCTTTTTTCGCATTCAAATGTGTTCGTATAAACATTATTTTTGTATTTTTGCGACCTGATTTTTCGAATTATGAAATATAAGCGCATACTACTGAAATTAAGCGGCGAGTCACTGACAGGTGACGACGGTTATGGTGTAAGTTACGATCATATCATGCACTACGCGACAGAAATCAAGTCGGCGGTGGATGCTGGCGTGCAGGTGGCAGTGGTCATCGGCGGCGGTAATATCTTCCGCGGCGTGCAAGGTGCATCTGCCGGTTTTGAGCGTCGTCAGGGCGACCAAATGGGTATGTTGGCCACCATCATCAACGCATTGGCCGTGCAAGGCGTGCTGGAGGAGATGGGTGTGAAGGCCAGAGTGCTTTCGGCCTGCCATATCGAGGGCGTATGCGAAAAGACCTCTTGGCGCAAAGCCATCGAATCGCTGGAAGCGGGCTATGTGACCTTCATCGGTGGCGGTACGGGCAACCCCTTCTTCACCACCGACACAGGTGCCGCCCTTCGCGCACTCGAGATCAAAGCCGATTTGCTCATCAAGGGCACGCGCGTGGATGGCGTCTATACTGCCGACCCCGAAAAGGATCCCAACGCAGTGAAGTTCACGGAAATCTCACTGGCAGATGCCTATCAGAAGAATCTGAAAATCATGGACATGACCGCATTTGCTCTCTGTCAGGATAATAAAATGCCCATCTATGTTTACGACGCTAACACCAAAGGCAATCTGCTGAAAGTCCTCAACGGTGAACCTATCGGAACCCTCTTATTTTAAACATTATGGAAGAAAACAATCTAAACGCTCCGGAAATTTCTCCTGAAGAGGAACGCAAACTCGAAAAGATGGCGGCTAGAAGGACCTCCTTCAAAATCCATTTCGCCATTTTCCTGATTGCCAACACCTTCCTGTGGGTGGTCTGGTATTTCCTGTTCAAGGGCAAAGAGGATACGACTTTTCTGAAAGCCATCCTGTTTGTGTTCATTGTATGGTTGCTGGCCGTGGTTCTTCATTATATGATTGTATATAAGTGGACCAAATCCTACAAAGAAAAGGAGCTCTCCTCTTTGAAGAAAAGACACATGGAGCATGTCCGCGAGATTGAGAACCTGAAAGCTGAAATGCTCAAACAAGCCGATATGGATGCAGAATCTGAGCAAGAAGCGGAAGAAAACGAACCCCGAAATAGTAGAATTATTGATTAAAAACGCAAAATAAGAAGTATGGATACACAAACTTGCTTGAAACAAGCGAAAGATAGCATGAATGCCACCGTGGCGCATTTCGACAAAGAGCTGCAGAAAGTGCGCGCTGGCAAAGCCTCCCCGCAAATGCTGGACGGCATCAAGGTGGATTATTATGGTAACCCGACCCCCATCGATCAGGTGGCCAACGTGAACACCCCCGATGCTCACCAAATCGTGATTCAACCGTGGGAGCGCAACATGCTGCCCGTGATCGAGAAAGCCATTTTGGCTGCCAACATCGGCGTGACCCCGCAAAACAACGGCGAATTCATCCGTCTGGTGATTCCCGCCCCGACGGAAGAGCGTCGTAAAGAGCTGGTGAAAAAAGCGAAACAGGATGCTGAACAGACGAAAGTCGCCATCCGCAACATCCGCCGTACCGCTAACGACGATGCCAAGAAGTTGAAAGACGACGGCGTGGAAGAGGATGCCATCAAGAAACTGGAGACCGACATCCAGAAGGCTACCGACGAGGCCATCAGCAAGGTGGACAAAATCATGGAAGCCAAAGAGAAAGAGATTATGACAGTTTAATTATCACCAATAAATTTAAAATTATGAATATTCCTGAAAATTTGAAGTATTCCCAGGACCACGAATGGTTAAAAGTGGATGGAGAATTTGCATTTGTGGGCATTTCTGCTCATGCAGCTAACGAATTAGGCGACATCGTTTTCCTCGATATCCCTTCTGTGGGTGAGACTTTGGACAAAGACGAAGTTTTCGGTTCTATCGAGGCTGTGAAGACCGTTGCTGATCTGTTGTTGCCCGTTGCCGGCGAAATCGTGGAGTTCAATGCAGCTCTCGAAGGCGAGCCCGCACTCGTGAACAGCGATCCTTACGGCGAAGGCTGGATCGTGAAGATCAAAATGACGGATCCTGCTCAGGTGAACGACCTGATGGATGCTGCCGCTTATACCGCAATGCTCGGTTAATCGAATCATCCGCGAAACGCGGATTGTTACAAAAAAAGCCTGCGAAATTCGCAGGCTTTTTTTTATGGATTAGGAGTACTTCCTTCTTAACAAATCGCAGAACGACAGGTAAGCGTCGGTTTTGGTGTCCCAGAAGAACTTCTGTTTCAGCTGCTCGAGGCAGTCGAAAGCGTCTTCCAGATTCTGGCATTCGTTCAGCAGGCGGATGGATGCACTGAAATCCTCACCGCGATTGTGGAACAACTCTTTAATATAGATGAACTTGTCGTTGATGGAAATCGCTTTGGTCAAGTCGCCCACCTTGGCATGTTGGTATTGGCTGCTGATGGAGTGGTCCTCGCGCTTCTCGTTGAAGAGGTCGTTCAGGGAACGCTGCGGCTTCGGTTGCTGCGGCTTAGGCTGCTCCGGGACGGGCTGTTTCGGAGTAGCAACAGGCTTAGGAGTTTCCACAGGCTTGGGTTGCTCTACCGGCTTTTGAGGTTTCGGCTCGGGCTTCACTTCCGGCTTTGGCTGCACCGGTTTCGGTTGTTCAACCTTCGGTTGTTCCGGTTTCGGCTGTTTCGGCGGGATGAACTGCAGGATGTCGTCCTCGGCATGATTCACTTCCGGTTCCTCAGTTGAGACATTAATTTCGAAATCGGGTTCAATGAAGAGTTCCTTCGCGTCGTCTTGCATCTTTTCTGGCTCACTTTCCGGCTTGGGCTCCTCTTTCGTCTCAATCTTATCGAAGATGTCGGTTTCGGGTAAGACCTCTTCGGGCTTTTCAACCACGGCTTTCGGTGCTTCTGCAGGTGTCTCCTGCGCCCCGTTGATCTCCTCGGCCAGCTCTTTCAACTCCTTTTCCACCACTGCATAGCTTTCGTGCTCGGTGTCGAAAAAGAGATCGACATCCTCTTCCATCGTTTTGGCGGGCGTATATTCCCGTTTGGGAATCATTTCCGGCTCGGGTTTGGGCATCGCAGCTTGTGGAGCGTTGTATTCCTCAGCCTCCATAGCGGCGATTTTGACATACAGCTTTCTCAGTTTTTCCAACAGAATCTCCTTCTCGATGAGGGCTAATTTTGTTTCTTTTGAACTGTCAGATAGCCAGTTGTCCATCAATTCCGACATTTTTTGATATGCGTCGTTCATTTTTTTATGGTTTTGGTATCAGGTTAATGATTTTTATTATAATTTTGCACTCGAAAAAAGCGCACAAAAATACGAAAATTATACATATTAGGGAACGATGTTTTTAGAAAATAAAGCGAGTAGAAATCATAAAAAAGGTTGGATTGAGGTGATATGCGGATCCATGTTTTCCGGAAAAACGGAGGAATTGCTGCGTCGTATTCGCCGTGCGGAGTTCGCCAATCAGAAAATCGAGCTCTTCAAGCCGGCCATCGATGTCCGTTATGATGAAACGGAAGTGGTGTCGCATAACGAAAACTCGCGCATCTCCACCCCGGTCAACAACTCTTCGGAAATCCTGCTGTACGTCAATATGAGTGACGTGCAGGTGGTGGCCATCGATGAAGTCCAGTTCTTCGATGACGGAGTTGTGGATGTCTGCAACCAATTGGCCAACGCCGGCATCCGCGTGATTGTCAGCGGATTGGATATGGACTACAAGGGAGAGCCTTTCGGCCCGATGCCCAAACTCATGGCGGTGGCCGAATACGTCAGCAAGCAGCACGCCATTTGCACGCGCTGCGGCGACCTCGCACAATATTCCCACCGCATTGTGGCGAACGAACAACAGGTGCTCTTAGGCGAAAAAGACTCCTATGAGCCGCTTTGCCGCCACTGCTTCAACGAAGCAACGAACAATAATTGATTACGCATTTTTACGTTTTACATCACACACCGTGATCACCGCCATCGCGGCCCAAACGATGACCGATAGTTTGTCGGTGTCGAGGAAGTTGTTGAGGAAACCGTGTGTATAGTAGGTCACTAAAGCCAAAGTTACACATAACGATAAGGTTTTCAATGTCTTATCTTCGGAATAGATGTAGGTTTTAATGCCAATGATGAGGAACACGATCACAATGGCGATGACCGTGAGGGCACCGGGTATGCCGGTTTCCGCGCACGGACCGATGTACTCGCTGTGGGCATTGCCGCCATCACCGAAGTCCGTGGAGATAATGGTTCGATAATATCCGACTTGGAAGGGGGCGTATTCAAACTGGTAAGTTCCAGGTCCCCAGCCAAATACGGGTCTCTCTTTGATCATCCCGAAAGCAGCCGTCCAACGGTTGATACGTTCCATGTTGGAGGCATCCGTGCTGATATTCGACATCGATTGGATGTGTTCCACGAAATTACCGGAGGAATCCTGACTGTTGCGGCTCATCTTGTAGAGGATGTCATCGGAGTAGAAAAAGAGTAGCGCCCCGACAACCAATCCGCCTGCGATCAGCCATGATAGTTTGATGCGGAGCTTGAGAATCACCAGCACACCGATGGCTGCCGCCATACTGAGCCATGCCGCACGGCTGTAAGAGAGGTAAAACCCGACGAACAGAATAATCGAGATGACTATATAAAATATATAGTGTTGTAATTTGTTGCCAGGCAGGAAGATGAAGCCCACGGTAAGCGGCAGCATGAAAGCCAGTGCGGCACCGTAAGCCGTGTGGTCGTTGTAGAACGGCGACATCACGTAGTGCGCATAGTGCTCGTCGAAACCGCTGAGTGCATGTTGGTAAGTGACGATGATGACGATGATGGCCAAACCAAGCGCATAGCAGTTGAAGTAGCGCACGGCGTTTTTCAGATCGTCATCCACCAGTTGCATGAAAAACCAGTAGCAAGAGGTGATGAACCACACCTTGGAGGCGAAAAACTTCAACGAAATGACGGGACGGGCACTGGTGAGACAGGTAAGCAGCATCCATCCGAGATAGACGAGTATCGCAATGGAGAGGGGATGCTTCAGAAAATCCCGTTTGATACGCAGGTCGTAGAGGATGCGGGCGAAGAACACCATGGTGAGGGTAATCATCAGGGCCTCAGATGGTAATGAGAGTCCCAAATGGATGTTTTTGCTGCTGATGATTACCGAAAACGGGGTGGTGAAGGCCACGAGATACATGGCCAAGTCAGCATGGAAAAAGACAAGATAAAGTCCTGCCAAAGCTACCGTAATCAGTTGGATGATAGGAAATTCCCTGATTATGGAGTAGCCATTGGCCACCACAAGCGTCATTGCGACCAGAAAAGCGATAATCTGGCGCCTATTGATCTTGCGAATCTGCTCCTGTATCTTTTCTATTAGGCTGGTTTTCAACTCTTTCAATCATTAACAGCACCAACATCGTCAGAATAAAGGCGCACAAAGTGGAGATCACGACAATAAGCGATTTTTTCGGATAGTACTTTTTATCCGCAACTTTCGGGTTGTCGATGACAAATTTCACGGGCATGATGGTGGTCATGTCCATCTTGGCATCCATCATCTTCTGTTTGCACAAAGCGTGATATTTGCTGAAGTTGTATTCCAAATCCTGATAGGAGGTGAGTTGAGCACCATATTTTGCAATGGTATCTTGCTCTTTCTGAATACGTTGCATGGCAGCGGTATTGCCTTGAGCAGCAGCGATGGCATACTGTTGGGTGAGACGTTCGCTCTGTGTTTTCACATCGAAAACCCCATGTTTCATGAGTTCGCGTATGGAGTCGTTTATATCAGCAATAGCACGTTCCACAGAATCCAATTGTAGTTGCAGGATGATGCAGGCAGCCTCTGCACGTTCTTTCTCCACATTGTTCTTGATGGTATCGAGCCAGCGCACCACATCTAAGGTCATCTCGTAGGCGCGTTGCGGGTCCCAGTCGCTCATGGAGACGGAAATCGCACCGTATTCCGTGCGTTTCACGGTCATATTGTTCGTGATGGTCTTGTACAACTTGGTCTTTCCGCCTTTTTTGTTGATGTCGATATTGTAGTATTCTGCCAGTTTGTATTTCTCAATCAGAGAATCCTTGATGGAGACAGAGTTGAGGAACGGCAGCATCTGCTCGGTCTCATCCACAGTGGCCAAAGCCTTGATTTCCAGACGTTCGTTGTAGTTTTGCTCGTTTAACAGGATTTTGGAGACGGAGCTTGTCCGCGGAGCGTAAAGCATGGCGGTTGATTTGAAGCGCGGTCGTACCAAAAAAGAGCAGGCAGCCGACACGATGAAGGCGGCTCCACAGACGATCAGCAGCCATTTCCGCCATTTCCACATAAACTGTAACAGACTGAAAGCGTTGTACTTGTCGTTATTTTCCATTCGCTATGATTTATTGATTATTACTCTTTGAAGAAGGATGTACTACAGCAGCCCAAGTTCCATCTTAGCGGCCTCTGTCATGCAGTCCATTGTCCAGGGCGGGTCGAAGGTGACATCCACCACCACTTTGTTCACTCCGGGAATCATCTGCACACGGGTCTGCACCTCCATGGGCAGACTTTCGGCCACGGGGCAGTTGGGCGCAGTCAGCGTCATCAGGATGTAAACGTCGTTGTTCGCGTTCACCTCTAATTTGTAGATAAATCCTAATTCCCAGATGTTTACGGGAATCTCAGGGTCGTAAATGGAATTGAGTACTTCAATTACCTTGGTTTTCATACACTTATACTTTTTTGCAAAAATAACAAATCTTAACGTATTTTTATGCTTTTTAGTGTGTTTTTTTCAACAATCCGAAAGACATAATTTTTTTGTACTTTTGCTGCCGTTTTAAAATCGTAAAGTATGTTGAATTATTTTCATAACGTCCCTTTTTCGGTGACTATTTGTGACAAAGACGGTAAAATTTTGGAGATGAACGATATGGCCGAGCGCGTGCTTAGTCATGGCAAACATATTATCGGCCAGAATCTGCTGGATTGTCATCCGGAGCCAGCCCGCACAAAGTTGGCCAACATGTTGCAAAACCACAATCTGAACGCCTATACCATCGAGAAAAACGGCGTCAAAAAGCTGATTTACCAATCTCCGTGGTTTGAAAACGGCGAATTCGCGGGCTATATCGAGCTCTCTATGGAGCTACCGGCCGAGATGCCGCATTTTGTCCGTCAACCGAAACAATAGTTTACGCGCTTAGAAGGCTTAAAGGCTTAGAGGCGTAGGAGCTTAGGAGTTTAACGGTGTAATCACCTAATTCAAAAGAAATGACCAAAGATCAAGAAATCACCTACGGAATGCGCCCTGTTTTTGAGGCGATTGAGAGCGGTAAAACGATAGATAAGGTGCTGTTTCAGAAAGGGTTGCAGGGTGACCTGTTCAAACAGCTCTTCTATGAGGTGCGCCAGCGCAAGATCCCCTTTCAGTATGTGCCGCAAGAGAAGCTGAACCGCATCACCCGCCAAAATCACCAAGGGGTCATCGCCTTCCTTTCGGCTATCGAATATTGTGACATCTTCAACATTGTGCCCACGATTTTTGAAGAAGGCCGTGTGCCGTTTCTGTTGATGCTCGACAAAATCACGGATGTGCGGAATGTGGGTGCCATTGCCCGTTCGGCTGAATGTGCAGGCGTGGATGCCATCATCCTGCCTTTGAACGGTGGTGCTCAACTGAACGAGGATGCCGTGAAGAGTTCTGCCGGAGCCTTGCATAAGGTGCCCGTCTGCCGACATTCCAACTTGGTGGAGGTGATTAATTATCTGAAAGACAGTGGCATTGAAGTGATCGGTGTGACGGAGAAGGCCAATCATGCACACTACAACAAGGACTTCACGCAACCTATTTGCCTGATTATGGGTAATGAGTACGAGGGCATTGCGTGGGACTATCTGCGGCTTTGCAACGACACCATCAACATTCCGATGGTGGGCACCATTCGTTCGCTTAACGTCTCGGTGGCCACGGGCATCGCACTGTTTGAGGTGGTGAAACAACGTAATCCCGTGAAAGAATGAAGATAGGCGTACTTTCCGACACACACGGATTCCTGCATCCCGATGCGTACACCTTTTTTGAAGGTTGCGATGAGATTTGGCACGCCGGAGACATTGTGAACGACTCTATTTTGGATGAGTTGCGCATAATAGCTCCTACCGTTCGTGCCGTTTATGGCAACTGCGATGACTGGGATATTCGTCGCGAAATTGATGAGTATGAGGTTTTTACGTGCGAAAAACACAAAGTTGCTCTTATGCACATCGTGGGTTCTCCGGGACGTTACCAGCCCAAAGCCCTGCAAATTATCCGTGAGGAGAAACCGACCATTTTTGTGGCCGGACACTCCCACATTCTGAAAATCATGTACGACAAATATCATAACCTCCTGTTTATCAATCCTGGAGCGGCCGGACTGTACGGCATTCACACCCGTCTGACCATGCTGCGTTTTGAGATTGAGGGCGAGGAGGTGAAGAACATGGATATATACGACATTCCTAAGCAAACTCCTGTAAAATGAACGAAAAAGAACCGATAATCACAGTGTTGGGACCAACGGCCACAGGTAAGACCGGTGTGGCGGTACGTATTGCTGCCGATTTGGGCGGCGAAATCGTCAGTGCCGATTCCCGTCAGGTGTTCCGTCGCATGGATATCGGTTCTGGAAAGGATTTGTCTGAGTATCAGTACAATGGACAGCCGATCACGTATCATTTGATTGATATTGAGGAGCCTGGCGTCGAATACAATGTTTTCCGTTACCAGCAGACGGCTTACGAGGCGATGGAGGGGATTCGCTCCCGCGGACATCGTATCGTGCTATGCGGCGGCAGTGGTATGTACGTGGAGGCGGTGCTGCGCGGCTACCGACTCTTCCCCGTTCCGGAGAACGAACCGTTGCGAAAAGAGCTGGAAACACATACGGATGAGGAACTTACGGAGATGCTGGCCTCCTACAAATCGCTGCATAACGACACTGACACCTCCGAACGTCCACGATTGATTCGCGCCATTGAGATTGAGGACTATTATGCGAAACATCCCGAATTGAGCGAGCGTGTCTGTCCATTGGATTCCGCCATCATCGGACTATGCGGAGAGCGCGATAAAATCCGGGAACGCATCACCCGGCGCTTGCAGGCACGTCTGCAGGAGGGGATGATCGATGAGGTGAAAGCATTGCTCGATGAGGGCATTCCTGCCGAACGACTTATCCGATATGGCCTTGAATACAAGTTTGTTACGCAATACCTTTTGGGTGAGCTTCACTATGGCGACATGGTGAGCCTGCTCAATACCGCTATCCACCAATTTTCGAAGCGGCAGATGACCTGGTTTCGCCGTATGGAGCGCATGGGGTTCAACATCCGCTGGGTGAATGCCGATTTGCCAGAGGAGGAGAAATTCCGGCAGATATACCAGTGGTTAAGAGTAGACGGGATTCAGATATAAAAAAAGAGGAGTTGCTTAAAACAACTCCCCTTGTCCAGAGACATATCTTGATTTGCCTAAGTGCGTGAATGCCATGTCGGTGGCTTCGCGCCCGCGCGGTGTGCGCATCAGGTAGCCCTCCTGAATCAGGAACGGCTCATAAACCTCTTCGATGGTGCCGGCATCCTCGCCCACCGCCGTGGCGATGGTGCTCAAACCCACCGGACCGCCCTTGAACTTCTCGATGATGGTGCTCAAGATGCGGTTGTCCATCTCGTCCAGACCGTGTTTATCAACATTCAGTGCTGACAACGCTACTTGTGTGATCGGTAGCGTGATGGTGCCGTCGCCCTTGATTTGAGCGAAATCGCGCACGCGGCGCAGCAACAGGTTGGCAATACGGGGTGTGCCACGACTGCGGCTCGCAATCTCGTAGGCCGCATCTTCGTCGATGGGAATTTCCAAAATGGAAGCCGACCGTTTGATGATGTTGCCAAGTGTTTGAGCATCATAATATTGCAGACGCAAGTTGATACCGAAACGAGAACGCAAAGGTGCGGTGAGCAGACCTGAACGAGTGGTGGCGCCCACCAACGTAAACGGGTTAATGGAGATTTGTACGCTACGGGCGCTCGGACCGCTGTCGATCATGATGTCGATTTTGTAATCCTCCATTGCTGAGTAAAGATACTCCTCTACTACAGGTGAAAGTCGGTGAATCTCATCGATGAAAAGCACATCGTGCGGTTCCAGATTGGTGAGCAGACCAGCCAAATCGCCGGGTTTGTCAATCACAGGTCCGGAAGTGACACGCACGTTCACGCCCATCTCGTTGCCGATGATGTGCGACAGTGTGGTCTTGCCCAATCCTGGAGGGCCGTGCAGCAACACGTGGTCCAACGCTTCGCCACGCCCTTTCGCCGCATGAACGAAGACCATCAGATTCTCTAAAACCTGCTGCTGGCCTTGGAATTCAGCGAACTGCGCAGGACGAATCGCCCGTTCGAACTCCTTGTCGGAGGCCGAAAGATGCTGTTGGGTGGGATCTAAATTCTCGTTCATACGTGCTTAATGTTGGTGTTTGTCCAAACGGTTCAGTCCCAAAATGGCCGGCTCGAAGTTGGTGGAGAGCTTCAGGGCCTCCTCGTAGTCCTTGCGGGCAGCCACATAGTTGCCCATGTACTCATACGCAACCCCGCGGTTGCACGCTGCGTACACAAATTGCGGATTGATTTGCAACACTCGGGTGAAGAGTTCCACCGCCTCTTCGTACTTTTTGACATTATCGTCCAAGTACAAGTAACCCAGATTGTTAAGAGAGGGAATGTGCGTAGAGTCTATGGCGATGGCGGTCTTGTATTCCTGTTCCGCCTCCTCCAACTTATCCATATCTTGGAACATCTTGCCCAAATTATAGTGCAACTCCACATTATTGGGATCTACTTTCAGTCCGTTTTGATAATAGGAGATGGCAATCGGGTCGTTCTTTTGTTGATAGAAGTAGCCGAGTTCGAGATACGCTTTCGTCTCTCGCGGATCTTGGTCGATAACCAGCTGTAACATACGCAGATAGCCAACGGTATCCTGCAGATCCTTCAGCATGAAAGCTTTGATGAGATAGGCTTTCGGGTTGTGCGGCTGACGTTGCACTGCCTCGTCGATGGTCTTTTCGCAATCTTCAAACTGACGTGTATGGAACTGAAGTTCAGCTAGTTTTAGCCGAGCTTCGTTGTTGTTTTCGTCTGTGGAGATAGCCTTCAAAAGCATCTCTTCTGTCAAGTCGGTTTCGTGCTGCGCGAAGTAGAGGTCTGAGAGCATGACATAATACTTGCTGCTGTCAGGCGCCAGCTTGATAGCCGTCTGCATGTCCGCGATACCTTTGTCGATATCCTTGTGCAGATAGTAGTAATTGGCTCTGTTATAGTAGTTTTCGGCCTTTTTCGGATGCTTGTCGATATTGATGCACAGCTCAGCCAATTCAGGTGGCAGATCAGCATACTTGTTTTTGTTGTGGCAGCCGTAGCCGCAGCAAAGCAGCACTGACAGCAGGCAAATGATAATTTTTTTCATTCTTACTTCATGTTTTCTTTGATCGCCTCGCGAATTTGGGCTTCGATTTCGTCTGACAGCTCGGGATTGTCGTTGAGCAGCTGTTTCACGCTGTCGCGGCCTTGAGCCAGCTTGGAATCACCGTAGGAGAACCAAGAGCCAGACTTCTTGATGATGTTGTACTCGACACCGAGATCCACGATTTCGCCGGCTTTGGAGATACCCTCACCGAACATGATGTCGAATTCGGCGGTGCGGAACGGAGGCGCCACTTTGTTCTTCACCACTTTGACTTTCACGTGGTTACCAATGGCAGTGTCACCGTCTTTGATCTGAGATTGACGACGGATGTCCAAGCGTACGGATGCGTAGAACTTGAGGGCATTACCGCCGGTGGTCGTCTCGGGATTGCCGAATAGGATGCCGATCTTCTCGCGCAATTGGTTGATGAAGATGCAGCAACAGCCTGTCTTGTTGATGGTTGCGGTCAGCTTACGAAGTGCTTGTGACATCAAGCGGGCTTGCAGACCCACTTTGGAGTCGCCCATGTCGCCTTCGATTTCGCTTTTCGGGGTGAGGGCAGCCACTGAGTCGATGACGATAATGTCGATGGCGCCGGAGCGAATGAGATTATCAGCAATTTCGAGGGCTTGCTCCCCGTTGTCGGGTTGCGAAATCAGCAGTTCAGCCGTGTTCACGCCTAATTTTTCAGCATAGAAGCGGTCGAAAGCGTGCTCCGCATCGATGAAAGCGGCAATGCCGCCCTGTTTCTGTGCCTCCGCGATGGCGTGGATGGCCAGCGTGGTCTTACCAGAGGACTCAGGTCCGTAAATCTCTACAATTCTGCCTTTCGGGAAACCGCCTACGCCCAGGGCCGTGTCCAGACCGATGGAGCCGGTTGAGATGACGTCCATCTCTTCGATATGGGTCTCGCCCATGCGCATGATGGAGCCCTTCCCGAAAGTTTTTTCAAGTTTTTCGAGTGTGGAATTGAGTACTTTCAGCTTTTCAGCATTCACATTGTTTTTAATTTCTTCTTTTTCCATTCTTGAGGTATTTGTTTAATAAAATCACGTGGCAAAGGTACGCTTTTTTTTAATCCTTTTGAGCAAAAAATGCGGAAAATATTTGTTTGAAAACCAATAATTTACAATTTTATTTACTATTAATTGTAAAATTTGTAACATAGATTTCGCAAGAATTGTCACACAATGCTTCCTGCTGCGAACATGCTTTCATCTTTTCCCATATCGTAGCCATATTGTTGCTTCGGAATAGCTTCGGTGAGGGTTCTATGTATGTCCAGTATTTGTCCATTATTTCCTCATTATTTGTCTAGTATTTGTTCAGTTATTTACTGGACAAGTACTGGACATATACTGGACAAGTACTGGACAAATACTGGACAAATGCAGAAGCATCTCCCTTACATCACCGAAGCAATATCGAAGCAACACCGAATGGCTAACTACTAACACCCATAGTACACCAAAAAACCAATCGCGCCTGCAATCACAATCTGCAGGATCGGGCTGACTTTCCATTTTACCGAGGCGATGAAGGCGGCGGTAAAGAGTCCGATGCTCAGGAAGAGCTGCAAGGGACTTTCCGCGTAGGTGCCGAAGGTTTCGGGGTTAATGAGCAGCATGGAAGCGGCGGCAATTAGCCCGATCACCGTTAGCTTCAGCATCGACAAAACCGTCTTTATCACAGGGTTGTCTTTGTGGTTGAGAAGGTATTTGCTGATGAGCAGAACCAATATAAACGGCAGCAGAATCACGGAAAACGAGGCCAAGAACGCGCCTGCCACGCCCCAAAACGGATCATAACCGGCGTTCACCACGGCGGTGTAGCCTGCGTAGGTAGCCACGTTAATGCCGATGGGACCGGGGGTGATTTGGCTTGTGGCAACAATGTCTGTGAATTCTGCCATCGTCATCCAGCCCTGCTTCTCCACCACCTCGTTCTGGATGAGAGCGATCATGGCGTAACCGCCTCCGAAGTTGAAGAGGCCGATTTTGCAGAAGGTGTAGAACAGTTTCCAAAAAATCATGACTGCACCTCCTTCTTTTCCAGATATTTACCATATATGAATCCGCCAATGCCTGCTATGAGGATCACCCAGATAGGGGAGACCCCGAGCAACCAAATCAGCAGAGCGGCGACCACAGGAATCCAGAAGTTGTAGCGCGAGATGTGCGCGGTTTTGGCCATACGGAACACTGGTGCGGCGATGAGCGCAACCACCACGGGGCGCACCCCCTTGAAGATGGCCTCCACCACGGCGTTGCCTTGCAGTTGTCGCAATCCGGCGGCCAAAGCGATGATGATGAGGATGGGCATCAGGATGTTGCCGAGGACGGAGATCACGGCTCCCGGGATTCCGCGCAACCGCCACCCGATGTGCACGGCCATGTTGGCGGCAAAGATGCCCGGCAAGGTCTGCGCCAACGTGATAATCTCCATAAACTCTTCATTGGTGATCCAGCCGTGTCGGTCCACCAACTCCTTCTCCATCAGCGGAATCATCGCGTATCCGCCGCCTAAGGTGAAGGTGCCGATTTTGAAAAAGGACCAAAAGAGTTGTCCGAGAGATGGCATTTTTTTACTAATTTAACTGGCGGCAAAGGTAGTATTTTTTGGCTTACAATCTTAGGAGCTTACAGGTTTAGGGGGAGGATGTTTTTTAGTTAGAAAAAAAAGTTGACCGTGGTTTGAAAAAAAACTATTTTTGCAATTCGTAATTTTGGAAATCAACAACAATCAAAAATATAAGAACAAGAATCATGTATCCGATTTTACATCATCCCATCTTGGATATCCCTGAAAGGGAGATCACGACCTTTGAATACAAGGGTCAACAAGTGAAGGCTGCGAAGGGCTACACCATCGCTGCCGCCCTGCACCAAGCAGGTTTTCCCATCCACAGTCACAGTTTGAAGGGCCGCGAGCGCAGTATGGACTGCGGTATCGGCAAATGCGGCGCGTGCGAAATGCTCGTCGATGGCGTGGTGAAGCGCATCTGCGTCACCTTGGTCGATGGCGTGAAGAAGGTGGAGGAAATTGCCCACAACTATCTTCCTGAAAATGAAGTGGCTGGAAAAAAAGAGGCACCGAAAGTTTATAAGACAGAAGTTGTTATCGTTGGCGCGGGTCCCGCTGGCCTCGCTTGCCGCGAACAACTCAACAAGTTCGGCATCCCCAACATCGTAATTGACAATAATGATCGCATCGGCGGACAGTTCAACATGCAGACTCACCAGTTCTTCTTCTTCGAGAAGGAGCAGAAATATGGCGGTATGCGCGGTTTCGACATTGCCAAAACGCTGGCTGGCGACGACCATTCCGGCATTATGCTCAACAGCACCGTGTGGGACATCCTTGAAGGCAAGCGCGTGGCTGTCAAGAACATGGAGGATAACAGCATCTATTTCGTGGATGCCAATTACTTGGTGGTCGGTACGGGTGCGTTCCCGTTCATGCCCACCTTCGAGAACGACGACCTTCCTGGTGTTTATACCGCCGCCGTCGTGCAAAAGATGATGAACCTGCAGCACACGCTGCTCGGCAAGCGCATCCTCACCATCGGTGCTGGTAATATCGGCTATCTCACTTCGTACCAAGCAGTTCAGGCGGGTGCGCAAGTGGTGGCTATCGTGGAAGCGATGGACCACGAAGGCGGTTTCCCAGTGCAGGCTAACCGCGTGCGCCGTCTTGGCATCCCCATCATCACCTCCCACACGCTGCTCAAGGCCATTCCCAACGAGGACCACACCGGCGTGATTGGCGCGGTGATTGCCGAATGCAAGAACTTCAAACCTGTTCCTGGCACGGAGCAGGTCATCAAAGACATCGACCTTATTAACATATGTACCGGTCTGAAGCCCGACAACCTCATCCTCGAAAAGGGCAAGGTTACTTTCGGACTCAACACCTACGGCATTGGCGATGCCACTCGCGTGGGCGAGGGTACTTGCGCTGTGTTGCGTGGTAAACAGGCCGCTATGGAGATTGCTCAGTCGATGAACGTGCGTTTCAACTACGACGATTATCTCGCTGTAACCAAGGATTACGCTGATTCCCAGCAACATCCGATTCGCGTGTTGGAGAAACCCAATCGTCCTGCTGGCGACCGTCTGCAAAAGCCGTTCGTGATGGCCGACTGTCTCTACGGTTTCGCTTGCAACCCGTGTACGTTCGCGTGTCCGCAAGGTGCGATCACCAAAATCGCCACTAACCACGTGCCGCAGATCGACTATGACAAGTGCATCGGCTGTATGAAGTGCGTCAATCACTGTCCAGGTCTGGCACTGTTCGGCTACAACATCCCGAAAAACTGGCTCTTCCTGCCGTTCGAGTACGAGGCAGAAGAGAACGCTGAGGTCTTCTTGGTCGACGACAACGGCAAGAAGGTTGGCGAAGGTGTTATCGAGAAGATTACAAAGGGCGAGAACAAGACTCACGTGGTGCGCATCAAAGCATTGGATATCAGTGGTGAAGCATTGATGTCAGTTACGGGTTTTATCCTGAAAGAGAAATATCCGAAACCATTGGAATGGCAGAAATTAGACGGCGAGATGGACGATCCCGCATACGTTTGCCACTGCGACGATGTGAACATCGAAACGATTCTGGCGGCGGTGAAGGGTAAAACCATCATCTCCGTGGATGAGCTGAAGCACATCACCCGTATCGGTATGGGTCCGTGCCGCGGTAAACGCTGTATTCCGCGCGTGAAGCAACTGCTTGCTGGTTATGGTGTTGAGGTGGTCGGCGATGCCACTCCGCGTGGTCCGCTCTCCTCACAGCTCAACATCGGCGAGCTCTGTCCGAGCGACGAAACCGAAGTTTTCGTGACGAATGTCAATGGTCAGCCTACCAAGAAGGTACAGTGCGACGTCTTTGTGGCAGGCGGCGGCATCACGGGCAGCGGTCTGTTCCGCTACTTCGCCGAAGCCGGCAAGAAGGTGGTGCTCTGCAATGCCGAACGCGGTTCCTCCTGGCGTTGTATCGGCGGCGGTCGTCCGAGTTTCTCTGTTCCGGAAATCGCTGATATTGCGGAACATAACCGCGCTATCTTCGAATCCATCCAGAAGGTGACGAATATCAACTACAAGCCCACACGCTATGTCGGATTTGCCCACGACGAAGCCAACTACAAAGCTTTGGAAAAATCTCTTGAGTGGAGCGACGGTTACATGGTTGATAAGAAAGACTTCCTGAAGGAGGTTTCCCCCTATTTCAATCCGAACCTCAATACTTATCAGGCAGCGTGTATTACTAACGCATGTTGGCAGGCAACACCTGGCCCCACCATCAACTACATCCGCAACATTGCCATCGAACACGGCGGCGTGCTGCTGGAAGATACCCAGCTTTTGGAGGTGCGCAAGACTGACAAGGGCTTTATGGCGTTGGTGAAGACCCACGACAAACAGTATGTGGAGTACCATTGCGAGCATTTCGTGAACGCTTTAGGACCGAGTGCCAATAAGTTCGCTGAACAATTGGGTATGTATCTCGGATTGTATCCGATTAAGCACCAAGCCTTTATCACGCATCGTTTGCCGATGTTGGGTAAGAATGGAGACTCTTTGGATATGCTCATCGACCGTCGGAAGTACAAAGGCTTCTCCGCCGTCTATGGTCAGCAGTTCGCCGAAACCGGTCAAATTATCGGTTGTGCATCGCCTGCCACCGAGCAGTTGCAAGCCGGTAAGGAACTGAAGTACAACACGCAAGACTTCCTGCAGGTATGTGCCGAAATGTTCATCGACTGGATTCCGCAATTGAAGAACGTCAGCTTCCAGGCTACGTGGGCGGGCTACTACACTGAGCCGCGCTACATCGTGGATCCCGAGCACGGCCTGTTGGTCGGTATGCGTGGTCACGGCTTCATGTTAGGTCAGTACCTCGCCAAGATCTACGTTGATAAGTACCTTGGCAAGGAGGCGCCCTCCTACATGTCGCGTCTCGCCATCAGCGGCGACGGCTTGAGCGAAAATGCCTTCCAGTAAAAGAAAAAAAGAGCGGTCAAACGACCGCTCTTTTTTTTACTCTTTGAAGAAATCTTTTAGCTCTTCCATCGACATTTCCATCACCACTTCCCCGCCGCCGGTGATTTTGACATTGGCGAGCTTGTTTTTCTTTGTCAGGTATGCTTTTTCTGTCACGAAGGCATTGACGTAACCGACACCGTTTTGAATGACATGCGCGGTCTTCACCACCAGTTTGTTCGCCTGCACATTGCCAGTTCCATTGTTCACCAAAGTCATCTTGTCCGCCTTTCCAGACATCGTGATATTTCCTGCTCCTTGGTTCTTTACCTGCAAATCGCCGACAGAGAGCTTTTTGAGAGTAATGTCACCCGTACCTGAATTCTGAACTTTCATGTTAGATGTCACATTCTGCAGCATGCTCAAGTTTATGTTGCCCGTGCCGGAATTTTGGATAGTCACGCTGTTTTGGGACATGTACGACACGTCCATATTCCCTGTGCCGCTGTTTTGCAAAATCAGATCCTTCGCCAGCAGACAATCGCATTTGAAGTTGCCAGTGCCTTTGCAAATGGCCATAAAGTGGTCCTCTTTCACCGAAAGAACGGTCACATTGCCAACGCCTTTCTTTATGACCTCGTTCAAGTGCGGGGTGAAAATGGTAACGGTGATGTGCGCATTGCTGTATGATATGCCAGACTTCATGGAAACGGTGAGCGTGCCATCCACGACTTCGGTAAGAATGTAGTCAATCAGGTTGCCTTCTGCATTTACGACAGCTTTAGAGTCTTCGCTTCTCGTGATGGTGATATCGAACGTGGAGGGACATTCCACAGTAGTGAATGCCTCAAGCTTTCGCTCTTGTTTCACCATCGGACCACCGGCCACGATGGTCGTTTGCGCACTTAAGGTGCTAAATGCCAATATAAAGGCGAATAATACTGTTGTGTTTTTCATACTGATTGGATTTAAATGGTTTAAGGTTTATAATTTAAGATTTAAGAATTATTGTCCTATAGGAATGATTTCGATGCCATTTGTGTCAATGTATCCGTAGAATTTGCCGACTCGCACGCGGGCGAGGCCGGGGCAATGGGCATTGAAGGGGGCTATCGACTCGTATTTCGGGGCGACGACTTCGCGTCCAGTTGAATCAATGAACCCTTCGAACCCGAATACGCTCACCATTGCCCATCCCTCCTTGTAGATGTCAAATGGCTGGATATCAGAATATTTCGGATAGACAACCACCTGACCATGTTCGTCGGCTAAACCAAAAAAGCCGTTGCGCTCGATCTTCTTCAGGCTATGACGGGAAGATGGCGACGCGGACATGCTCTTATCTGGGATTTCAGGCAATGGTGAAACGGAACATTCGGTTCCTTTTACTTGCTGTTCAGGATATTCGTCTTTTTTTGTTTGTAGAGACGTTTCATGAAACGTCTCTACGGTGTCCACGGATAGTGTATCGTCTGGCAGGGATGTTTCATGAAATGTCTCAACAGGGGCTGGAGAGGGCTCATTGGTCACGGGTTCGGTAGGTTGCACTTGATAAGCAATGACGGAACCGGTTACAGCGGTGGCGACTACACCTGTGGCAACTGCGGGGGCTTTCGCGGCGGAGAGCACCAACCATGTGTTTGTTTTCGGCATGGCAGCCCACTGGATGGTGGCCAACGGCGACGCTTTTACGGGAGCGATGGCTAAATGGCTCAGTTTTGCACGGCAAAGCTGGTCGATGGCATGCGCTTTTCGAGGGAAGAAGGGCAGTAATAGCATAAGTCTGGGTTTTTTATGTCGAAGGGTGTTCGTCAACGAAGTTTGTAGATAGGTGCGTGCCTCCGAAAGGTATCGTTTGGAGCTGCGCAAGCCGATTTTCAGCGTCTCTGCGATTTGTGTATGATTTTGTTTCTCAAATACATACAGATTGAAAACTGCTCGTTGTCGTTCGGGTAGCGCGCAAATGGCATCGAGGATTTCTGATTCGGAGAGGTCGGATGCGGAAATTTGCGTTTCTGCGGAATCAGTGTCATCCTGTAGAGACGCAAAATATTGCGTCTCTACAAAGTCAGCCTCATCAATCGATTGAAAATGGGGTTGCCTCCGCAGATAGTCCAGCGTCGTGTTGAGGTTGATGCGCATTAGCCAATTTTCGAACCCTCCCAATTGCTTGTAACTCTCTGACTTTTCGATGGCTTTTAGAAAAGCCTCGTGTGCAAGATCCTCAGCCACAGCGTGGTCGCCAACATAGCGATAGCAGACACCGACCATCTTGCCGATGTTCTTCTGATAGATTCTGGTCCAAAATTGTTTCGTCTGCATCACCGCGTTTTTTAGTTATGACGCAGAAATGGGAAAGAGTGCCAACTTTTTTTTGCGACGGGCAAAAATCTACTGCATGTCGTAATAGTCGAAACGCAAATGCTTCACTGAAATACCCTTGTTTTGCAACTCCTGCAGTGACTGGATGCCGATCTTCAGGTGTAAAAGGGCGTAGTTTTCCGTCACCACCTTGTCAGAAGCTGCTGTTTTGACACCGTCAGGCAGCATGGGTTGGTCGGAAACCATCAGTAGGGCGCCCGTGGGGATGCGGTTATAGAAGCCGACGGAGAATAGGGTGGCGGTCTCCATATCGACTGCCGTGGCACGGATGGAGCGGAGATAATCCTTAAAGTCTTCGTCGTGCTCCCATACGCGACGGTTGGTGGTATAGACCGTTCCGGTCCAATACTCTAACCCATGGCTGCTTATGGTTGCTGAAATAGCTTTCTCGAGGTTAAAAGCGGGGAGCGCAGGTACTTCCTCAGGGAAGTAGTCCAGCGAAGTACCCTCTCCGCGAATGCCGGCAATGGGCAGTAGTAATGCTCCAAGACCGATGTACGACTTCAGACTGCCGCACTTTCCAAGGAACAGTGCCGCCTTGGGCTTTATCGCCGTCAGCAAATCCATGATGGTAGCCGCGTTTGGGCTGCCCATCGTGAAGTTGATAATGGTGATGTTGTCGCTGGTGGCACATTGCATCGCCTTGTCCGCACCGTAAACAGTCGCGCCGGTCAGCATAGCGAAATTGCGCACATAATCATGGAAATTGGTCAGCAGAATATACTGTCCGAACTCTTCCAGCGGCATTCCGGTGTAGCGCGGAAGCCAGTTTTTTACGATGTCGTCTTTGGTTTTGAGCATTTTGGTTTAAGGTTTATAGTTTATAGTTTAAGGTTTAAAGGGCGTATCGCATACATCCAACATATCGTATGAGATTTGGAAGTCGGGGGTCGCGTGGCCTATATGTTCCAATAGAGTGAAATTGATCATGCCGTTGCGGTTTTTCTTGTCATTTAGCATGAAAGGTGACAGTTTTTCGAGAATATCTGTGGAAAGGGGTATGATGTCGAAATGCTTTTTCAGGAAAGCGGCGATGGGCTGCCATTCGTTCTGCGGAAGATGTCCGAGTTTGGAGGAGAGAAGGCTTTCGTAATAGAGTCCTTGCGCCACTGCGAAGCCGTGAGCGATGGGGTGACCCTTTTCGGCACAGTAGCTTTCAATAGCGTGACCGAATGTGTGGCCGAAGTTCAGAATGTGCCGCAATCCTTGGTCGTTTGGATCTTTTTCAACCACATTCTGCTTAAAACGGATGCAAAAGTCGATGTGCTCAGTCTTAATAGTAGGAAAACCGTCCGATTGGCACAACTCTTGGAACATATCCGCAGAGCCAATGAGCGCGTATTTCACCAGCTCTCCAAAGCCACTGTGCAATTCTTGTTTCGGAAGCGTTTCCAGTAAGGAGATGTCAGCAGAGAGTTGAATGTCAGGAAAATAGAATGTCCCGACCGCATTTTTCAGATGTTGCAGATCCACTCCCGTCTTGCCGCCAATAGCTGCATCTATCATAGCCAGCAATGTCGAGGGACAATTGGCGAAACGGATGCCGCGTTTGTAGGTAGAGGCCACAAAACCACCGAGGTCGCACACCATACCGCCTCCGAAATTCAGCAGAAAAGTGTTCCTGTCGTATTGTTTATCAGCAAGATATTGCCAAATCTGAATGGCTGTTTCAATGGATTTTGAACTTTCACCGGCAGGCACCACGATTTTGTCCAAGGAGACACATCCCGACAACTCGGAGAAGTAGTCGGAATAGTATTTCTCCACATTCTCGTCGGTCAAAATCACCACGTTTTGGATGTTTTCCCGCTGAAAATGCTCGGAAAGCTGCCGTATGATGTCCGTTTTAGCCATTATCCTTCCATTTGTACCGCCACATAATCGGTTTTACCGTCCAACGGCGGGTTGAGTTTGCACAACTTCACCGTCACATGCTGCACCTGCGGGAAGTCGTTTTTGATTTCGTGCACGATATGGTCGGCCACCGTCTCAATCAGGTGCTTTGGTTCGTTCATTACCCGCTGTATGGTCCTATAAACCAGCAGATAGTTCACGGATTTCTCCACATCGTCGCCCGCAACCGCCGCCTCCGCGTCATACGTAAGGGTCACGTCCACAAGGAAATGCGTGCCAATCTTCTGCTCCTCTTCGAAACAGCCGTGATAAGCGTAGAACCGCATTCCGGTTAATTGTATCGTTGTCTCTTTCATATTGTTATTTTTGCTTCTGCTTGCCCCACATTACGCTCCTTCGTCGCTCATGTGGGGTTAATTGCACTTCGTGCGTCTTGTCTCTTCGAGACTGCTCAAGGAATTATGTTTCAATATATTGAGCTTCGTTCGTAATAGTTTTTTCTTTAACCTTTAACCCTTAACCTTTAACCGATCACTTCGGGGTCATTTTCAGCATGATAATCGTGATAATCAGGAAGATGATGTTTGGGAACCAAGTGCCGAGGATGGGGGGCAGACCGCCGGAGACCGAGAACACCGTGGAGATCTGCTGTAGGAAGATGAACGAGAAGGCCAGTCCCATCCCGATGAAGACGTGAACGCCGACACCGCGGGTGGACTTCCGACACGATACGCTCACCCCTAACAACGTCATAATCAGGATACCCACGGGGTTTGCCAAACGTTTGTGTTGCTCAATCTGATAATTGGCTAACAAGGAAGAACCTCTCATCTTCTCCTCTTTGATGAACTGTCGCAATTCCGTGTAAGACATGGTCTCACTGACAAATGCATCTTGATACAGATTTCGCGGCAGGATGTTCAGCACGGTATCGAATTCCTCGCCTCTTACAATCAACTCCCCGTTGTCGGGGGTGATAACCCGTCGCGTGTATTGATGCAGTTGCCACATCTGCGTCTCTTCGTTGTAGTCAGCCGTCTGCGCCGAAATCTTCATTCTCAAAGCGCTGCTGTCAAACTCTTCGTAGGTGAAATTGTAGCCGATGCTGTCCACTTTGTCCCATCTTTCAACAAAAACGTAGCTGTTTTTGGAATTTTTGATGTGCAGATAAGAGGAAGCTACATATTTTCTGCCGAAATATTGGTACTTGAAATCATTCAGTTTTCTGTTCGTGTTAGGCACAATGAAGTTGGCCATAATCAACGATATCAGCATGGTAATCATGGCGCCGGTTACATAGGGCACGAGCATTCGGTTGAAACTGATGCCGTTGTCGAAGATGGAGATGATTTCGTTGCGGGAAGAGAGCTTCGAGGTGAACCAAATCACGCTGATGAAGGTGAACAGCGGAATGAAGAGGTTGATGAAGTAGGGAATGAAGTTGAAGTAATAGCCGGTAATCACCTCTTTGGCGGGAATGTTGTGGCTCATGAACTTCTGGATGTTCTCCGACACGTCGAACACCACCACGATGACCATCAGCAGCGTGATGGCGAACACCACCGTGCCCAACATCTTCTTGAGAAGATAGCTGTCCAAAATCTTCCAGCCGATCTTCTCGCGAAAACGCTCGTTCAGTTCCTTTATGCGATTTATCAGGTTCATTCGTATTGCCAACTACTAACTGCTAACTACTAACTACTAACTGTTTTTCAGCCATTGGTCAAGCCAACGGAAGAATTCGCGCTGCCACAACATGGAGTTCTGTGGTTTCGACACGAAATGGCACTCCTCTGGGAAGTAGAGGAAGCGGCTCGGGATGCCCTGCATCTGGGCGGCATCAAAGGCCTGCATGCCCTCGGTGTAAGGGATGCGGAAGTCCTTGCCACCGTGGATAACCAGAATCGGGGTGTCCCAAAGACCCACGAACTTGTGTGGTGAGAAGTTGTAGGTGTTCGGCATCGGTTTCTGCCAATAGGGTCCTTCAATGTCGTGGTTGGCAAAGAAGAGCTCCTCGGTGGTACCGTACCAACTCTCCAAATTGAACATGCCGCAGTGCGCGATAAAGGCCTTGAAACGCTTCTCGTGGTGACCGGCCAGCCAATAGACACTGAATCCGCCGTAACTGGCGCCCACACAACCCAATCGGTTCTCGTCCACATAGGGCTCTTTCGCCACATCGTCGATGGCCGAAAGGTAATCCTTCATATTCTGACCCGCATAGTCGCCGCTGATCTCATCGTTCCACTCGCTGCCGAAACCGGGAACACCTCTGCGGTTCGGCGCCACGATGATGTAGTCGTGTGCCGCCATCATTTGGAAGTTCCAACGGTAGGAGAAGAACTGGCTCACTGAGGATTGAGGACCACCCTGACAATAGAGTAGGGCAGGATATTTCTTCGTGGAATCGAAATTCGGGGGCAAAATCACCCACACGAGCATCTGCTTGCCATCGGTGGTTTTCACCCAGCGTTTCACCGTTTTAGCCGGCGTAATCTTGTCCAAAACGTCCTTGTTGATGAAACTGAGCTGTTTTACCGTCTTGTTGTTGAGTTGCACTGCGTAGATTTCGGAAGGCTCCGCGTGCGTGGTGCGCGTCACAATCAGCTGCTTGCCATCCACTTGCACGGTGTTGTAGTCGTAATCGCCATCGGTGACTTGCTCAATGATGCGCGTTCCCACGTTCATCTTATAGACATGATGCGTGGCCGCAATGCAACTGATAAAATAGACCGTCTTGCTGTCTTCGCTCCATGCAAAACCCGTTGCGTCTTGGTCGAAATCGGTGCTGTAGTCTTCCGCGGTGCCCGTTTGGAAGTCGTAAATCATCAAACTGTGCTTCTCCGATTCAAAACCATCGGTCTTCATATTCCACCACACCATCTTCTTGCCGTCGGGCGAAATCACAGGGTCCATGTCGTAACCTTTGTTGGATTCCGTCAGATTTTGGGTGGTCTTCGTGTTGAGGTTGTAGAGGTAGATGTCGGTGTTGGTACTCTCCGCAAACGCTTTGCCTGTCAGCTTCTTACAGCAATAGACCAGCTGTTTGCCATTGGGATGCCACGAGACCTCCTCGATGCCGCCGAACGGAGGGTTCGGACAGTGAAACTTCTCTCCTTCCAGCAAATCCACGGCATTCTCCATGGAAGGATAGTCGGCCACGAAGAGGTGACTGTAGGAACCATCAGCCCAATAGTTCCAGTGGCGGTACATGAGGTCGTCGTAAATCATCGCATCCGCATCGGGAAGATCGGGGTAACGTTCCGCGATGGTCTGCTCCAGTTGGACATTTTGGAAATAGCAAATGTGCTTCATATCAGGGGCATAGCTAAAGCCGTTGATGTCGCCGTCCACATTGCTGATGGCTTTGGCGTTTTTGCCGTCGGGATCGGCTTCCCAAATCTGCATCCCCTTGTCGTTGGAGCGCAGGTAGGCGATTTTCTTGCCGTCGGGACGCCAAATCGGTTGCATCTCATTCTCTTCAGAAACGGTGATACGGGTAGGTTCGCCGCCCGTAGCCGGCATGGTGTAAAGTTCTGTATTGCCTTTGTTTACGCGGTAGTCGTAGTAGGTCACTGCATAGAGCAGCGTTTTGCCGTCGGGCGAAACTTGCACGTCGCCCAACCGTCCCAAATACCAAAGGATTTTCTCATCCATCACGCCCTTCGAGAAGTCGGGCGTTTCGCGGCTCTCCTTGTCAATCACCGCCGCCGCTTTCTCGTTCTTCGCTTGTTTACAACCACTTACCATTATCATAATCAGGGTTAAACAGAAAAAAGTTTTTTTCATTTGATGTTCTTGCTATTCTTATTTAAAACTTGCAAAAGTACAAAAATTTTGGCCGTGCCGCATGACAACGAGGACATCGTCCCTTGACAAATGCACTCACAGTTTGGAGTTTTTATTATTCATCGCGAATACAACGGACCGACCCCCCGCTCTGGTAAGATTCATATATCATCGTCGCGTTAGGGCTGGAGTCCATCAGCTGTAACTTTCCGCCTGAGTCGTGAGAAGTCCAGAAATATGTAATGTAGTACACACCTATGTCGTAGCCGCTGAGGAACCAGCCGGCAGGAAGAGCCGAGAAACCGGAACTGTTGCGTTCCGAATAACTGTAGTTGCCAGGTTCTGCCCCGCTGCCGTATTCTCCCCATAGGCCGGCAGTAAGTTTGCCGGCGGCATTGGTTGCACCCGCGGCAGTCAACATGGTTGAAAACTCGCTTTCATTGGGTATATGCCACCCCTCTGGGCATATTCCCTGCACGTTTTGATTGTTGTTATTCTCGTACGACCGATTGTCCGTGGCAGCATACCAGTTGTACAACAGCCCGTAGGTGGCAACATTGCACTCCAAACCGCCGGGATAGTAATAGAATCCTTCGTTATCGTCTGCCCAGCTTGGACTCAGCGTGAGTGTGCCTGATGGATGAGCCTTGGTGTAGGCGGTCGCCCGCATGTTCTCCGCCATCCAGCACTGGTTGCCGATTTTCACCACCGAATATCTATTGCCTTGGCCGTCCCTAACGGTGTAGATGCGATCGCCGCTGCCTATCTCATTCGGTCTAATCGAAGTAACCTGGCAGGCAGTGCCAGAGGTACTTTCCGCCTTAGTTGTGAAGGTCACCTCGTTGCCATAGACTGTCTTGCTGCCGAAGGTCGCGAAAGCCCGATAAAAGTATTGCCTGGGGGTGAGGAGTTTGGTCAGTCCGGCAGTGAACGAATTATCCGTGTCCGGGCTAATCTCCGTTATGTAGCTGGTGCTGCACAGATCCCTGAACTCAAAACCTCTTGACGTGATCTGCAAATTGTCAGGGTTGTTGACGGAACCGTTGAGCGTGGCGGACATCGACATGACAGCGGAAGCCCAGTCGGTGGTTACCGTGGGAGACTGAGTGGTGAAGGTCAGCTCGTCGCCATAGACCGTTTTGCCGTCGTAGGTTACGAAGGCCCGGTAGGTGTATTCTGTGCCAAAATCAAGGTTGGAGAGGTCAATGCTAAACGAATTCTCAAAGCCCGTGACGGCCACCGTTGTGTAGGTGGGGCTGCCCGTTACCTTGTACTCGATACCTTTGGAGGTAATCGGCATATAGTCAGGGTTGGTGATAGAACCGCTGAGCGTAGCGGATAACGTCGTAACAGCGGAAAAAGCACCGGTAATTGCTGTGGGGGCTATGTCATTGCGGAGGCATCGGACTGATTGACCTTCCTCGTAATTGGAGGGGGGGATGGTCACGTTGTTAAGTATGTAAGCCAGGGCTAGGCTGTTGCCATCCTCGGAAGAAGACCAAAAGCGAGCAAAGTAGCCCAGAGGGTAGTGAATGCCGTCGCCGAAGAAGCCGGCAGGGAGAGCCGAGAAACCGGAACTGTTGCGTTGGGGATAATCAGTATTGCCAGGTTCTGCCCCGCTGCCGTATTCTCCCCATAGGCCGGCAGTAAGTTTGCCGGCGGCATTGGTTGCACCCGTGGCAGTTACCATGGTTGAAAACTCGCTTTCAGTGGGGATATGCCACCCGTTCGGGCATATACCCTGCACGTTTGGATTGTCGTTACTAGACTCATTGTCGGTGGCAGCATACCAGTTGTACAGCAGTCCGTAGGTGGCGACATTGTTTTCATCCTCATAAGGGTAGTAATAGAATCTGTCGTTACTGCTTTCGGCCGCTGTTGTACTCCACGTAAGCGTGCCGGACGGATTAGCCTTGGTGTAGGCGGTCGTCCGCATGTTCTCCGCCATCCAGCACTGGTTGCCGATGGAGACAACCGCATAGGTGTTGTTCTCGCCGTCCTTCACAGAGGTGACGGTGTAGTTGCCCGCACTGCCGGTAGACGTCTCGTTGCTGTTAATTGCAGAGTGTCCGCTGCAAGCCACAATAGATAAGGTGGTGAAGGTATTCGTGTCGCCATAGATCGTCTTGTCTTCGAAGGTCATAAAAGCACGGTAGGTGCATTCCGTAGAAGACGTGATACCCGTCAGCTCGGCAGTGAGGGTGTCATCGGTAAGCGTACCAACCACTTGTGTATAGTCGGTGCCGCCCGTTTTCTTGTACTCGAAACCGATAGAGGCAATCGTCAAATTGTCGTGGTTGAAGACGGAACCTCCAAGCTTGACCGAACTCGTCGTGACATCGGTAGCCGCACCAGTAGTTATCGAGGGCGTTATTGTGGTGAAGGTCAGCGGGTCACCATAGACCGTGTTGTTACCGTAGGTCATAAAGGCTCGGTAGGTGTATTCTGTAGAGGATGTGAGGCCAGTCAGCTCGGCGGTGAGAGTGTCGTCGGTAAGCGTACCAACCACTTGTATATAGTCGGTGCTATCCGTTTCCTTGTACTCGAAACCGATGGAGACAATTGTCACGTCGTGGTTGAAGGCGGAACCACCAAGATTGGCCGAGCTCGCCGTTATATCAGAAGCCGCGCCAGTAGTTACCGTGGGAGTCTTTGTGGTGAAAGTCAGCGTGTCACCATAGACCGTTTTGTTGTCGTAGATTGCGAAGGCCCGGTAGGTGTATTTCGTGGAGTATATGAGATCGGTCAGTTCGGCGGTGATAGTGTCGTCGGAGAACGTACCAACTACCCGCGTGTAGTTGGTGCTGCCTGTCACTTTGTAGTCGAAACCGCTGGAACTAATCGTCACATTGTTGTAATTGGAGACGATACCGCTGAGCTTAGCGAAGCTTGCTGTGATATCGGAAGCCGAGTCGGTGGTCACGATGGGAGCCTGTGTGGTGAAGGTCAGCGTATTGCCAGTGATCCTGGTATTACAACCTTCGGCGATAGCGTAGGCATAGAAATGGTACGTCGTCCCGGCACTAAGACCCGTCAGCTCAACAGTGAGGATCGAGTCGGAAAGCGTGCCGTCCACCTGCGTGTAGCTTGCGTCAGTTGCCCTCTTGTAATAAAAGCCCTTTTCCGTGTACACGTAATCGCTATTCGTGAGTGTGCCATTGAAGGTGGCCTCGGTAGTGGTTACGGAAGTGGCGGCAGAAGTGTTCACCACTGGAGCGTTGATCGTTTCATTGAGTTTTAAGTAGCAGCCGTCTTCGCTGGTGGCCATCAAAGTGTAGGTGCCCGCACAATAGCTGTGATGGGCGGTAGTCTGTCCGTGGATGTCTTCAGCGCCTTCGTCACCTCCCCAAGAGATGGTGGAAACGTTGGTGACACCTGCTAACGTGAGGGTGTATCCTAACACTGAGGTGCTGGAAATAGCGGGTTCGGCACCGACAGTCAAAGTTACCACGACACTGTCGGTGAGAGTGGCATAGCCTGCGCGAGTGGCATTGCATACCACAGTGTAGATTCCGGCAGAGGGGAAGGTGCAGGAGAGGGTGTTGCCATGTACACTACTTGAATCGGTGCCATTCACCTTCCAAGATAAGGTGTAGTCGCTGATGTTGGCATTGGTGATGGTGGTGGTGTAAACTGTACTCCTCGTGTTGTTCGTACAAGAGAAGGCCGTCCCGCTGCCTTCGACTTTGAGTCTGGGCGCTGTGGAACCCAAGTCGTCAATCACCCCTTTCAGGGAGTCGATGGTGCTCTGCATGTCCGTGATGGTGTTCTGCATATTCGAGACAGTGTTCACCAGCCCGTTCACAGTGGCCATAAGGTTGCAGATGTCGAGGTCTTCACAGTTTTCATTGCTCACAAAATGGCTGTCGTTCGTCAAGTCGCTGGTCTTGGTGGGAATGTCGGCGGCAGTCACGTAGTTGTTCGTGTTCAAATAGCCGCTTATAATGTTCCGGACGAATAGCTGGGTGGTGAAGTCGCTTGCCAGTGCAACGATTAAACAGCCGTTCACGTCGCCACAGCTTCGAATCGTGTAGTCTGAGAGTGCGTCAGTAATTGAGTCATGGATCTGCGAGCTGATATTGTTCTCAATGCTGTCGTGGATGGTGGCGGCCACATCTGTCTCTGTCACATATCCGTGCGTCGTCAGGTAGTTGACTGTCTCGTTCGTCGCAATGGTGTCAATGATCTGGTTGATGGCCGAGGTGCCGTCCGCCAACGCCGAGATCACACAAGCGTTCACGGCTTCACAACTATTGATATGCGAGAGAGCCTCCGTAATCGTGTCATTGACTTGCGTGATGATCCTGGCCACAATGCTGTTGTGAATTTCCTCGGTGAATTCGTTTACGGCGTTGTTCATAATGCTGTCGTGGATGGCGTTGGCCAAGACAGTTTCCGTCACGTAGTTATTCGTCGTCAGGTAGTTGCTGATGCTGTCGCTGATGCTCGGCTTGTTCTTGATATAATCCACAGCAGACACCGTGGTTTGCGTCCAGTTGCTCTGCACTTGAGCGTCAGGGATGAGACTGCGGATGACGGCGGCCGTGTCCTTCAACGCCATTTTGGTGGCGTATCTGGCAGTGTCTGACAGTTTGGTGTCGATTTGGGTTCTGGTATAAACAGAAGATGTGTCAGCTTTGGTCGCTAATTTGGTGTTCATCTCCCCGCGCACAACATCGGCAGTATCGTGGATGTTGATGTCGGTTTGAGTCTTGGTATAAACATCGACAATGTTGGCTTTGGCAGCCAATTTGTCGTTCACCTCCCCGCGCACGATATCGGCAGTGTCGTGGATGTTGATGTCGGTTTGGGTTCTGGTATAAACAGAAGATGTGTCAGCTTTGGTCGCTAATTTGGTGTTCATCTCCCCGCGCACAACATCGGCAGTATCGTGGATGTTGATGTCGGTTTGAGTCTTGGTATAAACATCGACAATGTTGGCTTTGGCAGCCAATTTGTCGTTCACCTCCCCGCGCACGATATCGGCAGTGTCGTGGATGTTGATGTCGGTTTGGGTTCTGGTATAAACAGAAGATGTGTCAGCTTTGGTCGCTAATTTGGTGTTCATCTCCCCGCGCACAACATCGGCAGTATCGTGGATGTTGATGTCGGTTTGGGTTTTGGTATAAACATCTGCAGTATTGGCCTTTGTGGCTAATTTATCGTCAATCTGGCCTTTGGTGTAAACGGTAGAAGTATCGGCTTTGGCATCAATGCGAACACCGAGGTCAATGCTGTCCTGTTTCACTTTCGCCTTGGTGGCGTAAATATTCTGCAATTCTGCAGTCGTGGTGTAGTTGGTCAGATCGTCCACATCCCGGGTGATATAGCCTGCGTTTTCAATGGCGTCGAGACGACCTCCCAAAAGTGCGCTGTCGGCTTGCTCCTTGGCTGCATTAATTGCAATGTTGGTGATATTGGTCTTTACGGAATCCCGCAAGTGTTCGAGATTGGTTTTCAGCAAAGCGATTGCAGCGAGCAGTTGTGCCAAATTCATGGCGTCGCCTGTTATGATCACCTGCTCCAATGACGTAATATAGTTCATGATTTGCTGGTGATTCAGCAAAATGGTGTCGATATGGTCAGAATGCAGTTCCAACTGCTCCAGTAGTTCTCGGATGTGTGCGGATGTCGTGTCAATATGCTGTTGCAACAGAGCACTGTCGGCGCTTATTACATTGTACAGCTGTTGCACCACCTGCGCGTTGAGGTCGAGCTCCTTGGCATACAGGGCATATGGCACCGCCGTGAGGGGCATCGCTAACGAGCCGAGCGATGTGCCGTTGAGCGTCACCGTCGTCTCGATGCGGGCATGGTTCCACTGGATGCTGTTCCAAGCGGCGTTGTCTCCGTCGGGACCGATCAGTAGGGAAATAAGACCGTTGAGGTTGGTGGTCGTCGTCTGCATCTCGGTGTAGGCGGCCGTCGTGGCGTCTCCGTTGAAAATGTTCACCGTGACATCCACGGTTTTGTTAGACACCAGCTGGTTCTGCGCGTTGCGCACCACAGCTTGGTAGCTGATTTTGTCGTTGCCGCTCTGTGCGAACACATTCACCGCAAAGAGCAACATCATTAGAGAAGTAAGAAGTTTTCTCATTGTATAATTGACATTTGTTATGCTCTTATCTGAAAAAAACACAATCAAATGATTTTCAACCAGAAAGACCCGCCATGCCTTTCAACACCTTCCAAATTCGCATGATTCCAGATTGGGGCTATGATGGCGGACAGCTCTTTGTCCTCACTGACGAAGAAATTAGGCATAAGTGTGGAAACACGTCCTTGAGCCCCGCCAGACAACAACCATGCCGCCAACATATATTGCTCACTATAAAAACGGTCGCACATAAACTGCGGATAATCGTAAGGAAGGTAAATATCGTGGAAATGTACAATCACCCCTTTCTTCAACCGAGGCAGGAGCTCCAAGAAACAAATCGTCGCATCAGAATTAGGAAAGACACGGTGGGAGTTGTCAATGAAAAGTATGTCGTTCTCTTCCAATGTGTCGATAATGAACTGCAAATCTTCCAGATTTTCCAACGGTTTACGAATCACTTTGTCCGCGAGATGATCAATATTGGCACGTGGATGTGGGTCTATGGATATGATTTGTGTCGTCAGATGCTGCTCATTGACAGCCTTGCGGGCCACTTTGGTGGAATTTTCCGATCCAATTTCTATGTAATGCGCAGGGTTGTTTATCGCAATCATTCCGTATAATGCCACAATGTCCAATCCGGGCAAAAAACCGTTGTTCCACGCAGGCAAATTCTCATCCGTCTCCACTTTTGAATCCCTGATTTGATGAATCTGGTCGGAAAAAGTCAAAAACTGCCTCAACAGCGCACTATAATCCTCTCTGTTACTGTTAATGATATCGTACAACATGGGATGCGGGTTGAACCGGGGCTGGGGATTAACCTTGTACTCCAAGTGGACAGTCTGATAACTCGGCGATATGAAGCGGAGGAGAGATTGAATTTTCTTATTCATAAATATTCTTTCTACTATTTAGCTTTAAAAAAGACACCTGCAAAGGTGTGTCTTTTAAATCTGCAAAGATACGATTTTTATAGTTATCGAGCATATAAATCTTTTAGGAGACTGAGAACAAACGGCTTGTTTTTTCGCTACAGGTAGGATAGGCATCTCGCATCTCAAAAAAATGTACTTTTGCCGCCTGAAAATTACCGAAATGATGATATTCTACTTAGGCAGCTGGTATTTCCAGACCAAATTCCTGAAACGGCGCAAACCGCTGCAGACGGTGCTGTTCATCACCAATCAGTGCAACCTGTCGTGCTCGCACTGCAGCGTTTACGATCACGAACACCCGACCGTCAAAAGTTACGAGCAAATCAAAGAGGAACTGCTCTACTCTTACAAGTTGGGCTCCCGTTTCGTGGATTTCGAGGGCGGCGAACCCACCCTGTGGCGCGACGGTGACCGTCGGCTCAACGACCTCATCGACCTTGCTCACGAAATCGGCTTCTTCACTACCACTGTGACCACCAACGCGCAGCAACCCTTCGCCGGACTGAAGGCCAACTCCATCTGGGTAAGCATGGACGGCATCCACGAGTACCACGATGCGGTGCGCGGACAGGGTACTTTCGACAAACTGGTGAAAAACGTGGATAGTTGCGGCCATAAAGCCCTGAGCGCCAACATGGTCATCGATTCCAACAACTACGTGAATGTGATGGAAACGCTGCAGTTCGTGAAAGAGCACCCCACCTTCAAGAGCATTGCCTTCAACTTCTACACGCCCGCTTTCTTCAAAGACGAAGATCCGCTGATTTTGAATTGGGATAAACGCATCGAATTGATTGACAAGTTGATAGAACAAAAGAAGAAACGTATGCCCATCATGAATTCTGTCTCTGGACTGAAGCGGATGAAGGACCTCTCGTTCGAGAAGGCCTGCTGGATGTGCAACTACATCCTCCCCGACGGCACGCGCCTGCCCGAATGCGTGGGCAAGAGCGCGGGCGTATGCAACCAGTGCGGCTTCTGCATGGCGGGAGAGATGCGCAGCGTGATGGACTTTCGGCCGGATACGCTACTCGCTGGACTTAACTTAAGAGGATAATGGAAAAAATCAGATACATCTCCATCAACAGCACCTCCCCGTACCACAACTTGGCGGCGGAGGAATACCTGCTGCAGCAAACCAAAGACAATGTCTTCATGTTGTGGCAAAACGACAACACGATTGTCATTGGTCGTCATCAGAACACGGCGGCGGAAATCAATCAGGAATACGTTGACAGTCACCATGTCAACGTGGTGAGAAGACAGACCGGCGGCGGTGCGGTCTTCCACGACATTGGGAACCTCAACTTCTCGTTTATCCAGAATATTGAGCCCGGCAGCAAGGAGATAGACTTCCTGAAATATCTGCAGCCGATAGTGGATGCACTGCAGTCGTTAGGCGTTCCGGCAGAGTTTTCCGGGCGCAATGACCTCGTTATCGATGGCAAGAAGATTTCCGGCAACGCGATGATGTTTTACGAAAACCGCGTGTTGGAGCACGGTACGCTGCTGTTCTCCTCCCAGATGGCGGATGTGGCGAACGCCCTCAAGGTCGATCCGAGCAAATTCGATGACAAGGCGGTGAAGTCCATTCGCAGTCGCGTGACGAACATCTCCGAGCATCTTCCCGAACCCATGACCGTTTTGCAGTTCAAGGACTATCTGATGGACTTTATTATGAAGCAGAATCAAATGACTGAATTGCAGAATCTAACGAATGAAGAGGAGGTAGTCGTGGAGCATCTTATGAAGAACAAATATCAGACTTGGGAATGGAACTACGGCAACTCCCCCAACTATTCCATGAACAAGAAAATCCGCACCAAAGGCGGCACTGTGCAAGTTGTCGCTGACATCCAAAAAGGCATCATACGAGACCTGCGCTTCTATGGTGATTTCTTCTCAGAAGATGACGTACAAAATCTTGTGAACCAGCTTATAGGTGTTCCCATCAATAGAGATGAACTCTCCCAAAAGCTGCAATCCATCAACGTAAACCGTTACTTCAACAACGTCACCGCAGAGGATTTATTAACCTTATTTACGCATTGATTCTCGTGCGCATGTGATACGGGGCGTATACAATACAGGGTGTATTCAATACGCCCTTACAACAACCTATAAACCTTAAACCTTAAACCAATGAAACGTCTCATCGTTTTCGACCTCGACGGCACCCTCATCAATTCGCTGGAAGACCTGGCGGATTCGGCCAATCATGTGTTGGAACAACACGGTTTCACGATACATCCCGTGGATGCATACCGCTATTTTGTGGGCGACGGTGTGCGCAAACTCATCGAACGCATTTTGCCGGCAGAAGAGCGTAATGACGCACAAATCGAGCAGTGCCGGCAGGAATTTGTGGAATACTACAAAATCCACATGGAGGATAAAACATCTGTTTATGAGGGAATTACAGATTTACTCAAAGCGTTGAAAGCCCGTGGGTTGAAGATTGCGGTGGCCACGAACAAAGTGCATGTGGCAGTGGAACCTCTGATGGCCAAATACTTCCCCGGTATCCATTTTGATTCGTTGATTGGGCAGCGTGAGGGCATTCCCGTGAAGCCCGCCCCGCAAATCATGTTCGATATTTTGGCACAATGTGGTTGCGAACCATCGGAAGCATTCCACGTGGGCGACACCGCCACGGACATGCAACTGGCCCACAACGCAGACGTCACCCCCGTTGGTGTTTTGTGGGGTTACCGTCCTTTGGAAGAGTTACAGAAAGCGGGTGCGAAACATATCATCCAGCATCCCGCTGATTTATTGAAAATCATTGACACTGTTAACTGTTAAGCTATTGGCTTTGTTGGTTCGTCCCACCAACTGCTAACTACTAACTGCTAACTATTTAGCCAGGCTCACAGCGGCGGTGGCGGCAATGCCTTCTCCTGCTCCTGTGAATCCCATCTTTTCATTGGTTTTGGCCTTCACCGCCACGCGGTCGGTCTCAACGTGCAACAATTCCGCCAACCGGTTGATAATCTGCTCCACGTGCGGTTTCATCTTGGGTTTTTCCAAGACGAGAGTGCAGTCCAGGTTATTGACTTTCCAACCTTTTCCCTCAACGAGTTCCACCACTTTAGCTAACAGTTTGGTGCTGTCCACGTTCTTCCAAGTGGGGTCGTTGTCGGGGAAGTAGGTGCCGATGTCACGCATCCCGGCGGCGCCCAAAAGCGCGTCGCACACAGCGTGAATCAGTACGTCGCCGTCGGAATGGGCGGCCAACCCCAACTCGTAAGGAATGACAATGCCCCCAATGACCAAGGGTCTGTCGGGGGCAAATCTATGGGAATCGTAGCCGAAGCCTACGCGAAAATCAGTCATCATTATTTCAGTCTGCCTTGTTGTTTGAGCTCGTTCTTGTTGGTGGAAACGAAGTCAAAGTTCAACGTGAAACGCAATGTGTTGGCCAGCGGGTGATATTGCTGAGTGGCAATCAGGTAAGAAACATCGATACCGAAAACGCTATACTTGATGCCGGCACCGAGAGAGATAAACTGGCGGTTGCCTTTGTAAGGGCTTTCGTGGAAATAGCCGGTACGGAAGAAGAACAGGTTGCGGTAACTGTATTCAAGTCCCAAAGCCCACATCACCTCTTGCATCTCTTCTTTGAAACCGCCGGGCGCGTCATAGAAAGATTGGATCATACCTCTGGGCACAGAGACGTCAGGATTCATACCATAGGCAATCACAGGGTCGCCAGCTTCGTTATAGACAATGCGGCCGTCTTCGTCCACTTCGTAGATAGGATTGGTGGGAACCAACAGCTTGTTGATTTCACCATTGACAGTCAATGTGTTATAGCCGTCGAAATCCATCTCATAGCCGATACCTAATTTGAGGTTGGTGGGAAGGAAGTCGCGGCGCAAAGTACCGGAAGAGTAGGACATTTTGTTACCCATGTTGGAGATGCACAAGCCGGCACGCAAGGTGCTGTTGTTGAAAGCCTTCACGTCAAAATCCTGTTCGTAGAACAAAGAAATGTCGGCGGCACCAGCCAAACCGGCCTTGGTCTCTTCACCACCCACATATTGGCCTGCCGTCAGGTTGGAGTAGATGAAGCGAGGTGTAATAGCGATAGACAACTGGTCGATCAACTTACGGGAGTAGGTGAAGTCGATGGCGAATTCATTGGGATTCTGGCTGCTGATAAAATAGCCGTATTCATCCATGAAATCGATACTACCTAATGAAAAATAACGAAATGAAGCAGCAATGGCGTCCATATCTGTGATTTTCCAATAGCCTGACAAATAAGCAAGGTTGATATCCTTTACCAAATTTGCCAGCCAAGGGCTGTAAGAGACACTGAAACCAAACATGTTGTCGCTGAACACATATTTGGCGGGATTGTAACTCTGGGAGTTGATGTCTGCTGAGGTGGCGCATCCGATGTCGCCCATAGCGCCCGCACGTGAATCAGGAGCAATAGAAAGGAAAGGAACGGCTGTGGTGATGGCGTTCAAGGATTGACCAAGAGGATTCACCCCGTTGCCGCTTTGTGCATGAATTTGTGTCGTGGAAATAAGAATGATTAAGGATAAAACAGATAATGTTTTTTTCATTGCTTGTTTATTCATTAGTAGTTTTGCTTGTTTTATAATTGTTACTATTTATATTTCAAAAAAAACCTCTCCCCATAACGACTGATTGCCTCTTTTATTTTATTCAGACAAAAAAAAATTCACATAACCCAAAGTGATGTTTGTAACGCTTTGGATTACAAATATTTATGTTGTAAATTTTTTTTCGGTTCAGTGCTGAGGACTGAGGAAAGAACGCTATAAAGACTACAAAATTACTAATTTTTCGATGGTTTCTGCCGTCTGCCCGTCTTGGTTCTTGACACGGAGGCGGTAGAGGTAAGTCCCCTTTGCCAGCTTGTCGCCGAAGTCGTCCAAGCCGTCCCAGGAGATAGCGCGGCAGCGGTTTCCGTCCATGAACTGCGTGTCGTAGATGGTCTTCACTAACTTGCCGGAGATGGTGTAGATGTTGACTTGGATGTCGAAAGTGCCGCCGGGCTGGTTGTGTTCGAAGAAGAAGTCTGTGTGGGTGGTGAAAGGGTTCGGGTAATTGAGCACGTGGCTCAATTCGAACTTGTCTTCACTGATCACGCGGAAGGTCAGCTCCTGCTCGGAGCTGTTGTTGTTGACGTCCCATGCGCGCACGGAGATGGTGTGGTCGCCGGGCGCCAAATCCTGCAGCTGATAACGCACCACGCCGCAGTTGAAGCTGTCTTTTTCAGTTTGGTAGTAGTCGTTGAGGACGATTTTGCCGCCCGTGTTGTGGTCCAGAATGCCGGTCAAGTCGTGGCCGATGCCGTTGCCCGTAGTGTTGATGCCGAAATTGTCGGAAATCTTGGCAATCAACGTGGGATTCGGGTGGGTGATGCCGCCGTTGACGAAGTTCTCGTCGTTCATGAACAGCTCAATGCGCGGACTCTCGTCATCTTGAATCCCTGTCGTGTCCATCCCGCCGATGATGAAGTCCGTGAATGCTCCGGCCGCATCCTCATGGTCGGTGCGGGCGTAGTAGCTGATTCTCCCGTTGCCAAAGTTGTAGTCAATGTCCTTCGGAACGTAGAACGAGAATTGGAACCGTCCCTCTTTCACCGTGACGTTGCCTTTGAAGAGCAGGCTCTTCTGGGTTTCGAATTCAAAAGGCTCATCGGATATATAGCTGGATGGATCGTTTAACAGCGAGCTGGTTACCACTTTTTTGTCGTAAACCGATGGGAAAAGCGTGCCGTTGAATCCGCTCAAAGTCTGCGAGTTAGCATCGGTTACGCGTCCGCTGATCGTCACTTTGGACAAAGCCCTGATCGTGTCGGTGGAGACATTGACAGCCTGATGGTTGATGGAGTCTGTGACAATGTTGAATGTAGGCACAGCTAGTTTGATGGAAGGGTCTCCAAAAACGACGAACATGGAGAGATTGTTTGAAAACACCCCTGAAACCCCGCCGAATTTGTTTTTAGAGATGCGTTCTATGTCGCAAATTGACAGATAATTGCCGTTTTCGTCCTTCTTGAAAATTTGGTTGAAGAAGATATCGCCGAAACGATTGTTGGAGAGAGACCACGCTTCACGGGCTGCGGCAATGACCGCAATAGCACCTCCGTTGTTATTGAAAAATATCTCGTCGGAAGGTGAGAGAATCAGTCTGTCGTAGTAGGCAAACGTACACGACAATGACAACATGGCTGGCATATTGTATTTGTTGTTCCATTTGTTGATGTCCGACATTTCCAAAACGCGTTCGGCCGCCCATCCGTCTTTGCCGCTGTGACCAATGTACATGTAGAAGAGGGAACCGCGGTTCATCCGGTTGTTGATGTCTGTCACAGCATCCGGATAGCGTTGGCCTCCGGCATTGGAAACCTGTTGGTATGCATCCAAATAAATTTTGTCGAAATTAATGTTCGGATTGGCTGTTTCCACACTTTTTGTGTAATCATCCGCATGGCTGATGAAGTCGTTGTTCTCTTCATCATCTGCCACGAAGGCCATCACGTTTCGCCAGTCGGCCAGATTGGAGATTTGGGAGGAGTTTTCTGACACTAAATTGCGTTTCTCGGTGTAGCGGATGCTTTTGTCAACGGCCGTGTTCGCTTGCGTTGCGTTCGTGCAGGGGAATCTGCCTACCGCCAAATCGAAAAGCCCGTATTTGGTTGCGCCCTCTTCATCGTCCAGCAAGCCCAAATCATCATCGTCGGAGTATTGGTTGTAAAGATCGGAAATATATAAGTATTGAGGAGCTTGATTGCTCTTGTATTCAATATTATATTGGTAATTGGGGACGTAAATGGCCGTTCCTTGTGCGCGACCGCGGAAGTCGTAGCTGGGACGCCCGAACAGTAGGAGATATTTGGGATATTCTTTGTTCGAGCGGTCGTAGATCATCTTTGCGTAGCCACGAATGGCCATCGGGTCTTGTGAGCCGCTCGAAAACTCGTTGTAAACCTGCTGGGTGGTCACCACTTTCACGCTCAATCCGTCGTTTTCGGAACGGAATTGTGCCAGTCGGTTGGCCTGAGTCAGGAAATCGGGATGAGTAACGATCACCATGTCTACAGCGCCGGTGCCGTGCAGGTTCTGATTGGCCACAGAGGAGAGCGGAGTCACAGATTTGTATTGGGAGCCGTCGAACATGATAAACTCCCGGAGCTCAGAGGTTTGCGCTTTGAAATGTGCCCCTTGATTATCGGCGGTGAGCGCATAGCGTATCGTTTGCGACGGATCTGTGACATCCCAGACGGAGACGGAAGCAGGAATGCCGGAGATGTTGAACTGCGTGATGTTTCCGTTGCCTACGGTAGAGGGATTGCGGAACGAGGTCTCCCCTTGAGAGAGGGCAAGCCTACAGGGCACCTCGATCTCGATCCAGTCCAGATAAGCTGATGCAGAAGTGGTCGGCTTGTTGTAGGTGAGGTTGAGGTTTAAGCTGCTGGATGCGATATTGAAGGGCAAAGTGCTTGTGGTGATGCAGACTAAAGAGGTTGAGTTGGCAGGACCATTGCTGACATTTCCGAGATTGGTTTGGTTCATAGTAACCTGCAGGGTAGATGCTGTGGTGGCGGAAGAGGCCCATTTGACCGCCAGACGTCCTGCGCCAGTCGGGGTTCCCGGGAGACGAAAGCCGTAAGAGTGGGTAAGGGTCACATCGAAACGATCGCCATACCAAGTCCTTCCAGATTCGCACAAATTGATAATATCCTCTTCGAAGAAATCGTAGAAGGTGAAATCTTGCACCGATAAGTTGGCGTTAAGGCTTTCATTGTCAATGGTTTGAATTCGTTTTTTCTCGCCAATGCCAGGCGTTTGGGTCACGAAATAGAAAGAGACGTCAGAGTAGACGTTGTAAGCATGTGTAAACTTTTGATTCACAGAGTCGTAAGTGACGTTATGCGGCGAAAGTCCGTAAAACAAAAAATAGTCGCCTTCGTCGATTTGACCGTCACCCCCGTCATGCAATTGGATGGGAAGTTCTTGTAAATCGTCGATGCGTTTGGCGGAATTGTCTTCGGGAAGCATTCTCCCGCCGTTGCCGAAAACCGCTAATTGCGAGGAATTTATGGGTGTTGACAAGCCCATCGCTTTCAGATTCTGGTAGGTGACTTTGTGAATGCCCGTCTGAGTGATGGAGAACTGATACCACTGTCCGGAGGCCAATACCGATTGCGAGGCGTAACCCCGTGTGCCTTTGGCGGATATGGGGTTTCTGCCTTCGATTTCGAGCGTGACGGAGACAAGTCTCTTGTATTGTCCGGGGGAGGTCTCAACAATGGGGATAAAGGAGATTCGTGCATAAGGCTGTTTGCGGTCATATACGGAATGTACCTGGTAGTCGACGGCCTTCTGATGGAATCCGGGAGTCACTAATTGACAGTCGGTTACGGGCATGTCAGCGAACTCTTGATCGAGGACTTTTACGGTATAATATTTGAAAAAGTTATCAACAGCGACTATTTCATAAAAAGAGGGAAGCTCCCAAAAATCACCCCCATAAACGGCGTTTTCAAAGGAGAGAAACGACCGTGTGTGACCGTCTGAAAAGGTGTTGCTCACGGGTTTCGTCCATTGTAAAGTGATTTTTTTTTGCACCTTTTGTGCTTGAATATCAGCGATTTGAAATAAAAAAAGTATAAAAAATAAAAATCGTACCCAAGAATTCTTTGTCATTATTCGTTTGTTTAAAAAGAGAAATACAATTTTCTAAACGAAATGTCGTTAAAAATATTGCAGAAAAAATGTAACAAAAAAGGGTGGGAAGCGTTAAATAATTTTGTATCTTTGCCCGCTATAAATATAATGATATGAAGAAACGTATTGCTATCATAGTCACGATTGTATTGGCATTTGCAGGATTGCGTTTACAGGCGCAGGATGCCATGTTTTCGCAGTATTATGCAAACCCACTGTACTTGAATCCAGCCTTTGCAGGCACGAACGTGTGTCCGCGAATAGCGTTGAATTTCCGCGATCAGTGGCCCTCACTTCCAGGTACGTTTATGACGTATACGGCATCGTACGACGAACATTTCGATAAACTGTCGGGTGGTGTCGGCGTGCTGTTGTTCGGTGACCGTGCGGGAGAAGGTGGTATCATCAACACCTATACGGCAAGCCTCATGTACTCCTTTAAGTTGAAAGTGTCCAAAAAGTTTAACTTGCGGTTTGCATTGCAGGCCACTTACGAGAATCGCGGCCTCAATTGGGACAAGTTGGTTTTCGGTGACATGATAGATCCTAAATATGGTGTTATTTATCAAACCGCTGAGCTTCAGCCGGGTAATCTGACCATCCATTCGTTTGACATGGCAGCCGGTATTTTAGGATATACCCCGCACATTTATTTTGGTGTCGCAGCACACCACATCGTGCCCATCATCGGAGCCAAAGGCTTTATCTCCGACGGATTGGGTGCATACGACTACCGTCCTGTGAAATGGACCGCTCACGTTGGCGGTTACTTTGACTTGAAACGCAAAAGTAAGAAAGAGACTTCCTTCGGCGATATCTCCATCAGTCCGAACTTCATTTATCAACATCAACAGAATTTCAATTATTTCAGTGAAGGTTTCTACTTGAATTTCTACCCGTTCACCGTAGGTATGTGGCTGCGTCATGGTCTTACCTACAAGGGTGAGCGCTTTACGGGAATCGACACCAATGGATTGGCTATCACAGAGCCGATCTCTTATCACAATTATGATGCCTTTATCGTTGTGTTCGGTGTGGAGTACGATTGGTTTAAAATTGCCTACTCCTATGATGCAACTATTAGCAAATTGGCAAACTATTCCGGCGGCGCACATGAAGTTTCCGTTCAGTTCTTGCTGCCATGTCCTAACAAGCGTAAAGCTTTGAAAGACCTTAATTGTCCTTCGTACTAATCGATTGTAATCATATCATTAATATTTTACCGAAGATAATTCAGAAAAACAATTATAACTAACAATGAATACAGCAAAAAAATTATTAGGATTATTCACTGTCGCAGCTATGCTGTTGGGTATGTCCTCTTGTTCGAAAGAGAAATCCGCCACCACGGGTTGGAACTACAACGATAAAAAGAATGGTGGTTTTGAGGTTGCTCCTTTTGAGGAACAAGCTACAGGTCCGGGCCTTGTCTTCATTGAAGGCGGTTCTTTCGTGATGGGACAGATGGAAGAGGATGTGATGAAGGATTGGAACAACACGCCACGCCGTGTTTCCGTCGCCTCTTTTTACATGGATGAGTGTGAGATAGCCAATGTCGACTACCTCGAATACCTCTATTGGCTTGAACGCGTCTTCGTCCCTGCGGATTTGAAGGTGGTGTACGACAACGCTGTTCCCGATGAGGCTGTTTGGCGCGACCGCTTGGGTTATAACGAATCTCAGGTGGAATACTATTTCCGCCATCCCGCTTTCAGATATTATCCTGTCGTAGGTGTGAGCTGGTTGCAAGCCACTAACTATGCCGCATGGCGTACCGACCGTGTCAACGAGCAGATCCTTGTGGATCGCGGTTATGTCGAGTTTGCCGAGACTCCCTCTGCAGAAGGTTATTTCAACACTGATGCTTACCTGACCTACGAATCTTACGAGGCCGAAGGTCAGAAACGTTTGAGATACATTTCCAGCCAAGAATACCGCAATGTGAAGATGGAAGACGGTATCCTGCTGCCGAAATACAGACTGCCCACAGAGGCTGAATGGGAGTATGCCGCATACTCAACCGTTGGCAATACCCTCAACGAACGTGTGCTGGAGCGTAAAGTCTATCCGTGGAACGGACAGCAACTCCGTACCGATGACAAAAAATACTACGGCGATTTCATCAACAACGTGCGTCGCGGCCGTGGTGACTACATGGGTGTCGCCAGCGCTCTGAACGACGGTGGTTTCTATACCAAGGAGGTCAAATCCGACTGGCCGAACGATTACGGCTTGTATCAAATGGGCGGTAACGTCTCCGAATGGGTGATGGATGTCTACAGACAAACCTCTCATGACGATGTGACGGAATACAATCCGTTCCGTGGTAACTACTTCGAAACCAAGAAGCTGTTGGAAGACGGTACCGTTGCAGAACGTGACAGTGTGGGTAAGGTTCCCATGGTTCCCGTTTCTGACTTCAAGAACGACAGACGCCGCAACTATCGTGCAGCTGACAACAAGAACTATCTGGATGGTGACTGGCAGTCCCTCAAAAACGTGGACGACTGGAAAAATGCCACTACCAATACCGAGGCTACCGACATTATGTATGCCAAGACTTCAAACAACTACGACTTCTCGCTTGTTAGCGACCATGCCCGTATCTACAAGGGTGGTTCATGGAAGGACATTCCTTACTGGTCTTCTCCTGGTACCCGTCGTTACTTGGACGAGGATGAGGCAACCGATTATATCGGATTCCGTTGCGCAATGGCTCGCGTGGGTTCTCAGACCCAAGGCAAACGCAGATAGTCGTTCCCACTAACATAAAAAAACAGACCTCCTTCGAAAGAAAGAGGTCTGTTTTTTTATATAATATATTGTATTCCGATTTTATTCCACTTTACTGAGGTCAACCCCCGTGAAACGCATTACCTCTCTGTCGTCTGCTGCGAAGAGGGTGAGCTCGTCGCCTTGGATTTTATATCTGACGATTTCCTGTTTCAACGCTTTGATGAAGCGACGTTCGACGCTCATTTGCTGACATAGGCGTTTGCTTGCGCTTTGGAACTCAAGGGTCATCTTCTGTTTCTTGTTCACGCTGTAGGTGCCGAAGAAGGAGTTACAGCCGAGATTTCCCTTGATATTGCCGGCGGAATCAAAGGTGATGAAGGGACGGAGTGCAAAGTCAGCACCAATTTCTTCACCTTCCAATGCCATGAGGTTCCACTGAGTTCCTATCAGAGGATACTTTCCGTTCGAAACGTTTTTCTTGGATGTTTTACAGCAGCAACAACCCAATATAAGCAGGATGGCAGCGATGGGATAGATTATTTTTTTCATTATAATGCGATATTTGAATGATATTGTTGATTGATTTCTTCGATAAAGTTCAGGATTTCCTCTTTGCCTGCGCCGGAAATGGCGGAGGATTTCAGCATCAGAGGCAGCTCCTCCCATGTTTCGGCGAGCACATTTTTCATCTTTTGCATATTGCTCATCGTTTTTCCGGATGAGTTTTTGTCTGTCTTGGTGAAAATGATGGCGAAAGGTATGCCTTTTTCGCCTAAGTTATTGATAAAATCGATGTCTATCTGTTGAGGTTCGAGACGTGCGTCCACCAGCACGAACACCACTTGCAGATTTTCACGGAAAAGCAGGTAATCGGAGATCATCTTCTGCCATTTCTCACGGGTGGTCTTGGAGATTTTGGCAAATCCGTAGCCGGGAAGGTCCACCAAATACCAATTCTTGTTGATCAGAAAGTGGTTGATGGTCTGGGTTTTGCCTGGTTTTGAGGAGGTTTTGGCCAAACTCTTATTGTTTACCAGCATGTTGATAAGCGACGATTTGCCCACGTTGGAGCGCCCGATAAACGCGTATTCGGGAAGGTTTGGCGACGGGCATTTGCGCCAGTCTGCCTCGCTTTGCAGGTATTCGGCGGTTTTTATCAACATAGCTTCTCTATTTTCTGGCCAACCATTCGTTGGGGTTCACGTAGCGGTCGTTCTTCCAAATTTCGAAGTGGAGTTCGTAAGTGTTGGAGGTCGGGCTTTGGGCTACTGTACCGATGGTCTGCTTGGTGGTTACTTTGTCGCCCTTCTTCACTCTTGCAGACGAAAGATTTTGATACACAGTAAGATATTCGCCATGGCGAATCATCACAACGGTGGTGCCCATAATGTTCATAACGCCAGTGACCACACCATCGAAGACGGCGCGGGCGGGAGTACCAGCCTCCACCATGATGTCGATGCCGTGGTTTTCAATCTGCACGGAGGGCACGTCAGGATGGGGATAGTTGCCGAAATCGCTTACTTTAGCACCTTTTGCCACTGGCCATGGGAGCTTGCCCTTGTTGTTGATGAAGGAGGTGTTGAGGGTGGCCTCTTCGGGAGTCAAAGCGATGGCGGCGGTGGCTCTGGTAGAAGTGGATGTGGATGAGGAAGAGGCAGTTGTAGCGGATGACTTGTTTCCAGAGGAGGTTTTTCCGCTGGATGACTTGTTGCTTTTCTTGGCACGTTCCGCATTAGCTTGCGCGATCTCTGCCTTTACGGCACGTTGGATAGCAGCATCGATTTCTTTGCGTTGTTGCTGCTTCTTTTTGAGGTCGGCGTTCAGTTTTTGCGACTCTTTTTTCAGCTTTTCGGCGTTTTGAGTCTTTTTCCGCCTGTCGTTTTCCAAATTCTTGATTTCCTGTTCCTTAGAGGAAAGGGTGACCAGCTTGTCGTTCTTCAGCATCACGATTTCCTCGTTCTTTTTCGTCAACTCCTCCGTGGTTTTTTGGATGCGTTCAGACTGCTCTCGAACGCTTCTGGAGAAGATGGCGAAATAGCGCATGCGACGGAACATCTGGGAGAAGTCGTCGGCAGCGAGGATGAAGGTCACCTTGTCGAGTAGTCGGCGGTTTCGGTAGGCGTTGTAGACCACTTGTGCGTAATCCGCCTTCATATAGGCCAAACGTTTCTCCAACTGTTTGATCTCTTGGGTGTTCTGCTCTTGCTCATCTTCCATCTGGATGATTTGCGAGTTCAGATTGGTGATCATCTTTTCGCGGTTCTGGATTTGTTGGCGAAGGAGCGCCGCTTGTTGTACCGCTGCTTTTTGGTTCGATTCGTTCTTTTTCAGCAGCTTCTGAGTGTTGGCAATCTCCTTTTCAATCTTCTGCTTGTCCTGCTTGAGCTGGGCACTACTCTTCCCGTTTTGCGCAAAAATGGGCAAAGAGAACAGCAACGCCGCGATCAAAAGGAACGTGCGAAAGACTTTGGGATAAGATATAACTCTATTGTTTTTCATCTATTTATGACAACCTGCAAAAATAGCAGATATTCACCAACGATGAGTTGGTATCTGCATATTTTATGAACACATTATCGTTGATGAGGTATAACGCGGAATCGACGAATATTGTATTTTTGCCGCCGAATTTTGAATGGAATTATGTCTGTAGATTTAGTAATAGAAATAATTGGAGCCATTATTGGGCTCATTTATATCTTTTTAGAGTACAAAGCTAACGTTTGGCTATGGCCGGTTGGTATCCTGATGTCGCTGTTTTATCTGGTCATTTTCTTGCATGGAAAGTTTTATGCGGACGCTGCTATCTACCTCTATTACATAGGAGCGAACATCTATGGGCTGATAGCGTGGGGTCATTCGCGAAGGAACCCGCAATCTTCCATGGAAAAGCCTGCTGAAAATTTGGTCATCACACATACCCCGAAAAGGCTCGTTTTGCCACTCACTATCATAGCTGTCATTCTTTGGATTGCTATTTTTTGGATACTCAAAACCTTCACCGACAGCCCAGTGCCTGTTGGCGATGCTTTCACTACGGCACTCAGCATCGTTGCAATGTGGATGTTAGCACAGAAATATTTGGAACAATGGGTGTTGTGGATAGTGGTTAACATCGTATCCACCATCCTCTACTTTTGGAAAGGGCTATACCCAACAGGCGTATTATTTATCGTATATGTTATCATAGCAGTACTCGGATATTTCCGATGGAGAAAGGAAATCGCATAAACAGGTAGAGACGATGTGCACATCGTCTCTACAGCACCGCCTGCCAACCGATGTCGTTGCGGAAGAACAGATCGGGATGCGCCATCTTGGCAACGCCTTGATAGGCATCTTGTTGTGCCTCTTTGAGTGTTGCACCTTTTCCCACTACAAAGAGCACACGGCCGCCGTTGGAAAGCAATTGACCGTTTTCCTCCTTCACGCCCATGCAGAAGACTTGCTGCGAAAGGGTGGCGGGATTGTTCAGCGGGATGTTTTTCGTGTAGCTGCCCGGATAACCTTTGGCGGCCAACACCACGCCTAAGAAAGCTTCATCGTGGAATTCCGGCTTGACGGCTTTGTGGTCAAGTACATCCAAAATCATTTGGGTGAGGTCGCTTTTGAGTTTCGGCAGTACCACTTCGGTCTCGGGATCACCGAAACGGGCGTTGAATTCGATTACTTTCGGACCCTCTTTCGTCAGCATCAAGCCACCGTATAGCACACCGCAGAAGGGACAACCCTCAGCGATCAGCGCTTTTGCAGTCGGTTTCATGATATGTTCCACAGCCCAATCGATTTGCGCTTGCGGGATGACGGGCACGGGCGAGTAGGCACCCATACCGCCGGTGTTCGGACCCTTGTCGCCGTCGTAGGCGCGTTTGTGGTCTTGCGCAATGACGAGCGGCACCACCTGCTCGCCGTTCACTAACGTAAGCAATGAGAACTCTGGACCTTGCAGGAACTCTTCCATCACCACTTTGCCTTTGCCGAAACGATTGTCCAACAACATGTCTTTCAGTGCATTATCGGCCTCTTCAGCGGTCATGGCGACCACCACGCCCTTGCCGGCAGCCAATCCGTCGTACTTGATGACGATGGGTGCGCCCTTTTCGTCAAGATACTGCTTAGCCGCATCATACTCTTCGAAAGTGCGGTAAGTAGCCGTGGGAATCTGATACTTTTGCATCAGGTCTTTGGCGAACTCTTTGCTGCTCTCAATGCGGGCAGCAGCGGCGCTCGGTGCGAAAATGCGAAGTCCAGCGGCTTGGAACACCGTGGCGATATCGTTGGCGAGCGCAGCTTCCGGTCCCACCACCGTCAAATCGATGTGGTTCTGCAAGGCAAAGTCCCGCAACGCTTCGGTCGCGTTCTCATCAATGTTCACCAGCGTGACTTGTGCACCGGTCTGTTCTGTGATAAAGCGCATCCCGACATTGCCGGGGGCGACAAAGATTTCAGGTTTCAGCGCCGACTGGGCCATTTTCCAAGCGATGGCATGTTCGCGGCCACCGCGTCCGATCACTAATACTTTCATTGTTCCTTTGTTAAAGCGAACCCGTTGTAGCGCGTCATCACCTCTTCCACGTAGTTAACCGTGTGTTTTCCAGGATAATAGCCGCATTTTACCACCGGGTCGCGGTAATACTCTTTATGGGATTTTTTAATCAAATATTCTGAGACGTTCGACCATTTTGTGTGGTCGTCTTCATATTTTTTGCATAATTCTATCGCGTCAAGGATATGGCCGGGACCGGAATTGTAAGCACCTGTCACAAAGTAATATAGGTCTGCAGTGTCCACCATGTCTCTGAAAATGCCGCAGAGGAATGAAATGTACTTTGCGCCCGCCCAGATTTGATCCTCCACCGACGAAGAGTCGGTAATACCGTATCGTTCGCAGGTGACGGGCATCATCTGCATCACGCCGAAGCTGCCACCGAAGCCCACCAAATCGGGAATAAAATGTGACTCTTGATAAATAATGGCGGAGATCAGCCGCCAATCAAAGTTGTAACGTGCCGCGGCCTTTTTCAGCACTCCGTCGTAATGCGACGTGCTGTTCTTGCTCTTGCCGAACGAGCGGGAGATGACGTATGAATGCGGTGACAAGTATTTCTCACAAAGAGACTGATATTTGTTCGTCTCTTTGAATTCCATAAGCCACTGATTGATAGAGTCGTTGAGTGCTGTGTTGTGGTTGTTCAGAATCCAAGTGCGAGGGAAGTTCTCACCCACACGCGGACCGATGGTGAGTTGTGTGTAGAACGGCATCAGCGTGATGGCCACGTTGTAGTTACACACCGCATAGTCGATGGTCTTATCTACCAGCATGTCCATCAAATCCTCGATAGCCAAGTCGGGATTATGTTGCACAGTCCAAGATTTTGGATTTTCTAAAGAACTGAAGTCCAAATTGTTGTAATACTTTGCGGAAGTGTTGACCACGTGCGGAAGTGAGTCGTAGGCGGCATCCTTCTTGCGCATGATGAGCACGGGGTAGGTGTAGGCAATCGGTTCAGAAATGGTAATATAGTCCGGTACGTAATTGGACTTGTCGAAATCGAAGCAGACGATGTCATATTTGTTGGAGAGGGCGGTGAGAAACATCGTTTCTGCATCGGCCTCGATAGTGATGTCTACAGGATGATGCAAATCCTTCTCAAGCTGCTTGAGCATATCATACTGAAAACCAATCACAGAGCCTTGATACACAAAGTAATCGGCTGCATGGTAAAACAAGCACACAGAGAGTGTGTCGCTACGTTCAGATTGTTTCTTCTCAAGCTTGGCGATATGAAGATTTGGGACTTTCAACACATGCCCGCGCCACAGCACGCAGACGGCAAGCAAGAGAGATGCGATAATTAGAAATAGATAACTATGATGTTTTCTATTCAAAATCAAGGATTTAGTTAGTCTCCACCATCAAGATGGTCTTATCGGTCGTTTCGCCCTCGTTCACTTGAACTTGAGTGGTTCCGGTGTATTTCTTGGCAACGCCGTTGATGGTGTCATATTTCACTGCGTTGACAATCAGCAAAGCCGGATACTGCAGGGTGTAAGTGAAGACGCCTTGGGCATTGGTCGGTACGCCCTGAACGCTTGAAATGGCAGGGTCGATGGCCAAACCGGCATTGTACTTAACGGTGTCGAAAGAGATGAGTGCAAACGGCACCACTGAGTCGGCGTTCATGCCATCAGAGGAATAATAGCATGTAACACGCATATTGCAGGAGTGGTCTTTTTTGCATTGAGCGAAAAACAGCACGCCCACCAAGGCAATCATTATCGGCAGAAAAACTTTCAACTTTTTCATAAATCTTCTTTTTATAAAACGAATGGCAAAAATATAAAATATTTCGTAACGCACCATCATTTCATTTTATTATCAACAAAATAAAAGTTTTGGATTTTAATCATCAAATTTGATATTTTTATATTTTTGCCGTCCCTTAGGAATATAGGTCAAAATTTAGATTCAAAAAACGGACAAATTGAAAAAGAAATACGCTTGGATTGCGGCAATAGTGGTGCTTTTACTCATTGTTATTGATCAGGTGATAAAATTTTGGGTGAAAACGCACATGTCTGTGGGACAGACGATTCCGCTGCTTGGTCAATGGTTCAATCTCCATTTTGTGGAAAATGAAGGGATGGCGTTCGGAATCAGCTTCGGCCAGCAGGTCGGCAAGTTTTTACTCTCCCTCCTGCGCATCTGTCTGGTGGGCTTGCTCTGCTGGTATTTCGCTCGTTTGGTGAAACGCGCCAAGATGGACGGCGTGGTGCTGACCATCTTCTGCTTGGTGATTGCCGGCGCTTTCGGTAATATCATCGACAGCATGTTTTACGGTATCTTGTTCACAGAGAGCAATTTCCTGGAAGTCGCCCAGTGGTCGCCCGGACATGGATACGCCCCGTTCTTCTTTGGTAAGGTGGTCGACATGTTCTACTTGAAACTGTTCCTGATTCCTGAGAAATTCCCGTTGTGGGGCGGCTCTTACTTCTTCCCCGCTATCTTCAATTTCGCGGATGCTTGTATCACCGTGGGCATTGTTCTTGCTATTATCTTTAACAAACGGATTTTCAGTGATTTAGATAAAAAAGAGGATGAAAATGTAGCAAATAATGAGCTGGATGCGTCTAACGAAGAAATTGGTAATAGGGAATAGGCAAAAGGCAATAATTTAAAAGGTTATTCCTTGAGCAGTCTCGAAGAGACAAGACGTACGAAGTGCAATTAACCCCACACAAGCGCAGCGCAGTGTGGGGACTATAAAAAAGAATAAACAGTAAACAAACAATAACAAATCAAAGGTATTATGAAATTATTATCATTTTTGAAAAAACAACTGCTGTTAGTGGCAGTTTTGGCGATTACGGCACCGGTTTTTGCCGTGAATCCGCCCGATGAAGGCATGTGGCTGCCGATGTTCATCAAGAATTACAACTATGCACAGATGCAGAAGATGGGTCTGAAACTGACCGCCGAGCAACTGTACGACATCAACCACTCATCTCTGAAGGACGCTATCGTTCAACTTGGCGATGGCTTCTGCACCGGTGAGATTGTCTCCAAAGACGGTTTGATGTTCACCAACCACCACTGCGGTTACTCTTCAGTGGTTGAACTCTCCACTGTGGAACACGACTACCTCAACAACGGTTTCTTCGCCATGAGCAAAGAAGAGGAACTTCCCGTGAATTTCCATGTGCACTTCCTGGAAAGAATGGAAGATGTGACCGGCATCGTGTTGGCAAAGGTTGATAACAACACTTCAGAAACCGACCGCGCAAAATATGTGGAAGAGGCCATCAAGAAACTGAAAAAGGAGAATTCCGCTGACGGTCGTTACAAAGTGGTTGTGAAACCCTTCTACGAAGGCAACGAGTACTACATGTTCATCTACACCATGTATGAGGACGTGCGCCTCGTGGTGGCTCCCCCGAGTGCCATCGGTAAATTCGGCGGTGATACTGACAACTGGATGTGGCCTCGTCACACTGGCGACTTCACTGTGTTCCGTATCTATACCGCTCCCGACGGTTCTCCTGCGAAATACTCCAAGGACAATGTTCCGATGAAACCGAAACACTATCTTCCTATTAGCTTAAAAGGTTATCAACCTGGTGATTACACTATGATTTGGGGTTATCCCGGTACCACCAACCGCTTCATGACCTCCTACGAGGTGCAGAACGAAATCGACATCAACGCTCCCGCTATTTACGAGCCTCTCGATGTTATCCTCCCCGTGATGCATGATGCTATGGAATCTTCTCAAAAGGTGAATTTGCAATATGCTGACAAACACGCTGGTTTGGCTAACTATTGGAAGAACCAACACGGTGAGGTGAAGAGCTTGATCGCCCTCAAAGTGGTGGAATCCAAGGCGAAAGAAGAGGCTGAACTGATGAAATGGATCAATGCCAATAAAGACCGCAAGGAAAAATATGGCAACTGCTTGAGCGAAATCGAGAAAGTTTGCAAGAGCGTGGACGGTCCGAAATACAAATCAGTCATGAACGCTAACCTGCAATTCAGCGCTTCTCCCACTATGCTTGCCACACTGCGTCTGCAAGGCCAACTGAAACTCGACAAGGGTCAAAAGAGTTACGACGATGCCAAAGTGGAGAAGCTCCTGAACAGCTTCGACAAATATAATAATGATACCGATCCTGCTACTGAAGCTAAGATTGTGGTGGCTGCACTCAAAACTTGGGAAAAATACACCGATGCCAATCGTCCTGACCTGACCTTCTTCACCAAGAATTACAAGGGTAATTATGACGCTTTCGAGAAAGCAATGTTGAACTCTATCTTCATCAGCAAGGACAATTTCGAGAAATTCGTGAAAAAGCCTTCCGCCAAAGTGCTGGAGAACGACCCCGCTTATCAATACTATCAGGCTATTTTCCAATATGTCATCACCAACAATGCTATCTTCCAAATTGAAGATCAGTTGGAGGTTCCGCGTCGCACTTACATCGCTGCTTTGAAGGAGATGAAGGCTGCCACGCCGATGTATCCGGATGCCAACAGCACCATGCGTACCACCTTCGGTACCATTTGCGACTACTATCCTGCTGACGGTGTGCACTACAACTACTACACCACCACCAAGGGTATCCTCGAAAAAGAGATTCCTGGCGATTTCGAATTTGACGTTCCTGCTAAGCTGAAAGACCTCATCTTGAAGAAAGATTTCGGTCAATATCTGGACAAAGACGGTTCTATGCACGTCTGCTTCCTCTCCAACAACGACATCACCGGTGGTAACTCCGGCAGCCCGATTATGAACGGCAATGGTGAACTCATCGGATTGGCCTTCGACGGCAACTGGGAGGCATTGAGCAGCGACATCGTCTTCAACACCGAACTGCAACGCTGTATCAACGTTGACGTTCGTTACGTCCTCTTCGTCATCGACAAGTTCGGCGGCGCCGGCTACCTGTTGAACGAAATGGATATTCGCAAATAATCTGTTGGATTATTGAAAACCTTACTGTAGAGACGCGATGAATCGCGTCTCTACGTGTTTTAAAAGACACACAACAATATGACATCTCTACATTTTTTATCATTATGATATTTTCTACAACAGTGGCGGATCTGTCAAAAAAAATAATTATCTTTGCACAATGAATTGAAACAAGATATATCACTACCAATCATCATTGAAACCTGCTGATTGTAGGTGTTTTAACAAAAACTATTATTATGACTAAAAAAGAAGCAATTCAACTTTTTGAGGAAAAGAAGGTCCGCACCGTGTGGGATGATCAAGAGGAGAAGTGGTACTTTTCCATTGTGGATGTTTGTGGTGTGCTTACAGATAGTAAGGACATGTTAACTGCTAGAAAATATTGGAACAAACTGAAACAACGCTTAAAAGATGAAGGAAACGAAACGGTGACAAATTGTCACCAGTTGAAACTTCGTGCTGCAGATGGTAAGATGAGAAAGACGGATGTGGCTGATTCAGAGCAACTTTTCCGTCTGATACAATCTATTCCATCGCCAAAAGCAGAACCCTTTAAGCAGTGGATGGCAAGGGTTGCCAGTCAGCGGCTCGACCAAATGCAGGATCCGGAGAAGAGCATCGACCAAGCTGTCATGGACTATAAACGTTTAGGATACTCGGATGCATGGATCAATCAACGCATCAAAAGTATCGAAGTACGGAAGGAACTTACGGATGAGTGGAAACGTACCGATGTGAAGGGAGAGATGGAGTTTGCTTCGTTGACGGACATCATCACGCGCGAATGGAGCGGTTTCACTACCAAGCAGTACAAGAATTTCAAAGGACTGAAAAAGGAGAACCTGCGCGATAATATGACCAATTTAGAGATTGCGCTCAATATCCTTGCCGAAGCATCGGCTACAGAACTTTCGAAACAGCGTGACCCTCAAGGGTTCAATGCCCAGACCCAAGTAGCAAGGGATGGCGGAAGCGTGGCTAAAGCCGCTCGCAACCAATTGGAAAACAAACTGGGGCGTAGTATTATTTCTTCACAAAAAGCTAGCGATTACCTATTGCCTGACAACACAGACCAAAACAAATAGAGACGCGATAAATCGCGTCTCTACTAACTGATGACGCTCCAATTCGTGTCCCTTCGCATCTGCTTCTCCAGCGTTTCGGCGAGGCGTTTGTGCTCGGGTAGCGAGAGGTCGGGGTCTTTTTCGAGGATTTGTTGGGCGTAGTTTCGGGTGTAAGCCACTAATTTTTCGTCTTTGGTGAGGTCGGCGATTTTGAAGTCGAGCATGCCGCTTTGGCGGGTGCCTTGAAGGTCGCCGGGACCGCGCAGCTGGAGGTCGAAGTTGGCGATTTCAAAGCCGTCGTTGGTCTCCACCATAGCGTTCAAACGCTTGCGACCCTCGGTGGAGAGCTCATATTTGGACATAAGGATACAGTACGACTGGTTGCCGCCTCGGCCTACGCGACCGCGCAGCTGGTGCAGCTGCGAGAGTCCGAACCGCTCGGCGTTCTCAATCACCATCACGGTGGCGTTGGGCACATCGATGCCCACCTCAATCACCGTGGTGGAGAGCAGAATCTGGATCTGCCCCTTCTTAAAACCGTTCATAGTGTAATCCTTCTCTTCGGCCTTCATTTTGCCGTGTACCACCCCGATGCTGTATTCTGGCGGCGGGAAACTACGCTCGATAGCCTCGTAACCGGCCTGCAAGTCGAGCAAATCCAGTGCCTCTGACTCCTGAATCAGGGGATAGACAACGAATACTTGCCGTCCTTCCGCAATCTGCTGTTTCAGGAATCCGAACATTTTGAGGCGGTCTTTTTCGTAATAATGCACAGTGACGATGGGCTTGCGCCCTGCCGGCAGTTCGTCGATGACGGAAACGTCGAGGTCGCCGTAGAGGGTCATGGCGAGGGTGCGCGGAATCGGCGTGGCGGTCATCACCAAGATGTGCGGTGGAATGGGGCCGCTCTTACGCCACAATTTCGCCCGCTGTTCTACCCCGAAACGGTGCTGTTCGTCAATGACCACAAGTCCTAACTTGTTGAAAACTACGTTGTCTTCAATGAGGGCATGGGTGCCGATGAGGATGTTGACCTGCCCGTTCTGCAAGTCGGTGAGTATCTGTTTGCGCTTTGCAGTTTTGGTGGAACCGGAGAGGAATTCAACCTGTAAACCCAAGGGTTCCAGCTGATTGCTGATTTTTTCGTAGTGCTGGGTGGCGAGGATTTCTGTCGGGGCCATCATGCAGGCTTGGTAGCCGTTATCGATGGCCAGCAGCATGCTGAAGAGCGCGATAATGGTCTTGCCGCTACCTACGTCGCCTTGCAGCAGACGGTTCATCTGGTGACCGCTGCCCACGTCGCCGCGAATCTCCCGGAGCACTCGCTTTTGGGCGTTGGTCAGGTCGAAGGGCAAACACTCTTTGTAAAAAGTATTGAAATAATGTCCCACTTGAGAGAAGACAAATCCCTCGAAGCGGTTGGTGTTTATCAGTTTGAGTTTCAGTAGTCTGAGCTGTGTGAAGAAGAGCTCGTCGAATTTCAGTCGCAGGGCAGCCTGCGATAATTTCTGGTTATCTTCGGGATAGTGGATGTTGACGAGCGCGTCGCGTAACGTCATCAGATGCAGCTCCTCCACCATCTCGCGGGGCATCGTTTCCGGGATGATGTCCTTGACCTGCGCCAGCAAGTTGGCGGTCAGTTTGGACATCGCCTTGGAGTCCAGCGACTTCTTTTTGGCTGTTTCGGAGGTGTTGTAGAGTGGCTGAAAACGCAGGGAAACGGGCGAGTTTTGCTGTTGTGCAGGGTCGATCAGCTCTGGATGAGTGATGTTCCAGCGATTGTTGAAGAGCGTGGGTTTGCCGAAGATGACGAACTCGGTGCGCGATTTCAGTACGTCCTGCACCCAGCGGATGCCGTTGAACCAGACTAACTCGATGGAGCCGGTTTCATCGGTGAATTGCGCTGTAAGACGTTGTGAGCGAAGCTGTCCCACGATGCGGATGTTGCTGATGGAGCCGCGCAAGAGGATGTAACCACCGTCGTTCACAATGTCGCTGACATGGTAAACGTGCGATTTGTCGATGTGACGATAGGGAAAATAGTAGAGTAAGTCGTTGAAAGTGTGGATGTCGAACTCTTTGCGAAGCACGGCACCCCGCTTTTCACCGACTCCTTTCAGGAATTCGATGGGGGTTTGGAGGAGGTCAGTGGTTACGGTAGGCATTGGTTTGAGTGTTTGTTGGGCGCTGCCCCACACTGCGCTCCTACGTCGCTTATGTGGGGTTATTAGCACTTCGTGCGTCTTGTCCCTTCGGGACTGCTTAAGGAATATGTTTTAATATTAATTATTCTTCGTTCGTTATTATAATATCTTCAGGCACTCCAAAATAATGCGGCAACTGTCATCAATTTCGTCATTCGAAATCGTCAGCGGCGGGGAGATGCGGAAGGCGGTGTCGCAGAAGAGAAACCAGTCGCTCATGATGCCTTGCTCCTTGAAGAGTGCCATCATTTTGAAGAGTTTGTCGGAAGAACCGAGCTCTACGGCCATCAGTAGACCGCTGCGGCGGATTTTCTGCACGTGCGGAGCGCTTTTCAATGCTTCTTCGTAACGTTTTCCTTTCTCTTCGACAGTGTCAACTAAATGGTTGTCAATATTATATTGGAGAGCGGCGAGACCGGCGGCGCAGCAAACGGGATGCCCGCCGAAGGTGGTGATATGACCCAAAACGGGATTGCTCTGCAGGGAGTCCATAATCTCTTTGGAGGAGATGAAAGCACCGAGGGGCATTCCACCGCCAAAGGCTTTCGCCAAGCAGACAATGTCGGGTGTCACGCCGTATTTCTGCATGGCGAACATGGCACCGGTGCGACCCATACCCGTCTGTATCTCGTCGAAAATCAACATAGTGCCCGTTTCGTTGCAGCGTTTGCGGAGCGCTTGCAAGTAGCCCTCTTTCGGGGGAATCACGCCCGCTTCGCCTTGCACAGGTTCTACCAGCACGCAGGCCGTCTCTTCGTCAATGCGGTTGAGGTCGTCGAAGTTGTTGAACCAGAGGTACTCCACGTTGGGAAGTAGCGGCTGGAACGGCGCTTTCCAAGTATCGCCCTCGGGGGAGGCCATCATGCTAAGCGAACCGTGGTTGGAACCGTGATAAGCACAGTGCATCGACATCATCTTGTGCCGTCCCGTGTACCGTTTCGCCAATTTCAGCGCCCCTTCGACAGCTTCGCTGCCGGAGTTGACGAAATAGACGCTGTCTAACGGATCGGGCAACAGCTCTGAGAGCAATTTCGCATATTGCACCTGCGGGCGTTCCACCAATTCGCCATACACCATAACGTGCATGTAATCAGCAGCTTGTTGCTGTACGGCCGAAATCACCGCAGGATTGGCGTGCCCGACGTTATTCACGGAGACGCCGGATACTAAATCGTAATAACGTTTCCCTTCAGGGGTATAAAAAAAGACGCCTTCCGCACGTTCCACTTCCAAAAGCAGCGGTTCGGGGGAAGTCTGTCCAATATGTGCCAAAAATTGTTGACGCAGAGTTTTCATCTCCATTTCTTTTTGGCGCAAAAATACGATTTTTTCAGTATTGCTACTTACTCATAGGGAAGGGTTATTAGGAGAAAGGTGTTTCCATAAAGAGTTCCATGCCGCGCTCCGTCAAGGCGGGATGAAGGATGAATTTGAGCACTTCGGGCTTGTTATAGTGCTCAGAATCAATCAGAAACATGTTGTTCAGCAAAAAGGTGATATAAGCCTTTACGTTCAAATCCTCTTGAATGTGAAAGCATTGCTTCCCTTTTTCTAGAATACCCTGAAGCGAGGTGAAGAAAAAGGAATCGGGTTCGAGATATTTACGATGACTTCGTGTATAATCGTAGTAGTAAGGGTTTTCGAACCGTATTTTGTAAAAATTGTATAAGGTCATGGTCAGCTCCTCCACGCTGTGGTTGCAGTTTTTCATGATGGAACTCCACTTTTCAGCGCACAGATTCTGCCAATATTGCCATGCGATTTCAATAGAATTCGCTTTGGTGCCGTATCGGTTGAAAAAGGTCTTGTGGCAAATGTTCAACTTGTCAACAATGGCATCTGTCGGATTGTTGAAACCGTTCTCCGAATAGTAATTATATATGTCACGTTTCTTTTTGTCGTTTAACGCCATTTGATTCGAATTTTAATGAGAAAACACTCGGCAATAATTTTTTGCAAAAATACAAAAAAATTAATTCAAGTGGTTAACTATTGTTTTTTCAGTTAAAAGTCGTAAATCTGCGGTTTTCACAACTTCGCCATCTTTGAGGTAAAGATAGGTTGGAAAATGGCCGTTGGATATTCTAATTGCTTGAATACCAGTGATGAATATGTAGTTAAATGCTTCGGTCTTCGATTCTGCCTGAAAGTCGCGCAAAGAGAGGCTGTCTCCCCAAACAAAATATATTATCTTGCTGGTGTCCAGATGGTTGTAGTTGACGATTTCCGACATTTTGAGACAACTGGTCTTGCAGTAAGGACAGCCCGTGGAGACAATCCCCACAATGTAGTTTCCGTTGTCAATACGGACATTTTGCATAATGGAATCGGCCATGAGCGCGTTGAAAGAAGTCTCGTTGTAGTCGAGTTCGGATTTGGAAAACAGGGAGTAAACGTCGTCAATCGGAAAAAGTGCAAAAGGGGGAACGATGGCCGCTAAGATGGCGCCAACCAAAGCGGCGGTTTTGCCCCGGAACTGATAATCTTCTTCGTTGCGGATGCAAAACAAAAGTGCGATACAGACCAGATTCTTGATAAGCGAAACGGAGGGTTTCATTTTCACCAACTCGCCCATACAGTGGCAGTTGGTGTCGTCCCGGAAGACGATGACATAGATGAGCAGGAGTGAGAACCCGATGAGCATCAGCAGTGTGAACCACCATGCCATTTTGTATTTGACTTTGATAATCAGCAAAATGCCGACAAAAAGTTCACAAGCGATGATGACACGTGCCGCAAGTGCGCACAGCGTCAGGTTAAAGAGGTTGAAGCTATAGATATACAGCTCGAACTGGTCCAAAGAAAGCAGTTTCAAGATGGCAGAGACGATAAAGAAGAGTCCGATGCCAATCCTGATAATCAATTTCATAATGCTGCGAAAATCTTTCATAATTCTGTGTTTATGTTGCCTGTTGTGTTAACGTTTGAATGATTAATTAAGTATGCCTTTGGGAATTGCGCTGATCAGTTTCTTCGTATATTCGGTTTGTGGATGGCTGCAGAGTGCGTCGGCTTCGCCAATTTCCACGATGACTCCTTGCTGCATCACGGCTATGCGGTTGGCCATGAATTTCACCACCGACAGGTCGTGCGAGATGAAAATGTAGGTGAAATGATACTCGGATTTCAGCTCGTTGAGCAGATTCAGCACTTGCGCCTGCACGGAGACATCGAGGGCCGATACCGATTCGTCGCAGATGATGAACTTCGGGTTGACGGCTAGTGCGCGCGCGATGGAGATGCGTTGCCGCTGACCGCCGGAAAACTCGTGCGGATACCGATAGAAGTGCGATTCGTTGAGACTCACGCGCTCCAACAGTTCGATGACGCGGCTCTTCCGCTCTTTGTCATTGGAGAGGATGCCGTGTACACGCATCGGTTCCATCAGGGCTTCGCCGATGGTAAGTCGCTGGTTGAGCGAGGAGTAAGGGTCTTGCAGGATGATCTGCATCTCCTTTCTCATCTTCCGCATCTCTGAACTGGGCAGCTGTACGAGATTCTTTCCGCGATAGAAGACATCGCCGGAGCTGGGCTCGATCAGTCGCAGCATGGAACGCCCGAGGGTGGTCTTCCCGCAACCCGACTCGCCGACCAGTCCTAAAGTCTCCCCCTCGTAGATGTCGAGACTGATATCGTGCAAGGCGTGGAAGTACTGCTGTTTCTCGAAAAGTTTGCGCTTCCTCACCTTGTATACCTTATTCAAGTTCTTTACACTGACAATCTTGTCGCCGGCATAAAGGGTTTTGTGCGCCGCTTGTCGCTCTTGCGGGGTGACGGTCAGTTGCTGGATCACCTGCTGCATATCCACGTCAGTGTTGCCGTCGAAGTCGGAAACTTGCGGCAGTTTGCTGAGACGGGTGGTCATAGAGGGACGGCAGGCAATCAGTTGCTTGGTGTAGGCGTTTTGTGGATTCAGGAAGATGTTGCGGACGCTGTTCTCCTCCACAATGTCCCCTTTGTACATCACGATGGTGCGGTCGGCGATTTCGGCCACCACGCCGAGGTCGTGGGTGATGAACAGTACGCCCATGCCGTATTTTTCCTGAAGATTGCGGATCAGTTCGAGGATGTTTTTTTGGATGGTGACATCCAAGGCGGTGGTCGGCTCGTCCGCGATAAGCAGTCGCGGATTGCAGCTCATGGCCATCGCAATCATGATACGTTGTTTCTGACCGCCGGAGAGCTCGTGCGGGTAGGAGTCGAAGAGTTGCGCGGGACGCGGCAGTTTCACCTCATCGAAAAGATGGAGCACCTGCTCTTTGGCCTCTTTTTCAGAGACTTTCGTGTGCAAGAGAATCTGCTCAGTGATTTGCTCGCCACAGCGGATGACAGGGTTAAGAGAGGTCATCGGCTCTTGGAAAATCATACCGATCTGGTTTCCCCTAAGCGTCTGCATGACGGATTCCGGGGCTTTCAGAAGATCAAGGGGTTGCTCACCCTCTTTCTGCGGATGGAAAAGAATGCTGCCGGAGGGGTAGCGGGCGATATTGGGGTTCAGCAGCCGCATGATGGAGAGCGCTGTGACAGATTTTCCCGACCCTGATTCACCCACAATACCTAACGACTCCCCTTCATTCAGGGAGAAATGAATGTGGTTTAAAATAGGATTCCATTGAATGTCGCGACGAAGTTCGAGCGACAAATCATCTATGTTTAAGAGAGGGCGCATCGCGGTTGCCATTGTCCGCGTCAGAAAAGACTATTTCTTCTTTTCCTGTAATTTGGTATCGATGTCCAATGTGGCGTGAGGCACGATTCTCAGGCGTTCCTTGGGAATCAGTTTGCCCGTGATACGGTCCACACCGTAAGTCTTGTTTTCGATACGCACCAACGCGGCTTCCAAATTGGAGATATATTTTACCAGTCGAGCCATCAGACGACCGTTTTCTTCTTTAGACAGCACTTGGTTGCCCTCTTCAAGGTTCTTGAATGTCGGGGCCGTGTCTTTTGTGTCATTACCGACACCGCTATAGGCCTCTTGATAGACTTCGAGGTTCTTTTTAGCCTCTTCGATCTTTTTCTCAATCAAGGCTCTGAATTCTTCCAAATCCTCGTCAGAATAACGGTTCACAACGACTTCACTCATAATAATTTCTATTTTTATTGATGATGAAAAATGAATGCGCAAAGATACATTTTTTTACATAAAGACGGATTCGGGTTGATGTTTTTTCAGAAATTGTTAAAAAGTGACCAATTTTTTGACGGCTTTTTGACCGTTTTTATCTTGAAAAATCATTAGATAAGCTCCTTTGCCATAGGGGAATGGATAGGATAAACGGTGGGTGCCCTCTTCCAGGTTTTCATGGTAGCTGGCAAGGAGCCGTCCATCTACAGAATAAAGAGTGATGGTGTAACTTTCACTGCGATTGCTCTGCAATTCAACCTGCAGTTTCTCCCGAACGGGGTTGATGACATTGACAAAGAAGTCAGCGGTGCGCTCAACTACACCCACATGAGCATCAATGGCTAAGTCCATGACGACCGGCAGATGGTCGGACTGCATGTAGAGGGCGTTGGCCACGTCGTTTGGCACCGAATTGTTGGTAGGGGAGAGTACAGATCCGTTGAATCGCATACCGTCTTGACCCACCACGTGATAGGATTCTTCTACGAGGTGCAACCGGTCGCTGCCGTAGTAAATATACGGTGACACCAGAATGATGTCGAAGCGGTCGTCCAGTCCGCCGTCCGAGAAACAATCCCCTGACTGATTGTGCGTGGATTGGGTGTGCAGCGCGGCGAATTGCGCATTATTGTGCCAATATCCAGGACTGTTCGCCGGATCGTAGAAACGGTACAGACTGTTGGAATACTCTGTAAGTTCTTTATAAGCAGGCTCTTCGCTGTTGTAAATGTTAAAGTCTCCTGAAAACAGATAGTTGCCGGGCATTCCAGAGTTGGAGATGCGGTTCATCAACTTTTGGACTTGAGCCAAACGGTAGTTTTCGTTGGCGTTTCCGGAACCCGCTTTCAAATGCCCGATCCAAAAGGTCATGAAGATAGTGTCTCCGAAGGCTAGATCGTCGGCATTGTAATAGAAAGTGTATCCGTTAATATCTCTGTATGAAGTGGTTATATTGGTCGATTTGTACAAGGTAAGCTTGCGTGAATCGTAGTAGATCATGTTTGCGATAGTTCCGCCCGACTGACTGGTGAGCGGACCGCGGCGGTAGTAGTCAATGCCGTCGGTGTTGATGGCGTTGTTGAGTAAACGGTCGGCATATTGGTTCTGGGAACCCATCTCACACACGCACATCACGGTGGGTTGCACGTAATGGAAGATGGTCTTGATATGGAGGTCCTTGTTGTCTAGGTTGTTCGTGATACTGTTGCATTCCGATATCCCTGAACTGTTGGTGTAATACATCAGATTGTACTGCATCATGCGGATGGTGTCGTGGGCTTGCGCAAAAGCAGATCCTGCCGCTACGAATAGCAGCAGCCCTAAAACACGTATGCGTATGTATCTCCGATGTATCATTTCCCTATTGCCTGTTGTCTTATAGACGTATGCGATACGTTTCTCGTGGACGTATGCGATACGTCCCTACTTTTTGTGCTTTTGGTAGTATTTGACACCCGCTTTCACGTTGGCTTTCACTGCGTTGGAGGAGTAGGTGGCGCCGGTTACGCCGTCCACTTCGGCGGTGGCCGCTTTCGCAACAGTCATGCCGTTCCATTTGTTCAGCAGTCCAGACTTCACCATCTCGAAGAAGCGCGGGGTCTCCTCGTTGGGAAGCGCTTCAACTTTCTGGATTTTGTCGTCCTTGATGTAGACCTTCAGCGGAGTGGTGCCGTTATAGCCGATAACATCCTCGGTCAGGGTGGTGGTGTTCACGATGTAAACGCCCTTCTCCTTGGTCATCACCTTGTCGCCCGTAGTGGCACAGATGAAAACGATGGCGATGATAGCCAACACGGCGCCAATAATGGCAAACATTCCTTTTTTCATAATATGGTTTTGTTTTTAATTATTTGACAATAAATAGATTATGGTGTCTTTAACCCCTTTTTAAATGGGGCTGCAAATGTACAATTTTTACAACACCATCAGATTGCAGCCACGCAATTGGGAATGGTCCAAACGACCGAGCACCTCCATGCCGTTGGGATGACGGCGGCCTAAATCCTCCGTGGCGATGAAGCTGCAGCTGTAGAGGTTGGCCAAATCGATGACGTTGATAACGCCGGTGTTCACTGTGTCGCTGGTGTCGAGCGGGTCTTTCTCGTTGCGCAGAGAGAGTCGCATCCAGGGCGGGGTGGTGAAGAGGTTGTCGCCTTTGCTGTAGGCTTGCGACAGCAGTTCGCACATGCCGTATTCCGAATGGATGGCAGGCACGCCAAAGGCCTTTTGCAGAATGCTGTACAGCTCTTCCTTCACCATCTCTTTGCGCCGGCCTTTCATCCCGCCGGTCTCAAACACCACCAATTCCGGGAAATCGAGTTGATAGTGCTCGGCGAAATCCAGCAGGGCGAAAGTGACACCCCATAGGATAGTTTTCTGGTGATTGTCACGTAGTTGTTGTAACTTTTGGTATAAGTCGTCGTGATTGTAAAGGTAATAGCCGTTGTCAGCCGCTCCGGATTTGTGCATCAGGGCCTCCATCATGTAAATTAAAGAGGAGTGCTTCTGTTCCAAATAGTTGGGTAGCAGGGCTAAAAAGACGTAGTCGGATGGTTTGCCGTAAAAATGGCGGAAACTTTCGAGCAGACTCCTGCGGTAAAGCAGCGCGTTTTTAATGAGATGCCGCGAGTGCTGCATCCCGGTGGTGCCGCTGCTCTGAAAAGTCAGCATCGGGGTGAACTTCGTGGTTTTCACCTCGTGCGTTTTGAAGAAAGAGATGGGCAGAAAGGGAATCTGCTTCAGCGCGCAAACGCTCTCCTTGTCAATGTCCAAGTGCTGACAATAGGTACGATATACGGGATTGTTCTTGTATTGGAAGCGGAAAACCCGCAGTGCGGTCGCTTCAAAATCCGCTTGTGACTGCAGATGGAAGATGTGGTTACTCAGGGTTTCCATGCGAAAGAGTTGATGAGGTGCATGGCGTCTTCCTTGAGGTAGTCGATCACCGGCTGCAGGGAATCGTTGTTGGGTGCGAAGTCGAAATAGAGGGTGGCGCGCACGAAATGGTGCACGCTGTCGGTGAGCCAGAATTGGAACGGGGTGGCCACCTGCTTGCCGTAAATCTCGTAGGTTTGCCCCCAAATGTGCGCTTCAGGATCTCTAACGACGGAATATTGCACGTCGTCGGCCTTCTGGTAGTGGAATTTTACCATTTTGTCTTCCGCAACCATCAGTTTGCGCAAGCTGTCGGCATTTTTGACCTCGAAACAGGTGAATCGGAACGAAGCTCCCAGTTTAGGGTATGTCACATCAATCCACAAGGAATTGTTCGGCCGTGACTCAATGGTAGTCGTGGCAAAAGTGGACTGTTCGAAAGTGAAGGGTAGGGTAGTGTCTACTCGATGGTATTGATGTTCGGGCAGGTCAATACGGAAATAGCCCATAGGCTTGGGCTCCGGTAGGGCTTTCGGCGTGCAACATACAACCACATACGCCAAAAAGGTCGCCATGATAATATAAATGTAGGATTTTTTTCTCATTTGACTGTTGACCCAGGGCTGCGGTCTGATGACCTTACCTTGGGCTACCAAGCTCTTGCCCCAACGGGGCTGTTTAAGGAATATATTTTTACAAATAACTCTTCAGATTTTTGTTCTTACTGTTTTGGCGCAGTCTCTTCAAGGCGCGCTCCTTGATTTGGCGCACCCGCTCGCGCGAGAGGTCGAGTTTGTCGCCGATTTCATCCAACGTATGTTCGTGGGTGGTGCCGATGCCAAAGAATAGGCGCAACACGTCCGCTTCCTTTTCCGGCAAGGTTTGAAGCAGGTCGTTGATTTCCGACGAGAGTGACTCCTGCATCAGGGTGGTGTCGGTGTCGTCGTCGTTGTCGTGTACAAACACATCCACGAAACGGGTCTCCTCGTTGGGTGCGATGGGAGAGTCGATGGACTGCGGGTGGTTGTTCATCTTCATGATCTCCGCCACCTTGTAGACGGGCATGTCCATAGCGTTGGCGATCTCCTCGGTGGTGGGCAGACGGTTGAGAGTCTGCTCCAGACGGGCGGTCTCCTTCTTGATTTTGTTGATGACGCCCACCTGGTTCAGAGGCAGACGCACGATGCGCGACTGGTCGGCGATGGCTTGCAGGATGGCCTGACGAATCCACCAAACGGCGTAAGAGATGAATTTGAAGCCGCGCGTCTCGTCGAAACGTTGCGCGGCTTTGATAAGTCCCAAATTGCCCTCGTTGATGAGGTCTTGCAAGCCAATACCCTGATTCTGGTATTGCTTTGCTACGGACACGACAAAACGCAGGTTGGTGGTTACCAACTTGTTAAGCGCGTCCTCATCGCCCGCTTTGATCTTGCGGGCCAGTTCCACCTCCTCATCCGCGCCGATCATCTGCACCTTGCTGATGTCCGACAGGAACCGCTCCAGCGATGCCGAATCGCGGTTGGTGATGGATTTCGATATCTTCAGTTGTCTCATTTGTAATTATAACCCCTTTTAATTAACAATATATAATATGGTGTGATCTTTATTGAAAAATCTATCAGTTTATTTATCAACCTTTTCTGTTGTACCTTGACTATTCAATAAAGTTACATTTTTGGTCATTTTTTCTTTGTTTCTGACCAAAACCACCTTCACTTTGTCGCCTGGAGACTTCGTTTTGAGCACGCCGCGCACTTCGGCGAGGCTGTTTACGGGCGTTTCATCGATGTGGGTGATCACGTCGCCCTCTTGGAATCCGTTTTGCTTGGCAGCCCCGTTGTCGGAGACTTCCGCCACGTAGATGCCGTTCACATCGCTGAGGTTCAGCTCTTTGGCGTTGGAGGCGTTGAGTTCCATGATGGAAACGCCGAGGTAGGCTTGTTGGGTGACGCCGTAGTGTTGCAAATCATAGCTGATTTTTTGCACGATATTGGAGGGGATGGCAAAAGAATATCCGGTGTAGTAGCCGTTGCCCGAGGCGATGGCGGTGTTGATGCCGACCAGCTGACCTGCTGCGTTCACGAGGGCGCCGCCGCTGTTGCCGGAGTTCACGGCTGCGTCAGTCTGCAGGTAGACTTCGTCGGACATGGAGTTGCGACCGGTGCTGAGCTGACGGGCTTTCGCGCTGATGATGCCGGCGGTGACAGTGGAGTTGAGACCCATGGGGTTGCCGATGGCCAACACCCACTCGCCGATGCGCACGGAGTCGGAATTGGCGAATTTCAGGTAGGGGAGACGCGTTTCGTTGATCTTGATGAGTGCGAGGTCGGAGGCGGGGTCGGTACCGATAATCTCGCCTTCATACTCGCGCTTGTCGTTCAGCGTGATGGTGATCTTTTCAGCATCTTGCACCACATGGTTGTTGGTGACGATGTAGCCGTCGGAGGAGATGATGACGCCCGAGCCGGCCGCTTGCACCGGGTAAGCGCTGGGGGCGGAACCGAAGAAATGTTCCCAGATGGTGCCGCCGAAAAAGTCGTCCCACATGGAGTTTTTCTGCATAAATTCGGTCTTGATGTAGACCACTGCATTGACGGATGACTCTGCTGCGTCGGTCAAATCGACGTATCTTGTGCCGTGGCTCTCCTTTTGCGCGCAACCTGTGTAAGTACAAGAGAAGAAAGCTAACATTGTGAATAACAATACTTTAGAAATGTTTAATGTCTTCATATTTCTATATTTTTCATTTATAAATCTTATACAAAACGGCTCAATAACGCAAAAGTTTAAAAAAAATTGCAGGGAAAATATTTGTATCAAAAAAAATTATATTTTTGCCGCCCAAAAAATTACAAACTAAAAACCCAAAAAAATGTACGCAATTGTAGAAATAGCCGGGCAACAATTCAAGGTTGAAAAAGACCGCAGAGTCTATGTTCAGCGCCTCAAGGCTGAAGAAGGTGCGCAAGTCACATTTGACAGCGTCATGTTAGTCGACAACGACGGTGCAGTGAAAGTGGGTACGCCTACCGTTTCCGGTGCCAGCGTGACCGCTACCGTCCTGAATCATCTGAAGGGAGACAAAGTGCTTGTCTTCAAGAAGAAAAGAAGAAAAGGTTATCAGAAATTGAATGGTCACCGTCAATGTTTGACCACCATCAAGATTGATAGCATCAACCTGTAAAATTTATTATTAACGATTAAAATTTAGACTTATGGCTCATAAAAAAGGTGTCGGTAGTTCACAGAACGGCCGCGAATCAGCTAGTAAAAGATTAGGCTTGAAGATCTTCGGCGGTCAATTCGCCAAGGCTGGCAACATCATCGTTCGCCAAAGAGGTACTGTCCACAACCCTGGTAAGAACGTCGGTATGGGTAAAGACCACACCCTGTTCGCATTGTGTGACGGTATTGTCGAATTCAAGAAAACCTATAAGGACAGATCTTACGTCTCCGTGGTTCCCACGCAGGAGTAAGCGACAAAAAATTTAGCGCGGGGTTAGTGCATATCGAAAAAAATTGTACTTTTGCCGCGCAAAACCAGCCACTTTAGCTCAGTTGGTAGAGCGACGCATTCGTAATGCGTAGGTCGCGAGTTCAAGTCTCACAAGTGGCTCAAAAAAAGCGAGGAGTTTTCCTCGCTTTTTTTTTTCGTGTACCGTAATCGTACCGTAATCGTAGCGTAATCGTAGCGTAATCGAAACTACTTCCGCTTTTCGACCTCGATCCACTCCTCGTCGGGAAGCTTCGCTCCGACGTATTCAATGAGGCGGGCGGAGAGGTAAGAGGCGAGGTTGCCGGATTTCAGGGCGCCGTAGTCGTTGACCAGTCCATATAGGAATCCCGAAGCGTAGATGTCGCCGGCGCCGGTGGTGTCCACGCGCTGCGCATCAACGGGTGCGATGGCGGTCACCTCGCCGTTCATCTTGATGTAGGAACCGTCCTTGCCGACCTTCACAATGGCGATGCTGCAGTCGTCAGACAGCTTGTGCAGCGCTTCGAGTTGTTCCACTCCGGTGAAGGCTTTGGCCTCCTCTTCATTGGCGAAGATGATGTCCACATAATCCCGAAGCAGCATCTTCACAAAGTCCAGGTTGCTCTCAATAAGGTTGTAGCTGGCCATGTCCATGGAGATTTGCAGTCCGTGAGCTTTGGCCTTCTTGCAGACATCCAAGATGAGGTCGTGGTTGAAGATGAGGTAACCCTCGATGTGGATGAGGTCGTAGTGGTCGAAGATGCTCTCGTCCACTTGCGCGGGTTGCATCGTGGCGGCAGCTCCGAGGTAGGTGGCGAAGGTGCGCTCTGCATTCGGAGAGATGAAGGTGATGGCCACACCCGTGTCTTCGGTAGATTCGATGAGATGCGGGATCACACCAAAGCGTTCGCACTCCTGACGGAACAATCTGCCCATCTCGTCGTTGCCCACCTTGCCGATGTAGCCGGCAGTGGCACCCAGACGGGCGAGTCCGTGGATGGTGTTGGAGGTGGATCCGCCGGTGGCTAATGTCTGCGGCATCTCTGCGATCACCTCCAGGATTTCGCGTTTCCGCTGTGCGTCAATCATATCCATGCCGCCCTTGCTCAGGTGCAGACGGTCGAGGATTTCGTCGTTGTCGATGTGCACCAGAATGTCCACCAGTGCGTTCCCGATTCCTAATATTTTCTTCATTTTGACTCGTTTTTTATGAAAGCGCAAAGATAGCAATTTTGTTAGCTGGTTGTTACCATTAAAATTGTACCTTTGCCGCTTAATTTTTGTGATTATGACATCTAACGAAATACGCTCCGCTTTTCTGGACTTTTTCAAGTCCAAAGGCCATCAGATAGTGCCTTCCGCGCCGATGGTGATTAAAAACGACCCGACATTGATGTTCACCAATGCCGGCATGAACCAGTTCAAAGATATCTTCCTCGGCAACACTCCGCGCGAGTTTCCGCGCGTGGCCGACTCGCAGAAATGTCTGCGCGTGTCGGGCAAACACAACGACCTGGAGGAGGTCGGTCGCGACACCTACCACCACACCATGTTCGAGATGCTCGGCAACTGGTCGTTCGGCGACTACTTCAAGAAAGAGGCTATCGACTACGGTTGGGAATTTCTGACTGAGGTGATGAAACTCGACAAGAACCGTCTTTACGCTACCGTGTTTGCGGGCGACGAGAAGGACGGCACCACGTTTGACCAGGAAGCCTACGATTTCTGGAAGGCGCATCTGCCCGAGGATCGCATCCTCAAGGGCAACAAGAAGGACAATTTCTGGGAGATGGGCGACACGGGTCCGTGCGGTCCCTGCTCTGAAATCCATATCGACCTGCGCGACGATAGCGAGCGCGCCAAGGTTCCCGGTGCCGAGCTGGTGAACAAGGACAATCCGTTAGTGATTGAGATTTGGAATCTGGTCTTCATGCAGTATAACCGCGTGGTTTCCGGCGAGTTGCATCCGCTGGCTGCCAAGCATGTGGACACGGGTATGGGCTTCGAACGCCTCTGTATGGCAGTTCAAGGCAAGAAATCCAACTACGACACCGATGTCTTCCAGCCGATTATCCAAAAGATTGCGCAGAACGCCGGTGTGAAATACGGTGAGAAACACGATGTGGATGTAGCCTTGCGCGTGGTGGCCGACCACCTGCGTGCCGTCACATTCGCTATTGCCGACGGTCAGCTGCCCTCCAACACGGGTGCGGGCTACGTCATCCGCCGCATCTTGCGCCGTGCCATCCGCTACGGTTTCACCTTCCTCAACTTCAAGGAGCCCTTCATGAACACCTTGGTGGCTGACCTGGTGGCGCAGATGGGGCACCAGTTCCCGGAGATTGCCGCTCAACAGCAGCTCATCGTGAATGTGATCCGCGAGGAGGAGAACTCCTTCCTCAAGACGCTCGATTCCGGTATCCTGAAGTTCGAAAACTATGTGAAGAAGATGAACGGCAACACCGTCATCGACGGTGACTTTGCCTTCGAACTTTTTGATACTTACGGATTCCCGATTGACCTCACCTGCCTGATGGCTTCCGAGAAGAACTTGACTGTCGATATGGATGGTTTCGCAGAGGGTTTGCGTCAGCAGAAGGAACGTTCCCGCGCCGCTACCTCAGTCTCCGCTGGCGACTGGGTGGAACTGCAATCGCAGGACGGTCCTACCGTTTTTGTCGGTTACAAACAGCTGACTTGTGATTGTAAGATTGTGAAGTACAGACAGGTGACAGCCAAGGGCAAAACCTATTTCCAGGTGGTGCTCGACCAGACGCCCTTCTACGCCGAATCCGGCGGTCAGGTGGGCGACACGGGTGTGCTGACCAATGGCACCGACACTGTGGAAATCTACAACACCACGAAAGAGAATAACCTCACCATTCATCATACCAGCAAGTTGCCCGCTGATGTGGCAGCTGATTTTGTGGCCAAGGTCGATGCTGAAAAACGTCAGAAGACCGCCAATAACCACTCGGCTACTCACCTGTTGGACCACGCGTTGCGTGCCGTATTGGGTACCCATGTGGAGCAGAAAGGTTCTTTGGTGGCTTCCGACCGTTTGCGTTTCGACTTCTCCCATTTCGCCAAAGTGACGGATGAGGAGTTGCGCAAGGCCGAGCAGATGGTCAACGCGATGATTCGCAAAAACCTGCCGCTGCAGGAGTTTGTGGATGTGCCGATTGAGGAGGCTCGCGAGCGCGGTGCCATCGCTCTGTTCGGGGAAAAGTACGGCAAGACTGTCCGTGTCATCCAATTCGGTGATGCAGTAGAGTTGTGCGGTGGTACGCATACGTCTGCTACGGGTAACATCGGTCTCTTCAAGATTGTTTCCGAAGGTGCTGTGGCCGCCGGTGTGCGCCGTATTGAGGCGGTGACTGGAGCGGCTGCCGAGCAGCTTGTTTACGAGGATCAGGATACGCTTACCCAGCTCAAGGGTATGCTTAATGCTCCGAATTTGGCTCAGGCGGTGCAGAAATTGCAGGAGGAGTGCCAAATGTTGCGCAAGAAGATGGAGGATATCGACCGACAGATGGCGTTGGAGTTCGGCAAGTCGCTGATGGAGAGTGCCGAAGAGGTCAACGGCATCCTCTATATGTCGAAAGTCACCGATTTTTCTGCCGATATGCTGAGACAGGTGGCTTTGCAGTTGCGCGAAGGCGACAACCACGTGGTTGTTTTGGGCAGCGTTCGCGACGGCAAGCCAAACCTGGCTGTGGCCATCAGCTCGAACCTGACTGACAAGGTGGATGCGCCTACGTTGGTGCGTGCTGCCGGCAAGTTGATCCAGGGCGGTGGCGGCGGACATCCGACACTCGCCATGGCGGGCGGTAAGAACCCCGATGGCATCGGGGCGGCGGTTCAAGAGGCCCTTGAACAGGCAAAAATCAAATTGTAGAGACGGTGTGTACACCGTCTCTACGGACACGGCAAAATTAACAACGGCGACCTTTTGGTCGCCGTTTCTTGTCTTAGAAGGGCAGGTCGTCGTCGGAGTAGCTCTCTTCCGACACCGTGTTCTCGGGAGGTGTTGGCGGGGTAGGCGGCATTACGGGTTGCTGCACTACCGTCTGATTGGGCACTTGCGTGACCGTCTGTCCACCGCTCTCTCTGGGAGAGAGGAAGAGGAAGCTGTTGGCCTCCACTTCTGTGATGTAGTGCCGCACTCCGTTGGCGTCGTCCCAGTTTCGGGTGCGCAAACGGCCTTCCAGATAGATCTGTCTGCCTTTGGTGAGATACTTCTCTGCCAAATCGGCCAAGTTGCGCCACATCACAATGTTGTGCCACTCGGTCAACTCAAAGCGGTTGCCCTCCTTGTCCTTGCGGATTTCGGTGGTGGCTAAAGAGAAACTTGCGCGCTTACTGCCGTTCTCAAAGGTTCTGATTTCCGGGTCTCTTCCTAAGTGACCCACTAAGATTACTTTGTTAATTCCTGACATATTGTTTTGTTTTAAAGTTCGCTGCAAAGATACAAATAATTTTAATATATTTTAATCTCAAACTATAAAATATTTATCAAATACTAATTGTTGATAAATATCTGTGTTACTAATTGTTAATACTTGACAGCTCGATGTAGTAAAAAGTATTGGTTATAAGATTGGTTCGGATGATTAGGCGTTATGGTTTTATCCCTCGTAAAAATCTGTCCATGAAAAAAATAAAAAAAAGTGAAATTAGGTGTTGTGGATAAAAAATTGTATCTTTGCACGATAATTTATATGAGCAAATGTCTCGTTTCCACAAAAGAGACAGCATTGGGTGGATTATTTGTTAATAGAACGATATGGGCGTTGGAAAGTGTCCACCGTGTATAGGGAACGGGAAAAACGGACCCCAATTGAAAGAAAATAAAAAGTGAAAAATATGAGGAATTTTACAATGATTCTTACTTTGGTGTTAACCTCCTGTTTCGCCACTGTATTTGCGCAAACTGTCCTGTTTGTAAAACCGACGGGCAGTGATGCCAACAACGGCGCGTCGTGGGGGAATGCCAAGGCCACGCTGGCGGGCGCATTGAATGCAGCAGGCAGCAACGCCCACATCTATATGATGGTGGGCTCCTACAGCTGCGCCAATGTCACCATTCCGAATGGAGTAACGGTGACGGGCGGCTACTCCTCCACGTCTACCGGCACAGATACTACGCATCGACTTTTTCCTGGTGCCAACTCTAACTGGAAAGATGTTAGCAAGTGCACCATTCTCGACGGCAATACAACTTCCAGGATAGCCACGGTGAACAGCGGTGGAAAGCTGGAGGGTTGTGTAATCCAACACGGCAAGGTGACCGGTAATGGGGGTGGAGTGTTAGTGAACGGCGGCACCGTCCTGAACTGTGTCATTATTCGCAATTCCGCTTTGAATGCAAACAACCTTACTGCAAAGGGCGGGGGCGCATACGTGCAGAACAATGGTCGCGTTCTCAACTGTGTGATAGCCTTCAATTACGCAAATAATGGCCCGGCTGTGGCGGGCACCGATGGCACGCTCATCAACAACACCATCGTCGCTAACTACGCGATACTTGAATGCGGTACAGTGAGTGACATTGATGGCAACACTTACAACACCGTACTGCTCGGAAATCAGTGTTGGATGAGGGAAAATCTTCGCACTACCCGCTACGCCGATGGAGTAACTATAGAACTGGGGACATCCACCGATAATTCAACCCCTTATCGCTACACCCCCAATGAGGATGCGGGCAATGTGGCTACTTACGGCTATCTTTACAATTGGCCGGCGGTGATGCACGGAGCCTCCAGTTCCTCAAGCAACCCTTCTGGGGTGCTCGGCGTCTGTCCCACCGGGTGGCATGTGCCCAGCGATGCCGAATGGACACAGCTGGTCGACTATCTGAAAACCCAATACGCTTACATTTGTGGATCGTCATTCTCGAACGTTGCCAAGTCATTGGCTTCCACGACTGGATGGGTGGAAGCTACAAATGCCTGTCAAGTGGGTGTTGACCCGATAGACAATAATTCAACAGGTTTAGGGATGTTGCCGGCGGGTCTCTATAACGGTAGCTACGGCGATTTCGGAGAATTCGCTTACTTTTGGAGTACTACTCAGTACAACGCTAGTAGAGCTTGGTTTCGTTATCTGAAATACGACGATCCAACAGTGCGCCGGCAGTACAATGGTGCTGCTTATAATAAGAGCACTGCCTTTTCTGTGCGTTGCCTTCAAGATTAATCAAATAGTTTTATTTTTCGCAAGTCTTGCCAGTGATAATCCCTTTTTCACTTAAGAAATTTGCGAAAGTGTAATCAAATATTTTTTCAGAATGTCACGATTCAGGATAATATTATTACTGCTTTGTTGCTGCGGAACATTTTCCGTGCAGGCCGACCATTGTGTGAATTGCAAAGACGCTAAAAGCACACTAAAGCTCTGCCATCATTTCATAATCAACAATGAGAGCGATACATTGACGAATGTAGCCTCGGTGTTCGCGAGCAACATTCCTGTAGGGAATGTTTACGCTTTTATGGACAAATATTTGGCTTTCAGTATCCAATTGAGTTCAGCTGCCGTGAATGTGGGCGATAACAGTTGCATAAGTTGGGTGCAGAATATGAAGGGGTGCGACAGAGTGTGGATAAGCCTGATGGATAACAGCGAGTTCGACAATGAGATTGTTTATGCAGTGCAGCAAGATGTCACCGGGCAGTTGCATCTTTACAACAATATTATCTTCCAGAATGCGAGTGTCATTGCCAGCACGAATGCAGTGTCGCCTGATCCCAGCAATTTGTTACAACAGGTGACAGGTGTCTTCGTGGGGTACAATAACTTTTATCTGCCGGAGACCTCTCCTGCCGTAAACGCGGGCGAAAATCAATATGTCACCTGGTCTGACGATATTCAAGGCTTAGAACGTATAGCCTGTGAGGGTGCGGTGGACCAGGGCGCATTTGAGGTTCACCCGCAAGATCGGACCATCACGCTTTCTGCTACAACCGAGGAAAACGAGAATTGCAGTGGTCATACCACCACCATTGTGGCTACGGGCGGCGATCGGTATGAATGGTCTCACAGTAACGAGACTTCCGACACAGTTTACGTGAACCCTCTGATTCCCACATGTTACACGGTTACCGCCTATTGGGGAGTCGCATGCGAGAGGTGGGATACGGCCACCATCTGTGTGGATCCAACCGAGGTGGTGGAGAATAGTGAAGGCTCTCCTTCCACCTCTGGACAGCGCTTTTGGGTGTCGTTTATGAAAAACTTATCAGGTACATCGGCACTTTCGTTGCTTGTTTCCGCCCAAAACGCATGTACGGGAACTATTTCAAACCCCAATACAGGCTGGAGTACCAATTTTTCGGTGTCGGCCAATCAAACTGCACAAATTTCCATCCCCAATGCACAGGCCTATTGTGGCACGGCTGGTGTTGTTGGAAATTTCGGTCTCCTTGTCACAGCATCGGACAATATATCCCTGTATGCTTCCAATTTCCAATCCTATACGTACGATGTGACCGATGTTTTGCCGGAACCAGCCCTTTCCACTGATTATGTAGTGCAAACCTACACCCCACTCATTAACTCAGAGTTTATGATTGTGGCCACCCAAAACGGTACCACAGTGAAAATCACCCCGTCGAAAACCACTTCCGACAATCATCCCGCATTTGTTCCTTATACCGTGACGTTGAATGCAGGACAAACGTATCAAGTATTGTCTAAGTTTAGCGGAATCAGTGGCGACCTGTCAGGCTCCACTGTGCAATCCATGGATGCGTCAAAACCGATTGCTGTGTTTAACGGAAATGTATGTACTAATGTACCAACGGGAATTGCTGCTTGTGACCATGTTGTTGAACAGGCATTTGGTACTCATTTTTGGGGAAAACAATTTGTTGTAACTACAACAAAAGGACTACAATATGATAGAGTAAAGGTAACGGCATCTTTAGATAACACTATACTTACAAAAAATGGCAATTATCTAACAACTTTACAAGCCAATGGTTCTTATGAGTTTCAATTGAATTCGAATGAGGAAGTTTGTTATCTTGAGTCCACAAATGCATGTGCTGTATATTTATATATGGCAGGAACAGTTTCTAACCCTAATAATGTTGGCGATCCTTCAATGGTTTGGATTTCTCCACTGGAACAACGAATACAGGAAATTACATTTTCCACATTCAATTCAGCAACTATATCTAACCACTATGTTAATGTTGTCGTTCCTACATCTTCAGTTAATTCTGTCACGTGTGACAATGTGAGTGTGGCCAATCAATTCCATCCTGTGGCAGCTAATTCCTCATACTCATACGCAAGGATGCACATCAGCAACGGTACCCACACGTTGAGCAGCAGTCAGGGATTTGTAGCACACGTGTATGGAACAGGATGGTGCGAAACCTATGCATATTCCGTAGGATCCAAAGCTGCTTTATTAAGCCAGCAGATGTATGTAAACAATGTCCTCAGCACTGAACTGGAGAATAATAACTTCTGCGTTTACGAGGATATTACCTTTGATGCCGCAGTCAATTACCAGTGCGACAGCGTGGTGTGGAACTTCGGCGACAGTTATGACAATTACAATGGGATACATTTCACACACCACTATACCGAGGGCGGCACTTATCCAGTGTCTATGACGGTATTCATGTATGACAGCTATGGACAACACTGCACCACCATATATTCACAGGTAGTCATCCACGATGGCGACAATATGGTTTTCTACGATACAGTCTGTCAAGGGGAAACATACAATGCACACGGTTTCTACTATTTGACGGCCGATCCGGGTCCCGTAACATTGACGCGTACAGTAGATGTGCCGGGACTTGACTGTGACAGTACATACGTGTTGGAATTGTTGGTGCAACAGCAAGTAAATGATATTTACGACACCATCTGCGCCGGAAACAATTACAGTGGCTACGGATTTTCGCTGCCCAATGCGGAGCAGGGAGCATATTTGCTATCGGATACGGTGCAGCGCGAGTCTTGCGACAGTATCACGGTTTTGCATCTGTTGGTCACGCCGAACACCAATGATTTATACGGCATTCACGGAATGGAGTATGTGTGTCCAGGCGGCGTCTACACTTACTGGTTAGATACGCTGTCGGGCTTGACGGATATCGTATGGACGATGCCGACGGGCGCATATATTCTCTCAGGTCAGGGAACCGATCATGTGGAAGTCACGTTCACGGATGATGCGGTGGATGCCAACATCACGGCCACGGGTGTGAATTCATGCGGAACTGCATCCTTCTCAATGACCATCCATCCGAAGCCAATCTATTATGTTCAGTATACGGACACTGTGTGTGGTACGGGGCAACCGTACCACCGCTACGGTTTTGATATTGATAGCATAGAAGCCGAACATTCGGTTTTTGTCCACAATATGGTGTCTGAGTTTTGTTGTGACAGTACAATATTGCTTACGTTGATCGTGGTTGAGTTACCTGAGGCGCGGATTCAGTCGGATGCCTACCAGTTCTGTCAGAATGACGTAGCGAGCCTGACTGCGCTCTGTGAGACGGAATCCATTGATTGGAATGATTCCCTATACAGTGCGGTACTGAACTATCAATGGACAACGGGCGGCACTTCGAAAACCATAACATTCACAGCAGATACCTCTACCACGGTCGGGGTAACCATCACCAATCAATACGGATGTAGTATCTCGGCCGACACCTTGCTGACCGTATATCCACCGCAGACCATAAACGAGACATTGATGATATGCGAAAACCAGTTCCCTTACGAGTGGCGCGACACCGTTTTCGCAGTTGGTACGGTTTCGGGAGATGTTGTGTTTAATCGGATGGACAGCCATGGATGTGACAGCACGGTGATACTGCATGTTGAGGTGTCTCCTCTGACTGCTTCAGAGATAACGGAGACCGTTTATGCACAGAATTTGCCATTTGTGCTGAATGACAGTGTTTATACGGAGGCCGGCGATTATGTCCAGCATCTTGTCAATCAGAATGGATGTGACAGTACGCTGACTCTTCACCTGATTGTTGAAACGGCATTGTTGGTTGTTGTAGACAGTACTATTTGTGAAGAAGAGTTACCGTTTATTTGGAACGGGGTGACTTTTACCTCTTCGGGCACAGACACCGTGACGCTAACGGCCTCGATCGGTATCGACAGTCTGGTGGTGATGAACTTGTCTGTGAAACCGATGTCGTACAGTATAGACACGCGAACGGCATGCGATTCGCTGACATGGATCAACGGTGTAACTTACTACGAGAGCACGGTCACTCCTACCTTCACGATGACGGCTGCTAATGGCTGTGACTCAGTGATAACGCTACATCTGACCATAAACACTCCCGCACACACTGCGACCACTGTTACCGAATGCGAGAGTTACACATGGACGGATGGCAACGGACAAACCTACACCACCTCTGGTGAGTACCTCTACACGCATCCGGACACCAACGGCTGTCAGCAGGTGGATACACTGCATCTGACCATCAATAACCCTGTGCACACCGGGGTAACCGTTACCGCCTACGACACGTACACTTGGACGGACGGAAACAATGAAACATACACCCAATCAGGCACTTATTATTACACCCATAGCGACGCTAACGGATGTCAACAGGTAGACACGCTCTATCTGACCGTCTATTACAGCTCTACATCCGAGTTTTCCGCCATAGCCTGCGAAAGTTACGAATGGGATGGGGTAACCTACACACAAACAGGAGACTACGAACGTACATATACAGATATCCATGGTGCAGACAGCACGGTGACGATGCATCTGACCGTCAATTACGGCACACATAATGTGGAGGCCGAGACCTCCTGCGAGAGTATCGAATGGCACGGACAGACTTGCGACACCACAGGCGTTTACGTGTTTGAATACATTAACAACGTCAACTGTCCGAGCGCGGATACACTCTATTTCACCCGGAAATATCCCAAAACGACGGAATTTGCGGAAACTGCCTGTGAAAGTTATGGTTGGAACGACACAACCTACTATGAATCTGGAGATTACTTACAGAACTTCACTGCTGCTAACGGTTGTGACTCTGTGGTAACACTGCACCTCATCATCCTTAATCCCATACACACCTCGACCACCGTCACTGAGTGCGAGAGTTACACGTGGACGGATGGCGATGGACAAACCTACACCACTTCCGGGGAGTACCTCTACACGCATCCGGACAGCAACGGCTGTGTGCAGGTTGATACTTTGCACCTGACCATTAACACTCCCACTCACACTGCGACCACCGTTGTCGAATGTGAGAGTTACACATGGACGGATGGCAACGGACAAACCTACACCACTTCAGGCGAGTATCTACACACGCATCCGGACAGCAACGGCTGTCAACAGGTGGACACGCTACACCTGACCATCCACAATCCTGTGCACACTGGGGTGACTGTTACCACCTACGATACTTACACTTGGACAGACGGAAACAATGAAACCTACACCCAGTCAGGCACTTATTACTACACTCATAGCGACGCTAACGGTTGTCAGCAGGTGGACACACTCCATCTGACTATCTATTACAGCTCCACATACGAATTCTTCGCCATAGCCTGCGAAAGTTACGAGTGGGACGGAGAAACTTACACACAATCAGGTGACTACGAACGATTATATACCGACATCCACGGCGCGGACAGTACGGTGATGTTGCATCTGACTGTCCATTACGGCACACACAATGTGGTGACCGAGACCTCTTGTGAGAGCTTCGAGTGGCACGGACAGACATACGACACCACCGGCGTTTATGTGTTTGAATACACCAATGCCGACAGCTGTTCGAGCGCAGATACCCTCTACTTCACCCGGAGATATACCCAAACGATGGAATTTTCGGAAACGGCTTGTGAAAGTTACGACTGGAATGACTCAACCTACTATGAATCAGGGGAGTATACACAGGTTTTTTCTGCCGTTAACGGATGCGACTCCGTGGTGACGCTGACCTTGACCGTCAATCATGGTACGCACAATGTTGAAACTGAGGCATCTTGCGAGAGTGTCGAGTGGCACGGACAGACCTGCGACACTACAGGTATTTACGTATTTGAGTACACCAATAATGATGACTGTCCGAGCGCAGACACGCTCTTTTTCACACGAAAATACGCAGTGTCGACTGAGTTTGCGGAAATCGTCTGCGTCAGCTACACTTGGAACGACACAACCTATTATGTTTCGGGTGATTATACACAGATCTTCACTGCTGCCAATGGTTGTGACTCTGTAGCAACGCTGCATCTCACCATCAACCACCCCACGAATACCTCGTCGACTGTCAACGAGTGCGTGAGTTACACATGGGCTGACGGTGATGGACAAATCTATACCGAAAGTGGCGACTATCTCTATACGCATCCCGATTCCAATGCCTGCATACAGGTCGACACGCTGCATCTGACCATTATTCCCACCACCTATGGTACAGTAAACCTGAATGTCGTTGAGAACGCCATGCCTTTCCTTTATAATGACAGTTTGTATTATGAAGCGGGAACCTACACCCAATATCTGACCAATGCGGCAGGTTGCGACAGTGTCCTTATCGTTGTTTTATCCGTTTACGAGAATGTAACCAGCATCGCCGACTCTATTGTTTGCGAGAACGACCTGCCGATTTCATGGAACGGAGTCACCTTCACCGAAGCAGGTTCGCAGCCGGCAGTGCTGACCGCCTATAACGGTGCAGACAGTGTAGTGGTGATGACCCTCACCGTGATTCCGACCACCTACGGCACCTTCGATACGACCATCGTGGAAAATGCGCTGCCTCTTCAGTACAATGACAGCACCTATTTCGAAGCAGGGACATATACTCAATACTTGACGAACGCCGCAGGCTGCGACAGCATCCTTTCATTGAGCTTGACAGTTTATCCCAACGTGACCGTTGCGGTGGATTCCACTATCTGTGAGGGCGAGTTGCCCATCATTTGGAACGACAGTCTTTTTGCGATTGCAGGCGTGAAAACAACTACAATTCCAGCCTCCACCGGTGCCGACAGCACCATCACGATGACCCTCGCGGTGATTCCGACCACCTACGGCACTTTCGACACGGCTGTCGTTGAAAACGCCCTGCCTTATCATTACAACGATAGTACGTATGCAGGAGAAGGCACTTACACCCAGTACTTTACCAATGCTAACGGGTGCGACAGTGTTCTTACCCTCAACTTGACCGTTTATTACAACGTAACCTCCGAGGTCGATTCCGCTGTCTGTGAGACCGCCTTCCCGTTTACTTGGAACGACAGCATATTCACGGAAGCCGGAACAAAGACCACCATGATTCCGGCCCACTCCGGAGCTGACAGCACCATCACCATGACGGTGACCATGATTCCGACCACTTATGATACCGTGGAACTCGCTATTGTCGAGAATAACCTGCCTTATCAGTATAATGACAGCACCTATCTCGCTGCAGGAACATACACCCAGTATCTGACCAATGCGGCAGGCTGCGACAGCATCCTGACGCTGACCCTGACGGTCTTCTACAATGTTACCGGTGTTGACGATAGCACTATCTGTGCCAACGAGCTGCCTCTGACCTGGAATGGTGTCACTTTCACCTCGGCGGGCACTCAGACTGCAACCCTCACCGCTGCCAGCGGTGCGGACAGCGTCGTGACCATGACCTTGACGGTCAATCCGTTGTCGTACACCACTATTGATACCGCTATTATCCAGAACAACCTTCCGTTCCACTACACTAATGGTCTTATCGACACCACTTTCTCCGTCGGTACCCCTATGCTGTCCAGCAGTCAGTTTGTCTTCACTAATGCCAACGGATGTGACAGCATTGTCTCGCTGAACTTGATGATTTATCAGAATGTTACGAGCACGGTCGATACGATGGTCTGTGCCGCCAGCTTGCCGTTTACATGGCATGGCCACACCTTCACGGCAGCAGGTTCGCACGTGGCGACACTGCTGACCTCTCACGGAGCGGACAGTGTCGTAACCTACATTTTGACGGTGGATAACATCGCCGCCAATATCAACAATGTAACGCATGTGACCTGCTATGGTGCCTCCACGGGTGCGGCCACTGCCACTGTTACCGGCGGGCAGAATCCGTTCACCTACCAGTGGACGAATGCCACAGGGTCAACTATCGCTACGTCTACCACTATCAACAACCGTCCGGCGGGAACCTACACGTTCACCGTAACTGACCATCTCGGTTGTTCGGCTACCGCTACGACGACGATCAACGCGCTGAACGGTGAACTGACGGCCGGCACGATTGCTTCGGATCAGGAGTTGTGTGATGGCGAAACGGTTGCCCCGTTTACAGGTACGGTTGCCTCGGGCGGCGACAATGGCGTCTGCCAATGGCAAATTTCTATAGACGGCGCGGATTGGACGCCTGCACCGGGTACTAACAGCGCTCAAGGCTACACCTATCCGAATCTTGCTACAGTTTCCTTCTCGTTGCGCCGTGCATGGATGAGTCAGAGTTGCGGTACGGTCTATAGTAACATTGTGACTGTCAGCGTGTGGCCGAACTCCAGTGACACGCTGACGGCAAGTGTCTGTCAGGGAGAGGGTTTTGTGGACTACGGTTTCGACATTGCTCCGGAGCAAACGGTGGCGACAGGCGAGATGGTCTTTGAACAGCACTACACCACAGGTCATTGCGACAGTGCGGTCATATTGCTGTTGACGGTCAACCCGCAGTATGAGACGGAAACGGAAGACGTAATCTGTGAGGGCGACGGTTACAGTGCGAACGGCTTCGAGATTTCCCCGCTGGAGACGGTCGGGGAGGTGGAAATTCACAGAGAATTGACCCTGCAGAGCGGTCTCGGTTGCGATAGTGTTGTGCGGCTGACCCTGACGGTTATTGACACTTCGCTGCGGATTGTGCCGCTGACGGAAGATTTCTGCGAGAATATGTCGATGGAGCTGATGGTAGTGACGCCCATGCCGAACTACGTGTGGAGCACTGGCGAGAGCGCCCCGACTATTACGGTGACTTCGCCGGGCTACTACTCGGTGACGGCGACCCAAGATGTCTGCTACGTCAGTACGCAGGTCTTGGTGTCGGGCTGCAATTATGAGCTCATATTGCCCAACGCCATAACTCCTTCGCGTGGCGATGGCCTGAACGACTGGTTCTGCATTCCTGAGTTCTTCCAAAGCAACATTGCCCTATTCGAGATCAGCATCTTCAACCGATGGGGAGAGATGGTGTTCTACAGTACGGACAAGAACTTCAAGTGGGATGGCGATTATAAGGATAAGACAACGATCCAGACCGTCTATGATTATGTCATCCGCTATACCGACACTGCGGGTCGAAAGTATTTCCGGAAAGGAAGCATCACGGTATTGTGATTAATCTAAATCTGTGCCTTTGCACAGCTGTTTTTCCTGCCATCAGAATGGTAGGTCGTCGTCGGAGTAGCTCTCTTCCGACACCGTGTTCTCGGGAGGTGTCGGCGGGATGGGCGGCATTACAGGTTGCTGCGCCACCGTTTGGTTGGGCACTTGCGTGACGGTCTGTCCTCCGTTCTCTTTGGGAGACAAGAATGTGAAGGTGTTAGCCTCCACTTCGGTGATGTAATGCCTCACTCCGTTGGCATCGTCCCAATTGCGGGTGCGCAAACGGCCTTCCACATAGATTTGCCTGCCTTTGGTGAGGTACTTCTCCGCCAAATCGGCCAAGTTGCGCCACATCACAATGTTGTGCCACTCGGTCAGCTCAATGCGGTTGCCTTCCTTGTCCTTTGTTGAGTATGGATGAAATATCTGAGAACTCCACCATGATAAGGGAGGCTATTGTGACGTAACCTTCCGTGAAAAAACATTGAATTAGCCTCTAATGTCAAAAAACATATTCCATCCCAATAATCACACCACTCGAAAAACGATGGTCTGGCAGAATGCTGTGGTCATCGCTTGGGAAGTGAGTAGGGATGGGCTCATATTGGTTAAGTATGGCCTTCACACCGAAAAAAGGGGACAAATGCAACACTAAATGCTTTGATATATCGTAAGATGCAGTCAACCCCAACCGATATGTGAGTCCATTCACTGCCTCTCTTGGAATGTCACCCCATTTTTCAATGGTTTTCGTCCGACGATCCCCATTCACAAACTCCACGTTGCAACATAATCGGTTATATTCCAATTCATTGTATATTCTCAAACAGAACTTGTCCTTTCGCCAGCATTGGACACTGACAACAAATGGTACATTGAGGAAATGCATCCGATGAGACATTTGCCAAGTTTCCCAGATAAATCCCGTCTGCGAAAAGTCAGTTATTACCGATTGGTCATTCGAACACAGTTTGTAAGAATAACCTACGCCTAAGGAAAATTCAAGGATGCCGGCACGCATCACACCTAAACCTGCTATTCCGAGGGTGGACCCGCAGTTAGCGATACCTGCGAAATCAGCTTGTCCGCTGCACCGCATGACAATGCCGAACTGAGTTTGTGGAAATGCCTTTGTGCAGCACAGCAATATGGTCAAAATAACGATGTTGCGTTTCATTTTGAAATGACTATTTTGGTTGTTTTAATAATAACTCCTTCTTTGTTAATTACTTGGATGATATATGCCCCGTTAGGGCAATTTGAGAGGTTGACAGTATATTCATTATCCCCACATAATGATTGAGATAGAATCCTGTGCCCCAACATATCGTAAACAACTGCACACACTTCTGTAAATGGACAATTTGGAGTGGTTTCAATAATAACAAAGCCTTGATTTAATGTTGGATATATATTTATATCTATTTGAGGAATATCAGTTACAGTCTCATCGATTACTGTCTTTTTTAGCTTATTAATAGTTGGATATGAATGTTTTGTCACAGGCTGACATTACCATAAGTGACATGACTAAAATTGCTACAAGATTATTTTTCATTTTTGATGTATTGGTTTTGTATTAAACTTTTTTCGCAAATATACACTTTCCTCCTATTGACAATACCAAAAAACGCGTGGCGGTGTAATTTTTCTTTTTCAGCAAAAAAAGTATCGGTATAAAATTTTTTGAAACCTATTGATTTTTGGAAAGATACATGTTAATAAATGGAAAATTTCTGACGGTGTAAAATTTCTCGGAAAAACGAAAGTTTGGCGGTAAAAGCATGCTCCCCTCCACAAAAAAACAAACGTTTTTTCGCAATATCTCAGGAAAAATGTTACCTTTGCAGCATCAAAAAACGTTCTCTATGTACACATTTTACCAAAAACACAAGAAAAGGATTGTATTGCTGTTGGACATGTTGTTCTGGACGATCATCTGTTTCTTTTTTGTAAGGTTCTCTCTACTTAGACCAATCTGCGACAATCACATTTACAAGGAGTTGATATGTGTATTACTGATTATGTCAGTCGTTTTTGCTACGCGCCACCTATTCATCCCTAAGCTGTTTTTGCGTGGCAGATACGACAAATTTTGGACTGTTTCCATATGTGCGCTGCTCTTGGTGGCACTTCTTGAAGTCTTGTTAGTCAAACCGGATATTGAGCATAAGATTTATTCTGCTCTCAACACAAACGCATATTTTCTCTACATTTATGGATGTGTGTTTATTCGTGATTCATTCTTCTTTGCGTGGTTTCTTGTGCTTCAGCTTTACACGCAGCAAAGAGACTCCTTCAGGGCGAAGCAACGGGCCTCGGTCATAGAGCATCGGTCAGTGCAGTTCTCACTGCTTGACCATACGGAGGCCTCCATCCCGATAGACCTTATCCTCTACATTCAGGAAACCAATCACGAAACCCGAGTGCATTGCACCAACGGCGATACAGTCACCATTTCCAATCCGCTTTCCTACTGTAAGGAGATGATACCCTCCACGCTTTGGACATTTGATGGGAAAGACAAAATGGTCTTTCACCAACATCTGTCTGAATATTTTACTATCCAGCCGGATCAGGAAGTGCATGAAATCAAGACCGTTGTGCTGCTCAGCCGACGCCAGTTCCAGATTTTCGATTTTATCCGGCAACATCCCAACTGCACAGCTCCATTCATTAAGGAAAATATGTCAGGGAAAGACTCCCTTCGCACCATTGAACGCGAGATTGCTGTCCTACGCGAAAAAGGAATTGTCATCCACACAGGCAGCAGCAAGGGCGGCGGATACGAGGTTTGCAAACATAATGTGGTGGAGATGTGATTCCCGAAATCCACTTCTTTCGTCCGGCCGGTCCCGTGTTGGCCGAAGTGGTGGTCAATGTCCTTGCGATGCAATATTTCGAACCTCTACGGAAACGGCAAAATTAACAACGGCGACCGAAAGGTCGCCGTTTCTCGTCTTAGAAGGGCAGGTCGTCGTCGGAGTAGCTCTCTTCCGACACCGTGTTCTCGGGAGGTGTCGGCGGGATGGGCGGCATTACAGGTTGCTGCGCCACCGTTTGGTTGGGCACTTGCGTGACGGTCTGTCCTCCGTTCT